>WNGG01004923.1_pt1 | contig 24971 bp, 14 predicted proteins | sample 5400661 | NCBI WGS metagenome assembly WNGG01 (sample SAMN13153372, study PRJNA577476) | soil metagenome | isolation source: 100 cm soil or saprolite under Garry oak tree replicate 1 | place: USA:California | collected 2016-06-15
CTCCGCCGTCGCAGGCGTCTCGAACCTACCTTCGACCAACACAGGCGACACAACTGGTCTTCTCGGACTCGGCGCGGCTTTGATGGCGCTTGGAGCGTTCCTCGTTCGCCAGCCGACCAAGTCACGGAAGTAGCAAACGCATCCCGCACGTCAGAAGAGGGCTCCCAGACGGGGAGCCCTCTTTCTTGATCGCCAAGGCATGAACCGTGCACCCGCCGGTCGGTCGGAGAGTGAGCGAGTGGCACAGGTAGCGGCGCCGATCCGCGAGAGCTGGGACCTCACGGCGGGCCACGAGATCGACCGGTCATTGGTAGTGATCGGGACGCTCGGTGGGGGCTCAAGGTACGAGGTCTTCCGCGCGTGGGACCGAGAGCTCTTCTGTCAGGTCGCGGTCAAAGTCATGCGCCCGCATCGGGTGAAAGAGGACCGCGTGATGGATGGATTCGAGCGTGAGGTAGGGATCGCATCCCGCCTGCAGCACCCGAACCTTGTGCGGCTCCTCAGATGGAGCGCTGCCCCACCCCGGCCTTACATGGTCCTCGAATACGTCACCGCACAGACCGTCGCCGCTCATCTCGAAAGCGTCGGCGAAGTCAGCATCCCCGAGGCGTGTCTTCTCGGAATCCGGATGCTCTCCGCTCTCCATTACATGCACGCAAATCACGTTCTGCATCTGGACGTGAAACCCGACAACGTCACGATGGGAGATCCGCCGCGTCTCCTCGATTTCTCCCTCGCGCAGCCGTTTTCAGGACCGGTAAAGCTTCGACACTCGATGGGCACGGCGCCGTACATGCCACCTGAGCAATTCATGCACGGAGAGGTCAGTCCCCAGAGCGACCTGTTCGGGTTCGGCGCGACCCTTTACGAGGCTCTCACCGGCATGCGCCCATTCCCCGAGGGCGATCAGGGGGCGATAGACAAAGCCGAGCTCTACCCGCAGCTCGTCCTGGATCCGCAGCCGCTTCACGAGATCATCGACCTCCCCCAGCTGCTCGAGCGCGTCGTGACAACCTGCCTGGCGCGCGATCCGGCGCGGCGACCTGGCTCCGCGCTCGAGACAGCGGTCGCACTTCAGACGGTCCTGGAATCGCTCGGGACCGATGAGCTCTACGCGTGGCCGAAAGGGCTCAAGGTCCGCAAGTAACGATTCCTACGCGTGATGTCCGCGAAAGAGTGACGCTTACCGCCTAACAAGAACGCGCTTACCGCATCCATACATTTCCGTTGCTGAAACGAGCCTCGCGCGTGGGGCGTCCGTTGCTAGTTGGGCCTTCGCTTGGAAAACGGCGTGCTCGCTTGCCATGCCGTTGAGCGGGCTGGTCCCGCCATCTAAATCGAGGAGGCCCATCCATGCGGAGATCAACTGGCGTACTGGGGCTCATCGCGGCCCTAGCGCTCCTATTCCTCGCGGTGAGCCCCGCGTATGCGGACCCACCCGGGAACAACGGCGATGTGAAGATCCACGAGGGCGCCGGCGAGAGCAGCCCCGTGGAGGCGAACGACCCGCACGTCTGCACGTTCCACATCCACGGCTTCAACTTCGATGGCAGTGCGAGCGGCACCTGGCGGATCGAAGGTTGGCCGCCGACCGGCGGCGGCACATACAACGGCACGTTTGGTCCGGCCGACGCGAGCGGCAACTGGCGCGAGCCGAAGGCCGGAGCCATGTCGCTTCCGGCGGGCCACTACAAGCTCTTCGTCTGGCAGAAGCTGCCGAATGACCCACCCGGCGGACCGAAGCAGAAGGTCTTCTGGGTCGACTGCGGCGGTCAAGGCGGCGGCGGTTCAGGCCAAGCCGAGAAGGTGCGGACCGAGCTGCAAGCCGCGATCAGCAACGCGACCACCGTAAGAGGTCAGCTGGCGACTGAGATCGGGGTCGCGGGACAGATCCTCGCGACTGCAAACCTCACTGCACTACAACGGGCAGCGATCGAGACCGCGCTGGCCGCTGCGACGGCGGCTCAGACCAATCTCAATGCGGCGATCACCGCCGCGAACAACACGCTCGCCCAGCTGGTCACCGCGATCGGCTCCGGAAACCAAACCCAAATCAGCGCGGCGGTCAACGCCGCGCTCGAAGCGATCGCGAACCTGAATGCGAAAGCCGGACTAGCTGCGTCGGCTAACGCAAACCTCGCGGCCACGATCACCGCCAACACGTCCCCTGCGGCACAGGCGCAGGCTCAGCTCGCCAACGCCATCGCCACCGCGACTGGCGTCGGCACCACGCTGGCGGGAACGATCGCCACGGCACAGGGGCTCAACGCCTCCGGGCAGCTGAACGCAGCGGGACAGGCGGCTCTCCTGGCGGCGCTGGCCGCCCAGACCAACCTCGCAAACATGCTGACCGCGGCGGAGAACGCTCTCGCGCAGCTCACCGCGGCGATCAACTCGAACGTGGGCGTGGCTGCGGCCGTGGCTGCGGCCGCGCAGGCCCAGACGAATCTGGGCGCGGCCGTCGGCGGAGCTGTGACGGCGAACGCGAGCCTGAGCGCTACGATCGGCGCAAGCAGCCCGACGACCACGACTACCGGCGGGACGACCGGGACCACGACGACCGCCGGTTCGACGAACACCGAAAGCGTCACGACAGCGGGCATGACCGGTAGCTCAGTGGTGGCCGGATTTGAGTCGAGTCCACAACTGTCGGCCGGTTCGCAAACCGCGACCCAGGCCGGGACGACCCAAACACAGGGCCAGACCGTAGCCGGCGTGCAGAACCTGCCATCCACGAGCACTTCGCAAGACGCGAGCCCTCTCGTGCTCCTCGGCGCCGCGCTGATGGCTGTCTGCGGCGCTCTCCTTCGCCGTCCGAAGGAGCAGCCAGCCGTGTAGGCGCGAATCCAGCGACGTTCGTCCGACGGAGGGAGTCCCGCGAGGGGCTCCCTCCCGTGTTTTGTCGAGTTTGCGACCTTCGCTCACGTCGCGGACGCATCGGGCTCGATACTTCTAGTGAGAAGGGGGCCACCTCTGGTCTCAGAAACGCCGAACCCGACGCAGCATCAGGAGCGCCGCCTCGTGACGGTGCTCTTCGCCGACTTCGTCGGATTCACCTCGCTCGCTGAGGATCTGGATCCGGAAGAGCTCCAGATGCTCGTTTCCGGCATCTTCGAAGATCTCGCGGAGGAAGCGCTCCGCTACGACGGCACGATCGAGAAGTTCATCGGCGACGCGATCTTCGTGATCTTCGGAGCGCCGATCGCGCACGAGGACGACCCGCAGCGCGCGCTCCGCTGCGCGATCGGGATGCAAAAGCTCTTCGCCGAGCACTCGGCGCGGGTGAAGGCGCAGCTGGGCATCGAGCTCGGACTGCGCATCGGCATCCATAGCGGCATGGTCGTCGCGGGTGCGGTCCGCGCTCCAGCCGAGTACGGGGTCATGGGCGACACGGTGAACACCGCGTCACGGCTGCAGCAGGCCGCGGCGCCGGGCGAGATCTACGTCACGCAGGCGACCTTCCGTCTCACCAACCGGGAGTTCAGCTTCCGCGAGGTCGGCCCGATCGACATGAAGGGCAAGGACCGGCCGATCCTCGCGTACGCCCTCACCGGCGAGCGCACGACGCCGAGAACCTCGATCGACATCCAGGCCCCGCTCGTCGGCCGATGGATGGAGCTCTCCCGCCTCGACCTCGCGTTCCAGTCCGCGCGCGTGGGTCGCACCGAGGTGGTGCTCATCGCCGGCGAGCCCGGCATCGGCAAGAGCCGCCTCCTCACCGAGTTCATCGGCCTCGCGACGTCGGCCGAGGACGGCGTGCGGAACGACGCGCCACGGGTCCTGCGGTGGACCTTCTCGCGCGTGAACCAGCGCAGCTACGCGGGATTCATCGAGCCGCTGCTCGTGGAGCTCCGCATCGATCCGAACGACGTCGAGGCCGCCGCGAAGCTTCCGGAGAAGCTGCGCGCTCTCGGATTCGCGAGCCCGGAGCTGGTCGTACCGACGCTGGCGCAGTTCTTCCACCTGCAGGGATCCATCGAACCACCGAGCGACTCCGACGAGTGGAGGCGCTCGATGTTCATCAGCGTGTACGACGTCATCGCTTCCCTCGCGCGCGAGCGTCCGCTCATCTACGTGCTGGAGGATCTGCACTTCGCCGATTCCGCGTCACTCGAGCTCCTCTGGTTCGTCGCCTCGCGTGCCTCGCGCGTACCGATCCTCCTTTTGCTGGCGCAGCGCGCCGGGCCGGGGTCGCCCGAACCGCGGCCGGTGCGCACGAACTTCAGCCAGCTCGTCCTCGAGCCGCTTTCGGACGAGGAGGCCGCACGCATCATCGACGCGACGTTCGACTGGATGCCGGACGAGCTGCGGGACAAGATCGTCGCGCGCGCCGGCGGCAACCCGTTCTTCATCGAGGAGTCCATCCGCTCGCTCGTCGATTCGGGCGCGGTCGCGAAGGACGAGAAGGGCGAATGGCAGCTGCGCGAGCGGCCGGCGGCGCTCGAGGTGCCGGCGACGCTTCACGGTGTCGTCGCGGCTCGCATCGACCGGCTGCCGCCGTCGGCGAGGGAGACCATCCAGCTCGCATCGGTGATCGGACAACGCTTCGGCGACCGCGTTCTCCGCGAGGCCGGCGGCCCGCGGATCGCCGATTCGGTCGACGAGCTCATCGCGGCGGACCTCGTACTCGAGGCCGCCCCCGGCGAGCGGCGCGAGGGCCGGTACCGCTTCAAGCACGCCGTCGTGCAGGAGGTCGCGTACAACACCCTCCTCGTCCGGCGCCGCGTTGAGCTGCACCGCCGGGTCGCCGTCGCGTACGAGACCGTGCTCGGCGACGGCGTGAAGGACTTCCTGTCCGCACTCGCTCACCACTACCTGCTTGGGGAAGTCCCGGAGAAGGCCGCCGAGTATTCGTGGAAGGCGGCGGAACAGGCGACGGCGATCCACGCAAACGTCGAGGCGGTCCGCCTCGCTGAGCAGGCGCTCGAGCTCTTCGAAAAGCTTGGGCGGACCGACGACGCGGTGAAGGCCCTGTATCTCATCGCGCGCGTTCGCCGCTACCGAGGTGAGAACGATGCGGCCCTCTCCGCGTACGAGCGTGCGCTGTCGATGCTGGAAGCGCGCGATCCGAACAGCGACGAGGTAGCGACGGTCATCGCGCACATGGCCGAGCTCTGCACGAGGTGGGACGCGAAGTATCCCGACCTCGAGGGACTGATCGCGCGCGGCCTCGCGATCGTCGACGGCAAACGGAACCGCGAGAGGGTCCTGCTGCTTGCCGCGCGATCGTTCATGTCGCGGCGGGGACCGAAGTCGACCGACGAGGACTGGGAAGCGTCTCTCGCGACCGCGAAGGAGGCGCTCGCGATCGCCGAAGAGCTCGGCTTGCTGCGCGAGGTTTCGCTCTGCCTGGATGCGCTCGGCTACGCGTACCGCGAGCTCGGCAACTTCCGGGAGGCCTACGCGCAGAACAAGCGTCGTCTCCCGATCGCCCAATCCCTGCAGGACAGCGACGAGCTCATCGACGCACACACGATGATCGCTCTCTCGGCACTCGTGCTTGGCAACTTCGCGGAAGCGATCGAGCACGCGTCGACCGCGCGGTCGCTCGCGATCGAGACGGAAAAACCGCGGCTCGGGTGGCATGCGCTCCACACCGAAGCCCTCGCATACCTCTTGTCAGGCGATTTCGTCGGCGCCATCGCGGCCGCGGCACGGCGCGAGAGCATGCACGCGAGCACGAGATGGCAAATGACGCTCGTCGTCGCGAGCGCCGCGGCTGCCGCGATCAGCTCGCCGGAAGAAAAGACCTATCGCGAGCAGCTCGTCGAAGCCGAGGCCACACCGATGGAGATGGCCGCGTGCGACTTCTTGACCGCGGTGTACGGCGTACGCGAGAGCGAGTCCAGCTATCACGCCCTCCGGAGCGCCGGCTATCCGAAGGGCCTCGTCGATCTCGCGCTGATCGGTCCGCTCGCCGTGCTCGCGGCGGCGCGCTGGCGCATCGACGATCAGCCGTTCTTCGACCGGATCGCGGCCATTACCGAGCGCACCGGCCACGCGCGAGGCCGGGCCCTGCTCACGCAAGCCGAGGGAGTCCGCGCGATGCAGCACGGCGAGCTCGCGAAGGCCGAGAAGCTCATCTTCGATGCGGTGCAGGCGTTCGCGACGCTGCGGCTCGACTACGAGCGCGCGGTCGCGCTGGTGGATCACGCACGCGTCCTCGCGGCGCTCGGCCGAACGGACCAGCACCAGGAGCGCGATGAGGCCAGGGCGATCGCTGACCGTCTCGGAGCGGTCGCACTTCGCACGGCGGTGGAGCAGGTGGCCGTCGCGACCTAACAACGGAACCCATACTCGGCGCATCGAAACGCGCTCGTTATCGCGTCGGCTCCCCATCGATCTCTTCGCCGTCGTCGGACTCTTCGCTCTGCAAGCGTGGGCGATCGCCCCACTCTTCACGGGCGAGTTCACCCAATTCCGCGGCAGCATCGAGGCGACCTTCATCGCGAACGCGCGCTTCATCGCGGACCGCTTCCCGGATCTCTCCTGGTACCCGTACTGGTATCTCGGTCGCGGCGCGTGAGCTGACCGGTTCGCGCCGCGCGGCGCTGCTTTCTGCGGGAGCGTTTCTTCTCCTTCCTTCGCTCACCTATGTCTTTTCGCCCATCCGCAGCGACGGCTCTGGTCTCTCGGGAACGCTTGTCCCGCCGCCGTGGCGTCTGGTGGCTCTCGTCGAATACGGCGAGGGTCCGCACGTGCTCTCGCTCTCGCTCGCGCTGCTCGGCGTGGCCGCGACGCTGCGCTACCTTCGCGCACCTTCGGCTTTTCGACTCGCGGTCGCGGTCGTCGCGCTGGTCGCCGTCGCTCTCACGAATCTCATCGGGGCACTGGGCGTCGCCATATTCATCTTCGGGATAGGCATCGCCAACGGGCCGGCGGCGAGCTTCACGCGCAAATGGCCCAGCCTGTGGAAGCTCGGCCTGCTCACGGTCCTGTTCTCGCTGGGCTGGTACAGCCTCGGCTTCATGCGCGCGTTCTCTCAGCCCGGCGGCGGCGACACCGCATCCTTCTATCTCGCGCTCCCGCTGGTGGCACTCGCCGCCGTCATCGCGGTCGCGGCCTTGCCGCTCAAACGACTGCCCCCCGGCATGGATGTCGTGATGCTGTGGCTCTTCGTTCTCGGCGCGATCCTGGTCCCCAAGCAGGTCTTCGGCATCGGCATCGCGCCGCAGCCGATCCGCTACTCGCTCGAGCTCGACGCGGCTTTCGCGATCGCTATCGGAATCGTCCTCGCGACACTCATCGAGCGCGTCACTTCACGGAGACTCGCGCGAGAGATGCTGGGCGCAGTCGCGGTGGTCGCGTTCGTGGTGGTGGGTGCCCCGGCTTGGCTCGGGGTCCAAACGCGGCTCGCACCGGATGCGAACTGGCGGGACTGGAGCGAGCGCCGCGTAGCCCTCTGGCTCGCCGGAAACATGCGACCTGGCGAGCGCGCGTTCCTAAGTGGCGACCACGCGTTCTGGCTCAACGTCTTCGCCGATGTGCCACAGGTGCGCGGGGGACAAGATTTCGCGGCGGTCGATCCCTGGCCGGCGCACGCTGCGTTCCAGATCAGCAGCGGTCCCGATGCCGCGATCTCGAAAATTTGGCTGCAGGCGCTCGCCGTCCGCTACCTGGTCGTGACGACGCCCTCCTCGTCCGAGATCTTCCACGACTTCACCAACCCGGCGAAGTTCGACGGAATGTTCCCGGTGGTCTTCGACGAGCGCGGTGTCCGCATCTACGAGGTGCCGCCCGCGGGCGATCCGCGAACGGTCGTCGTATCGTCCGCCGCCGACCTGCCGTCGCCGACGAATGGCATCGACGGGGCGGCGCTGGAGAGCTACCTGGCAGCGGTCACGCGGGGTACCGCTCCTGTCACCGCAGTCGGTGGTCTCGGGCAGTGGCGTGTCGAGAGCCAAGCAGCGGGCGACCTCATCGTGCGCGAGGCCTACGACAGTGGCTGGCAAGCGTCCGTCGATGGAAGAAGCGTGGCCGCAGGGCCCGACGCGCTCGGAATGCTGCGGCTCACCCTCCCCGCGGGGTCGCACCTGGTCGAGCTGGACCACCGCGTTCATCTCGACTTCCTTGCCGGCCTCGGGATAGCCGTGCTCACGGGCCTCGTCCTTCTCGTCCGCGCATTCCGCGGAGGACGGAGTTCCGGATGATGGCCGGGGTTCGGAATCTGCTCGCTGGTGTTGGGATCGCCGGGATCACGGTCGCGGTGGGCGCGCTCTTGCGGGCGTGGACGGGTTTCCCCAAGGGCACCGATGCCGCGGCGCACCTCACCCGTCTCAAGTTCGTCGCCGACTGGTTCCCGTCGCAGGACTGGCTCTACGTCTGGGCCGCGGGAATGCCCACGTTCGGGACGTATCCGCCGCTGCCCTATCTGCTCGGGCTCGTCCCCACGCGTCTTGTGGGCGCGGAGACGACGCTCATCGCGTTGGCGCTCGTGGGGATGGTCGCGTTCCTTCTCGGCCTCTACGCGTTCGTCGCGGTCGCCACCGGATCACGTCTCGCCGCGTTCGGCGCCGCGGTCTGCGTCGCGTGCTCGATGGCGATCTGGACCTGGATCGTGCACGACGGGCTGTACGCACGCATCGTCGCCTGCGGCTTTGGGGCCTGGGCTTGGTACGCGCACGAGCGTTGGCGGGTGAGCGGATCGCGGGCGTGGTTCGTCGCGGCGGCGATCCTCCTCGCGGCCACCGTCGCGTCGCATCCGTTCATGGGTCTGGTGTTCGCCGGCGTGGTCGCACTGCGCACGTTGTCGCGCCCGATCGCGCTGGCGGGCCTCGGGAGTCTCGCACTTCTCATCGGCGCTCCAGCGTGGTTGCCCGCCTTCGCCTCGGGGACTGGCTCGCGCTTTTTCGGGGTGGCCCATGGCGCGCAAGTCCACTCGCCGATCGATGTCCTGTGGCGCTCCGACCACGTCGGTCTCGCGGTTCCGCTCTTCCTCGGGATCTCGCTAGTCGCATCGGCCGCGCTCCGCCTTCGGCCACCCGTGCTCTTTCTCCTTCTAAGCGCGCTTGCCATCCTCTACGTGTTCGCGCCATCCATCGGTCTTCCGGATTCCCTCTACTACGTCAATGGGGTCGATCCGTTCACGGTCACGTTCTTCGTGACTTTGTTCGGCGCGTGCGCGGCGGCATTCGCGTTCGCCAAAGTCGATGCGAGGCTGCGGCAAACCGTCGGCATCGTCGCGACGATCGCGGTCGTGTTCGTCGCGGGCGGCGGTGCCGTATCGGGCGCGGCGACGCTCCTGGCAGGCGGCGGATACCCGCAGGTATACGACGCGACCTTGCCCGGGGCCGGACCGGCCGAGAGCATGCGCACACTCCATCTTTCCGACGACCTCGAGCACCGGGTCATGCCGAACAGCGCGGATGAGTCGGTGTGGATCTCCTATCGCTCGCGGATGCCGCAGCTCCGCGACTACTACAGCCAGGGTCAGGTCCATCCCGACTCGCTCGCGCTCGCGTACACGACCGTCTACGACCCGCCATACGACGCCGCGTCGGCGCGCGCGCTGCTCGATTGGTTCGCGGTCTCGATCGTCACGGTGGAGACGACATCCGACTTCCGTCGCAATCTCCCGGCGATGACGGCAAGTGGCGATTTTCGCATCGTCTCCGCTGAGGGACGCTACGCGCGGCTTGACGTCCTGCACCCCGCGTCGCTCGTCGCGGCGTCGGACCTGCCGCTCACGGTCGTCGCCGGCAACGAGGAGCTCTACCGCATGGTGACGCGCGTGCTGCTGCGCTCCGCCGTGCCCAGCGCTCGCGCTATCCCGGTGTGGTGGCCGGGCCAGCTCTCTGCGCTCGACAGCGCGACGCTCCTTCGCACCGGCGTTCTCGTGGTGGGCGTGACAGACGAGGGAGACGAGGGCAAGGCAGCAGAGGCGATGCGCACCGTAGCGCGAGCTGGAGGTCGCGTCGTCGTCGACCTAACGGGGTGGCACGTTACGGGGCCTCTCGCCGACGTCCTCCCTGTGACGGGAGTCGCGCGCATGAATTTCCCGGCGGAGTGGGGTCTGCGCGGCGACGTCGATGTGGCGAGCTTCGCGTCCGCGACGTACGAAGGCGGCGGGTGGGCAGCGGAAGCCGGGAACGGGCTCGCGAGCGGCGCGCGGGCGATCCTTTCATTCGGCGATCATCCGGTCGTCGCGGAGCGGACCGAGGGCGCCGGCAAGATCGTCGCGGTCGGGGGCAATCTCCTTTTCCATACCGACTACACCCGCAATGTGGCCGAGCGCTCGTTCGTCGTGCCGCTTCTTGTCCCGGCCCCGACTTCCGGAAGCGAGCGCGCTTTGACGGGGAGCTTCCGCGATCCGGAGCACCGCGTGGTATCGCTCGAAACCGGAACCACCGTCCTCTTCAAAGAATCATGGACGCCGGCGTGGCGCGCGGAGCTCCGCTCTGGCGATGAAACGCGTGCGCTGCGCGTCCTCGAAGCCGGTCCCGGCCTCATGGCCGTCGTCGTCCCGCAGGCGGGGACGCTTCGTCTCACCTACGGCGCCCAGCTCTCGGATCTGGTTTCGTGGCTCCTCTTCGCCATCGGCGCGGTCCTCGCGTTCGTGACACTCGTGCGGCGGCCAAGGTGAGACGCGCTCGTGTTGTTGAGGCCGGCTGGTGGATCGCGGCGATGGTCGGCTATCTCCTGCTGTGCTGGCTACTGGCCGCGAACCTCCTCTCCGGGCCGCTCGAGGGCAGCGACTGGCCTAACACGCTCGCGTTCGCTGACTGGGTCGCGCGCGCGTTCCCGGCGATTCCGTTCTGGTTCCCCTATCAGGGTGGCGGCGTCTCGCCCTCCGCCGGGTACGCGATCGGCCCGATCTACGCGGTCGCCGCGCTCCATCGCGCCGGGCTGGATCTTGTCGTGGCGGGCCGCGTGTTGGCGTTCATCGCGATGGCCGGCGGCGCGCTTGGTGTCGCCGCGCTGGCGCGGTCCGTCGGACTCGGACGCGGATGGTCCTTCGCGGCCGGCGCCTTCGCGCTCCTGCCCCCCGCCGCATGGAACCTCCTCGTCTACGTCGGGTTCTTCCCAAACACCGTCGCGGCAGCGCTCCTCCCCTGGGCTATGGCGGCGCTCATCGCGTACGTGCGCTACGAGGGCCCGCGCCTCGACCGCCGTGGCGTCGCGCTCTTCGCCGCGAGCGCGCTACTGCTTTGCGCGACGTTCCTCGCGCACCCCGCGGTCGCGCCCTCCGCAATGGTCCTCGGCGCGATCGTCGCAACGACCCTCGCCCGCCGTGGCCTGGGGCGCGTGGTCGCCGCCGGCGTGCCGGCTCTTCTTTGCGCGAGCGGCGGCCTGGTGAGCTTCGTGCTCTACAACCGCGCCGCGAGCGCCGACGGCACGAACGATCTGACCGCGGCGATCGTCGCGGGCCAGAACATCCCACCGGCCGTTCTGCTCGGCGTGAGCGAGAAGGTCCCGACGTCAGGTCTCCTCGAAAGCATGTCGCTCACACCATTTCTTCTGGTGCTCGCCGCTATCGCGGTGCCATTCGCGCTTCGCGAGCGACGCTGGCGCGGCCTGCTCGTCACGACCGCCTTCACCCTCGTCTATCTCTTCAGCGTCGATGTGGAGATCGCCCTCGCGACCGCGGTCCCGTTGGTTTCGCCTCTTCTCGGCTTCCGCGGATTCCTCATCTTCGCGATCATCGGGCTCGCCGTGCTCTCCGCCGCTGGCCTGGCATCACTCGCGCGCCTGGCGTCGCGCCTGGTGACACCGGTCCTCGCGATCCCCGCCACCGTGCTGGTGGCGCTTCTTGCGCTGGTTTTCCTCGAGATACCCGGATACGGGCCGCGCCACCAGCTGGATCCGACGTTCCTTCGGGGCCGTCTTCCCGAGATGGTCGCGCGCGGCCAGATGATCGTGCAGAACGGACGGAAGCTCCCTTCGGGCATCTCCTCCGAGATCATGCGCGACAACGCTCTTCCAGTTGTTGCCGAACGGCTCTCCGGCCTACCCGGACGCGCGGATGTCTCGCCGCGCTTGGGCTCTGTGCTGAAAGCCCTCCCGCTCACCAGCGACGCCCGCACCATGAACCTCTACACATTCACGCTGTCGCTCCTGCACCTGTCGTGGTCCGATGAGCAGCAGGCGCTCTTCCTCGAGAACGCGTACGGAGTGGCGGGCGCGAGCGTCGACGAGATGTCGGCATGGTTCGGCCTCGACCGTGTCGCGTTTGACGCGCGCGACCCCGGTCTCCCACCCGAGGATCCCGCGCGATTTCGGGCCGCCGGATGGAAGGTGACGGACGCGGGGGAGGTCACGCTCGCGGACGCGTCGCGGCAGCGGATGCTCGCGGCGTTCCGCGCGCGAGGCGTGCTGCTGCACATCGGGCAGACGAAGAACGAGACGTACCGGAACACGTACCGCCTCGCGAGCGCGGGGGCGTTGCCGTTCGAGGACGGTTGGCTCGTCCAAGGACCGGCGTGCGTCGATGACATCTCGGCCGATGAGCTCGCGCGCTTCGACGTAGTCGTCCTCGAAGATCAGTGCGAGCGCGACGGCGCCGCGAGCGACGCGAAGCTCAGCGCCTACGTTCAGCGTGGTGGGCGTTTGTTCATCGAGACCGGCTGGGAGTTCTCGCGCTTCGCCTCCACGCCGCAGCTCCCGGACTTCCTTCCGGTGACGGATCTTCGCTGGCAGTCGCTCGGCGTGACACCGAAGCTCGCGTTCGGCGACTCGGAGGTCAGCGTGCGCGGCCTCGATCTCGCGCGCTTCGGCGACTTCCGCTTCGCAAGCGCGACGTGGGACGTGAGCGCACCCTCCAGTTCGCTGCGCGAGTGGTCGCGCGCCGTCGTTCTCGCCGATGGGCGGCCGGTCGTCGCTGCCGGACATCTGGGCGCCGGGCGCGTCGCATGGTCCGGGATGAATCTCGTCACGCATGCGCGCGCGAAGCAGAGCGCCGACGAGCGGGAGCTCTACCACCGGGTCATGCAATGGCTGCTCGAGGGCGTGACCGCCTCGCCGCGCGAGCTCGCCCTAGAGCGGCAGAGCGAGGACGGCGCGAGCGTGCGGCTGCCGGCCGACGGCTGGCTTCTCTGGCGGGAGCCGCCGCAATACGCGACGCTCGCGCCCGAGGCGAGCGCGCGCTACAGCGCGGGGCCGGGCCTGCTTCTCGTCCGGATGAAGGCCGGCGAGGTACGCGTCGAGCAGCATCCGAGCGCGACGATGCGCGGTGCAACGATCATCGGCGGAATCTCCACGCTCGGCCTTTTGCTCTGGCTCGTTCTCAGGCTCGCCCGTGGCGGCATGGGCGACCCCGCGGCCGTCTTCGGCGCGACAGGGCGCGCGGTGCGGGGCGCCGCCACCGGCTGGATGGGCAACGAGGACGCATGAGCGCCCGCACCTTTTTCGACGAGCGGCCGCCGAACGCGCCGTTCGCCGACGTGCTACGACGCGATCCGCTCGCGCGCGCGTACCGCATCCGCGATCTGGCGTGGCTCCGCGCACTTCGCGAGCTTCAGCTCGGCGCCGACGATCGTGTCCTGGACGTCGGAGGCGCGAACGGCGTGCTGCTCGACCGACTCCACGCGCGGTGGGGCGCGCGCGGTGTTTGCGCGGATCTCGCGATGCGCGGGCTCCGGGAAGTCGGCGCACGCGCGATCGCAGCGCGCCCGGTGTGCGCCAACGCGCTCAGGCTCCCGTTCGCCGATGCGGCGTTCGCGGCGGCGCTGTCGTTCGAGACGCTCGAGCACATCCCAGAGTGGCCGCGCGCGGTCGCCGAGCTCGTGCGGGTGACACGGCCCGGAGGTCGGATCGTCATCAGCGCGGTCAGCGCGCGCTGGCGCTACACGTGGGACTGGTGGCTCACGCGGATCGGAGTCGACGTCTTCTCTCGCGCGGATCATGACCCTCTGCTGTTCGTCGACCCCGACGAACTCGCGGGCGTGTTGGAACGGGCCGGGGCGCGCGTCATCGAGCGGCACTACCTGAACGCCTTCGCGACGCTGATCTTCGACGAGATCATGAGCGTTCTCGCCATCGGGATCGATCGATGGGGCCGGCCCCTCGCGTCCGGCTTCCTGCGTGTCGCGGACGCCCTGGTGCGCGCGCTGAGCGGCCCGCTCGGTGCGACGGAGTCGCCATGGCGGGCGCGCCGGCGATCGAACAGCGTGCTCGTTGTTGCGGAGCGCGAGCGGTGAGCGACCGTGTTGCCGTGGTGCTCCCGGTGCGTGACGGCGGGCGGCACTTCGAGCCGGCGCTGCGCTCGATCCTCGAGCAGACGCACCGTGAGCTCGACATCGTGGTGTCGGACAATCATTCGACCGACGGCACGCCCGAGGTCGCCCGGAGCGTCGGCGACTCGAGGGTGCGAATCGTCCGTCCCGGCGCGCCGCTGCCGATCAGCCTCCACCACCGCTTCGCAGTCGAACGTACCGACACCGAGCTCGTCGCGATCATGGGCGCGGACGACCTCGCGGCGCCGGAGCGCCTCGAGCGGCAGATCGCGTACCTGCGCGCGCATCCGAACGTTGGGCTCGTCGGCTGCTGGTGCGGAATGCTCGACACCGCGGGGACGCGCGTCGGCGCGCTGCGCTACGCGGCCGCGCCCGAGGACGTTCGCCACAAAGCCGTGCGCGCAAACCCGATAGTCCTGCCGACGATGCTCTTCCGCCGCGCGGCCTACGACGCCGTCGGCGGATTCCGCGACGACTTCGGCGTCGCTTTCGACTACGACCTCGTACTTCGCCTGGTGCGCATCGCCGGAGTCGCGAATCTCCCCGAGGAGCTCCTCGCATACCGGTACAACACCTCGGGTGGATCTTTTCGGAACATCCGCGTGTTCCAGCGCGAGGGCCTCCGGGTGCGCTTGCGCGCGCTGCGGGCAGGGGGCTATCCGTGGTATGAGTGGCTCTGGCTCGCGAAGCCTCTCGCGGCGCTCGCGTTGCCGTCACCGGCGCTGCGCGCGATCGCGATCCCTTACATGCGCTTTGCGCACGGGCGTGCGCCGCTGCCGTCGGAGCGGGCGCGCTTCTAACCGCGGTCGACGATCCGGCGTTTCAGATCGCTGCTCGAGACGCCTTTCGTGTACGGCACGTACACGAGCGTGATGCCGTTGTCGTCCAGGAACTGTTGCGTAATGCCAAGCTGGGTCATGAACGAGTCGCCCATCCAGTCATCGCCGTGCAGGATGAAATCGGGCCGGTGCCGCAGGATCGTCGGCTTCGAATCGGCGCCGCCGGTGTTCACGTCGACGACGTCCACGTAGCGGCACGCCTCGAGCACGGCACGGCGCTCGGCGAGCGTCATGACCGGACGCTTGCCTTTGTACTGCTCGTTGAACTCGTCGGTGTTGAGCGCGACCACGACGATGTCGGCGTGTTTCTTCGCGTTGCGGAGCAGGTTCACGTGGCCGAGATGGAAGAGGTCAAACGTTCCGCCCACATACAGCTTCGTCTTCCGGGGGAGCGCGACGAGCCGCGGGCGCCGACGGGGCGCGCGCGGCTCGTCCGGCCGCCTAAGCGCGGACACAGGTCACGTGCACACCCAGAGCGGGCGCCTTTCGCATGATCCGCGATTCCGCATAGCCGAGCCCCGCGACCGCGCGCACGGCGACGCCGAGTGCCGCACCACGGACTCCCCGCGAGCGGTCGACGATCGCTTCCACCGTCGTGTCGACGTTCCGGCCCCGGAGCGCGAGGATCGAGAAGTACGCGAGGTCAACTACCTGCATGAAGAGGTGACCGCTCCAGCGCCACGCGCGCGGCACCAGCCCGACCGAGCGGAGGCGGCGCTCAAGGTCGCGCGCAGAGAGCCGTTGAATGTGGCCCGCATAGCGTTCCTTCGGTGAATACCCGAGGCGGCTCGCGATGCCGTGCAGCGTGTAGGCGCTGCCCTCGCAGGGAACGAACGCGTGCAGCCGCCCGCCTGGGCGCAGCACGCGGGCAGCCTCGGCGAGCACGGCATCCGGGTCCGCGACGTGCTCGAGAACGTCAAAGAACACGATCGCGTCGGCCGACGCGTTCGCGAGCGGGAGCCTTGCGACGTCGCCGCGCACCAGCCCCGCGCCGGAGCTCGCGGCGCGCGCCATGGCCCGCTCGCTGATGTCGATGCCGACGACCCGCAGATCGGGGCGGTGGCGCTCCGCCGCGCGGAGGAAGGCGCCGCCGCCGCAGCCGAGCTCCACGACGGTCCCGCGCACGTCGGCGAGGTCCTCAAGGCAGTACCGCAGCCGCAACGCACCAAGCGTCGTCGGACTGAGCGAGAGCTCCGTCTCGCCCCATACCTTCGACTCGTAGTCGAACGCGCTAGCGCGCGACATCGCCGAGCACCTCATCGAGTGCATCGATGTGCGCGTTCAGGCTGAAGCCACCGAGCGCGTGCTCCTGCGCGCGGCGCCCCAGGCGGCGCGAGAGGTACTCGTCGCACACCAGGCGCGCGGTGAGGTCGCCGAAGATATCCGCGCGTCCCGGCTCCACGAGATAGCCGGTCGTGCCGTCCACGATCGTCCCGATCGGGCCGGCGTGGTCCCACGCGACCACCGGGGTCCCCGCGGCCATCGCCTCGACGACTCCCATGCCGTAGTCCTCGTGGGGCGATGGGTAGACGTAGCACGCCGCGGCCGCATAGAGGCGCGCGAGATCTTCCTCGCTGGTAAGGCCGACGAAGCGGACCCGCTTGGCGAGCCCGAGCCGCGCGACCAGCGCGCGCAGCTGTGTGGTGTACGGAGTCTCCTGCCCGGTGATCACGAGCCGCACGCCGCGCGCCGCGAGCTTCGGATGCGTGAGCGCCTCGATCGCGACCTCGAAGCGCTTCTGCGGGTAATGCCGGTTGGTGAGCAGGATGAAGGGCTTGGGGATGGTGGTCCCGTTCACACGCAGCTCGCCCACGAAGCGTTCGGCGTTGCCGATGACGATTTCCGCGCCGGCGGGGGATGAGCGGAACGGGCGCCCGTACAGCTGCGACAGCACCCGTGTCATGTATCGGCCGTTCGCGAGGGCCTCGCGCGCGCCCGCGACGCTCTGCCGGTCGGCCCAGTGCACGAGAGGCCGGATGAACGGCGCGATGGCGCGCAGGAACAGGTAATCGGGCTTCACGACGACGGTCCGCTCACGATCGATCGCGCGCGGGTAGAGGAGCCGGTTCGGCTGCGCCAGGTAGAGGACATACGGCACACCGTGGAGACGACGCGCCCACCACGCGACCCACCCGGCCGGTTGGTTGGCGGCGAGCACGACGTCGTATTCGCGCAGGCGCCGCGCGAGAAGCGGAGCCGCGACGGACATGGCGATGATTGCGAGCGCGTCCGGAAAGCGCAGCCAGGTCGGGAGTCGAGGCGCGAGCCGCCGTGGCGCGATCTGCTCGAGCCATCCAGGGAACGAACGCTTCGCATCGACGATCGGGGCATAACAGTCGACCACATGACCACGCGCGCGGAGGCCAAGCACCTGCTGAATGACCAGCTTCTCGCCACCGCCCGAGTAGAAGAACCCAACCCCGTGCAGGACGGCGACGCGCAGAGTCCGCGTACGAGCGCGTCGCGCCGGAGACGAGGGCTCACGGCTTTCGCGAGTCGCTGAGATAGGCACGACGACGGCCGCGCTGCGGCCGCGAAGGCGACGCGGCGTGGGCCGCGGTTGGACCGTCACGAGGGCACCGTAGACACGGCCGGGGCCGCGTTCGACCCCTGTTCGGGTGAGCCCTCGTCGGCCTCGCCACTAGTCCGTTCGAGGACCACGTTGTAGGCGAACGCCCAGAAGGCCATGAGGAACGCGACGGTCGCGATGACGCTGCCGTAGTCGTGAACGATGACCGCGGGCACCTGTCCGAACTGGTAAGCGACCACGGCGACGACGGTGATGCGGAGAATGTTCAGCATCGCGATCCCGAGGACGCCCAGCGCGACCGTCTCGAGACGCGAGCGCAGCGTGTACTCGCCCTGAAGGCCTGTGGCCATCGAGACCAGGAGGAAGAGCACGGTCTGCCAGCCCACGCAGTTCCACGAGATGTAGAGCGCGAGACTTCCAGCGCCGGTCCCGACATAAAGGAGCGAGCCGTCGTACGCGGACTGGATCCCGATGAGCGCGAGCGCGCCGTGCACGAGCCTGCCCTCGATCGGCGCGATCCACTGCCCGAGCCACGCGTCGAAGCCCGCGGCCATCGCGGCCTTGGTGAGGAGCTCGCCGAACGTCGAGAAGAACGGCAGGATGAGGAGCGCGATCGATGCGGTCGCGATCAGCGTGCCGATCGGCCGCGCCGCGCCGGCGAGTTTCGCTCGTGATGCGTATGCCGACGTCACGGCCGCCTCCGCTTCCACCAGCGCGCCGCCAGCGGCAGGGCCGGTGCGAGAAGGAGCAGACCAACGACGTCTTCCGGGACGATCGTCGCCACGGTGATTTTGCTGGGCTGCGCGAGAATCGTGCCCCAGAGATTGGCGTTGCTGCAGTTCGAGCCACCGCTCGTGAAGGTGAAGACAAACCTGAGGCTGTCCCCGTTCACGAAGGCGGATACACCTGAGGTGGCCCAGCTCCAAGTGAAGGTCGTGTACGTGTTGGTGTTGGCCGGGACGGTCGTCGTTCCCGGCGTCCCGAGGGATGTCGTCGATGACGTCGCGGCGTGCCACCACAGGACCTCGCCGCTGATGGCGCAGTCTTTCGACGCGCTCGAGTTCGAGAGGGTGATGTCCGCTACGGTCGTGCCCGCGGCGAGGGATTGGCCGGAGTCGAACGTGTCAGAGCAGAACGTGTAAGAGACGCCTGCCCCGCCTGGGAATCCCGCTCGAGTGCTCCCGGAGTTCGTCTGGGGCATGTCGCGGACGACGCCGCCGCACCCGAAGCTGCTTCCGCTCGTGATGAAGAAGTCGCTCGTGTTGTCCGCTGCCGCGTTCGCCGGGATTGCGTGCGCGAGGAACACGACGTTCACGGACAGCCCGAGGCAGAACGCAAGGAGGACGGCTGCAACGCGTTGCCGGCGGATCGCATAGAGGAGCACGGCGAGCGGTACCCAGACGCCGAAAACGAACGCGGGTACGAGTGCTGCCGCTGAAATCTGGTCGCTTCCATCTACGACGACCATCGCACGCCCGCCGACCGCGAGAAGTCCGAGCGCGGCGAGCGCCGAGGCGATCGCGAATCCGCGGCGATGCATCACGGCCGCCGCCGCTTCCACCACCGCGCGCCGAACGGCAGCGCAGGTGCGAGAAGCAGCAGGCCGAGCACGCCCTCGGGGACGATCGTCGCGACGGTGAGCGTCGACGGCACGGTCGCCTCGTCGTAAGAAAGGCGCACGCCGCAGTTCGCCGCGTCGTTCGGCACGCTCAGCTCAAAGATGAGCTGGTCGCCCGTCGCGAACGCCGCCGCCGAGATCGGGATCGAGATCGAGCGCAGCGTCGGCGTTGTGATCGATCCGAGGGTCGTCGTCGCGGTCCCAAGCGTCGTGGTGTTCGAGGCAATCGGCTTCAACGAGAAGATCTCGTTGGCATCCTTCGCTGAGACCGAGCTCGTGCTGGTTCTCGCCGCGATCGTTCCCGTCGAGGATTGCTGTCCTTCAAAGACCGCGAGCGTGTTCGGGTTCGTCGGGCCCGCGCTGACCGATCCGTCCGCGGTCATCCCCGCCGGCGCCGAGAGCGTTCCGGTCGCGGCCAGGTTAAAGACCGCGAGGACCATCTCGTTGGGATAGTTCGCAGCCGTGATGTTCGTTGTGTGCGTTGTCGTGCTCGTGCCACCGCTTCCGGAACCGTTCACACCGTCGTTTGGCGCCGCCGTGTCGACGCCGATGAACGACCCCTCCCACGCGGTGACCGTATTCGTCGCGCTGAGCGTCCATGTGTAGCTGGCAGGTTCGGAGGCACCGGCAATCCGTTTGTAGCTGAAGAGGTACGTGCCGAAACTGCTGTTCGACGAATAGAGCGTCCATCCGGTCGGCGCGGTGATCGTCGCGCCGCCCGTGTTGTAACCGATGAACATGAACATGAAGTCGTTCTGCGCGGTTCCCGCCGGTGTATTCATCACGAGGCTCGTCCCACCGTTGAGGCTCGTGGTCGTCGACGCGCGCAGGGTGATCGGCGTCGTCTTCTTGAGCGTCACAGTCGCGATGCAGCTCGGCGTTGGGGACGGCTTCAGTGTGAGCTGATGCGTCGCGGCGATGTCGTTGCCGCAGGTCGCGGTAAGCGTTCCGGTCGCGCCGATCGCGGGCGACGTCGTCGAGTAGAACATGCTCCCGTTGACCTGGGCGCTGCCGCCACCGCCGCCCGAGGAGCCGCCCGAGGTCAAGTTCCATCCGCTGATCGTGTTGCAGACGCCGCTCGAAGCGTCGGCGATGCCCACGACGCGCATCTCGTTGGCGTACGCAGCGGTGACACTGGGCGCGACGTGAGTGGTGCTCGCGCTGCTCTCGGTCGAGCCGGCGTGGCCGTCAACCGGAGCACTCGTGTCGACGCCGGAGAAATTCCGCATGACGCCCACGGCTTTCACAGCCGTGGGCCATGACCACGTGTAGCTTGCGGGCTCGCTTGATCCGGCGACGAGGCTGTAGACGGCCAGCGTCACCGTGCTGCTGTCGATCCGATCCACGAGATTCCAGCTGGCGGATGGCTTCGTGATCGTGCCCGCGCCTGAGCGCAGGGAGATGTGCGCAATGATCACGTCGCCGCTCACTAGGTTTGCCATCTTCGTCAGCGCGATGGACGAGACCGACCCTGCGGACACGAAGGTGTATCCGTTGCTGTAGTCGTTCGTGGGCGTTCCCTGGTTCTCGAGATAGAGGTCTGCCTGGGCGGTGCCCGCGTTCATCGTCTGGCCTGTGGTGAAGGTGTCCGAGGTGAAGCCGCAGGTCCAGTTCGCGCTGAGGGTCGCTGGGCAGGTGGCCGCCGTGCCCGCCGCGGGTGTGTAGTTCTGGACCATGTCCTTAGTTCCGAAGCTCGACGTATTGCGGAACGTGAACACGCTGGAGTTATCCGTGACCGCGGCAGCCGGAACGGCGTGCGCGAGGAAGACGACGTTCGTCCCGAGACCGAGGGTGAACGCGAGGACGATCGCGGTCATTCGTCGGCGCAGTCGCAGCCATCCGAGCGCGAGAATCAGTAGTGGCACCGCCGTACCGACGAGCGCCGGAATCGCGAGGTCCGTTTCGCTCGCGTTGCCGCTTGTCGCCGCGGCGCGGATCGAGAGTGCCCCCACGGTGATGACCCCGGCCGCGGCGAGCACCACCGCAGCGACCGCNNCCGTGCCGCTCGCCTTCTGCTGCCCGCGCTTGCGTCGCGGCAGCTCCCAGGGCATCAGGCGCGCGAGGTGGAAGCGCTCGAGCGCCTCGGTGACGTGCCCGGACTTGGGCGTGCGGACCCAGCCCCCTTCCTTTTTCTCGAAGAGCGCCTTAACGGAGGCGTAGGCCTGGAACGGCACGAGCAGCCACGAGAGTCCGATGAACGAGAGAAGTCCAAGGGCGTCGCGCTTGAGCGAGCCTTCGAGGAGCACGCCGGTGAGGTTCATGAGCGGGAGCGCCAGAGCGTTCGAGACCACGAGGGACCAGCCGAAGACCTCACCCCACATCGGGAGCTTCTGCCCGAGGATGAGCACCCCGATGATCCAGGCCAGAGTGGCCACGGTGAAGAGCACCGACTGCAGGTAGTACGGGGCGTAGTAGGCGAACTCGAGCTTCTCCTGCCAGGTGAGGTTCGGCGAACGCAGGATCGCCCAGAAGTACTTTTTCACGTTGTAGGTGTGGCCCTCGGCCCAGCGCATGCGCTGCTTGATGAGCCGGTTGACCTTGGACACGCACTCCGCGGGGGCCTGGATGTACGGCGTGTAGAGGACCTTGTACCCCGCGAGATAGAGGCGGATGGTGAGCTCCCAGTCCTCGGTGATCGACGTGGACCAGCCGAGCTTGCGCAGCACATCGGCGCGGATCATGTAGACCGAGCCCGAGATCATCTTCATCGCGCCGAAAAGCTCCTGCCCGGCGCGCTCCAGGACGTAGCTCCCCGAGAACTCCGCGCGTACGCCCTTGGTGATCCAGTTCTCGCTGGCGTTGAGCATGTGCCACTGGTAGCCCTGCACCACCGCGAGGCGATCGCCGTTCTGCGGCGCGCCGTGGCCGTTGCCGTTCTTGGCGTGCCCGTTGCCATTGCCGTTCTTCGGCTTGGCGAGCCGGCCGAAGTAGTCGAGGAAGTGCCAGATGGCGTCGGCCGGCGGCACGAAGTCGGCGTCGAAGATCATCACGTACTCGGTCCGCGGATTCATGCGCCGCAGCGCTTCCTGGAGCGCGCCGCCCTTGAAGCCCTTGCGGCTCGAGCGGTGGATGACGCGCACCCGTGGGTGTTCCTTCCAGCGCTTCAAAAGCTCGACGGTCTCGTCGGTGGAGTCGTCGACGACGATGACCTCGTAGTTCTCGTAGTCGAAGGAGGTGCACGCCTCGAGCAACCGGTCGACGACGCGCTTCTCGTTGTACAGCGCCAGCTGGACCGAGACGAACGGCTGCTTGTCGGCGGGGAGACGGATCTCACCCATGCTCTGCCAGGGGTCGTTGACCTGGACCGATCCACCCTCGCTCAGGTTCTCGCCGCGTAGCGTGCGGTAGCCCTCTTTGTGCTGGCCGTTCGCGTGGCCGTTGCCGCTTGACTGGCCGTCGGCCTTCAGACCGTTGCCGTTGCCATTGGTGTGGCCGTTGCCATGACGACCCTGGAACTTCGCGGGGTCGCCAAAGAGCGTGATGAGGATCACGCTGGCGATCGTCACGTAGTACTTGAGCGCGTAGAGGAAGAAGAAGAGACCGCACAGCAGCGCGAACAGCGAGAACGCAAAGCGCGGCGCCAGGGCGTCGCGGAACAACAGACCGAACCCGCCGATGCCCCCGACGATGATCACGCCGAGCACGAGGCTCGCGTACAGCTTGCTCAGAAGGTTTCCGGTCCAGATCACGTCGCGGCTCCCGCCGCCGTTCCAAACCCGCTCGAGGGTGTCCTTGATGTCGTCGGCGGTCGCGGTCACGCGGGTGAGGCGCAGCTTCGATTGGCGCTCAGCCTCGACGAACGCGGCTTGGTCCAAGGGGTCGGCCATGGCCACGACGCCGTGGCCGCGGTCCGCCGCGGTGACGACGATGCCCAGGCCGCGGGCCACGTCGAAGGGCACGGAGCGCGCCGCGTCGCGCTCGACCGGGTCGACCAGGCGCGGCGACGAAAGGCGCGACTCGGTCGGGTCGATCGGCGCGCTGATCTCGGGATACGGCGCGAGCGACACGAGCGGCGTGTCGGTGGCCCGCGCCAGGATGTCGGCGAGCTCGGGCTGGCCAAGCAGGCCGAGGCGCACCACCGTCGTGGCGAGCGATTCCCCCGACGCGCGTTTGGCGAGCGCCTCCTGAACTTGCACCTGCGTCATGACGCGACTGCCGAGGAGCAGCTCGACGACCCGCCGACCTTCGGGCTTGAGGGCGGAGAGCTGCTGCCGAGCGATAACCGCGGCGGTGCTCGCGCGGAGCGCACGCAGGAGCTCCTCGGACGGCGCGTCCTTCGATACGAATGCGGTCGCGCCGGCGGCGAGTGCGAGGTCGCGCATCCCCGGGTCGCGGGCCAGGAACACCACCGCGGCGCCGGGGAGCTCGGCCAGGATCTTCCGCGCTACGTCGAGGCTGCCGATCCCCGGCATGGAGTCGTCCAAGACGATGAGATCGGGTCGCAGCGTGCGGGCGAGGCTGAGGGCGGTCGACCCATCGTCGGCTTCGCCGACGATCGTGATCTCTCGGTCGTTCGCGAGGAGCGTGCGGATGCCCTCGCGGACAGCGAGATGGTCGTCGGCGACGAGTACGCGGATCACGCCCCTCGCTCCCCTTTCTTACGTGTGTGAGCGGGTCTCGAAGGAAACCCTGCGGGGAAGCCTCGGTTAGGGCGTCCTACGAACGGGGGAGGTCGCGTACCAGGCGGCCAGGCGCGCCGCGCAAGAGCACGATTGAGACTGGCCCGCTACCGAAAGCCCGCATTGAGCGCGGGCTGAATCCAGCTCGACCGCTTACGAAGTGGGCGGCTCGTCCTCTGCGCGGAGCTCGACGCTCGTTTGGGTCGTGCCCTCGAGCCGCAGGTGAAGGTCGTCCAGCATCTGAATGACCGCCCCGAATTCCGCTGCGCTGATCGCCTCGCCGACCGCTACCGCGAACGTCGCGATCCCATTGCGGAAGTCGCGGAGGTGGACCGCGCTCACCGTCGAGAGCGCGCGGATCCGGGCTTCGGTGTCCAGCAACCGCGGGAACGAGTGGATCGGCGATATCACGATCTGGATCTGATGAAGTCCCCGCTCATCGGCGACTCGGAGCTCCGGGAAGGTCAGAGCCGGTTCGGGCTCCGTGATGAGGGGCTCCGCCCATGCTTGGGGTTCGGGCTCGACGATCGCCGGGGGCTCTGGCGCGAATTCAACGGGCGGCGGCGGCACGAACTCGACCTGCGGCGGCGACGCGAGCTCGATCGTCTGCTCTAGTGGGAACTCCTGCGCAGGGTACGGCTCTTCAGGGATCTCGAGCGGGCGCGTTTCGGCGATGACGTCCTCGGTGATGAAGGAAGCCGGTTCGGGCTGTGAAGGCGGCGCGCTCTCCGCTTCTGTCGGCAGGGATGTGGCGTCCCAGAGCGCAGCGAGGCGTGGGTCGGGCGCGGGCGTCGGAGCGGGCGGCGTCATCGTGACGTCGCTCGCCGGACCGACGTAGTCATCGACGATCGGTTCGGTCACCATGAACCGAGACACGTCCTCGACGTACTTGTCGACGATCGGCTCGATCGGTTCAGCCGGCGCGGCGGTTAGCTCGATCGTTTCGATCGGCGGCGGCGCCTCGGGCAGGCGAAGCTCCTCGATGTACTCATCGACGATCGGCTCGATTGGTTCGGCCGGCGCGGCGGTTAGCTCGATCGCTTCAAGTGGCGGCGGCGCCTCGGGCGGGCGCAGCTCCTCGAGGTACTCGTCAAAGATTGGCTCCAGCGGTTCGGCCGGCGCCGGAGCCACGTCGAATGTTTCGGTCAGTGGTGGCGTCTCGGGCCTACGAAGGTCCTCGACGTACTCGCCGAT
>WNGG01002736.1_pt1 | contig 24968 bp, 22 predicted proteins | sample 5400661 | NCBI WGS metagenome assembly WNGG01 (sample SAMN13153372, study PRJNA577476) | soil metagenome | isolation source: 100 cm soil or saprolite under Garry oak tree replicate 1 | place: USA:California | collected 2016-06-15
GGATCCTTGATCGTGATCTTCCTCATCGCGGAGCCCAACGGGCTCGCCCGGCTGTGGCAAATCGCCAAGCAGAAGCTGAGGGTATGGCCGTTTCCGTACTGATGATCCGTCTTTCAACAAGATCGTTTCAAGTGATTTGCTCGGCGATCCACTTCAGGACATTGCACGACTGACATTCGAAAATCCGGTAAGTCGGACTGTCGCCAAGACGGGGAATGACGGTAAGGAGGTTCGTCGGCTTTCCGCACTGGTCGCAGTTCGGGATTTCCCGAGGCAAAACCGATTTCGATGGATCATCACCGGGAGACATGGGCTTTACGACGCGAATGTTTCAGCCCCCGACCCCGATGATATGCGCTCCGCCTGAATTAGTCACGAACGGGAGCGTCGCTGCACTGCGGAGCGATACAGCGTGGTTTTCCTTTCGGATTCGATGAAGCGCCGGAATTACTGTTCGGGGCGCAGCGTGAGAACTTCGGCCTCAAAACGTTCATACTGCCGAAATGCGTTGTAAAGCCCGGAGAGCTGCTGCAACGCCCGCATTCGGGAATCCTCATCCCGCCACAAGACCGAAGTGACCCAGTGACCTCTTATGCTCGACTCGTAGATCTCGATGCGGATGCAGCCGGGTTGGCGCTCGAGCTCGGGCTTGATCTCGACGCGCCATCTTTCTCGGAACTCCTCGAGTTTGTCCGATGGAATGAACCAGCGCCGGAGCACCATGATCATTGCGGTAGGCTCGCACGTTCGCTCGCGAACGAGCTTTCAGGATGATCGCGACCGCCGGAAAAACAACTCATGGATGAGGCTCTGGCATTGCTCGGGATCTCGGTTGTTTGTCACGGCAAAACCGGACCGGCCTCGATCATTGCATCCCTGCTCCGAACATCAAGGGCGTGAACTGGATACGAACATATTTCGCGGGATTTTCGCGAGTTTCCATCGCCATTCCGGAATCTTTGCAGCCCATTTGCTCCGATCCGATGGCGCCCCCGCTTTCGGGTACAGGGGGAAAACAACGGCAATTCAAGGCGCTTAGTTGGTCGGCTTGGTGCCTTGGAAATGACCGTATCGCTTTGTGTGGCGATGGTGCACACTCAGGCCTGAATTCCCCACGGGTGCCGCCAGGAACCCGGCGGAACGGAATCTCCCTCGCTCGCGACCTTGAGGCGAGGGCCCGAGAGGCGGCCGACGTTCACAGCCGGCGCGCAACAAAGGAGGAAATTCGATGAATCTCAAAGGCCTAGTGCTCGGCACGACGGTCGCGGTCACCCTGGGTGTCCCCGCCGCGATTGCGACCGCCTATGCCGCCGACGGAATCTACGTCCCGCTGCTCAGCTACCGCACCGGTCCCTACGCCGGTTCCGGAACGCCGATCGCCAACGGCATGTCCGATTATCTCAACATGCTCAACGAGCGCGACGGGGGCATCGGCGGGGTGAAGATCATCGTCGAGGAATGCGAGACCGGCTACGACACCAAGAAGGGCATCGAGTGCTACGAGTCGATCAAGGGCAAGGGCCCGGTGGTGGTCAATCCGTATTCGACCGGCATCACGCTGCAGCTGATTCCGAAGGCGGCGGTCGACAAGATCCCGATCCTGTCGATGGGCTACGGCCTGTCGCCGTCGGCCGACGGCAATCAGTTCCCCTGGATCTTCAATCCGCCGGCGACCTATTGGGACGGCGCCTCGGTGTTCGTCAAACATGCCGCCGAGGTCGAGGGCGGGTTCGACAAGCTCAAGGGCAAGAAGCTCGGGCTGGTCTATCTCGATGCGCCCTACGGCAAGGAGCCGATTCCGCTGCTCGAGCAATTGGCCAAGGATTACGGCTTCGAGCTCAAGCTCTACCCGGTGCCGGGCTCGGAGATGCAGAACCAGTCCTCGCTGTGGCTCAACATCCGCCGCGACCGGCCCAACTGGATCTACCTCCAGGGCTGGGGCGCCATGAACCCCACCGCGGTCAAGGAGGCGGCCAAGGCCGGCTTTCCGATGGACCGCCTGGTCGGCGTGTGGTGGTCGGGAGGCGATGACGACGCCCGTGCGGCCGGCACCGATGCCAAGGGCTACAGCTCGCTCGACATCAATGCGGTCGGCACCGGCTTCCCGGCGATTCAGGACATCCTCAAATACGTGGTCGACAAGGGCAAGAGCCAGGTCGGCCGCGACAAGGTCGGCGAGAATCTCTACAACCGCGGCGTGCTCAACTCGGTGCTGATCGCCGAGGCGATCCGCACCGCCCAGCAGCTCACCGGCAAGAAGCAGGTTTCCGGCGAGGACGTGCGGCGCGGATTGGAGACGCTCAAGATCGCCCAGGCGCGCTGGAAGGAGATCGGGCTCGAAAACTTCGCGGCGCCGATCAACGTCTCGTGCTCCGATCACAACGGGCACCACGGGATCTACCTGGCGCAATGGGACGGCACCAAGTGGACCAAGGCCTCGGAGTGGATCGAGCCGATCAAGGACAAGGTGATGCCGTTGATCGAATCCCAGGCCAAGGAGTACGTCGGTGCCAACGCCGGCTGGCCGAAGCGCACCGAGCCTTGTGACAAGTCGTCGTAGGTCTGACAAAGACGACGGATGACGGACGACGGAGCTCATTTCGTCTTCTGTCGTCCGTCGTCTGTCCTGCGCAAGCGGAGCTTGCCATGACCGCCGTCGAGCCGATCGGCTCCGCAGCAGCGAAAATCAGCGCAAGCGCCGCGACCATTCTGTCGGTCAACAACATCGAAGTCATCTACGACCGCGTCATCCTGGTGCTCAAAGGCGTCTCGCTCGAGGTGTCGCGGGGCGGGATCGTGGCGCTGCTCGGCGCCAACGGGGCCGGCAAGACCACGACGCTCAAGGCGATCTCCAACCTGCTGCAGTCGGAGCGCGGCGAGGTGACCAAGGGCTCGATCGGGTTCGACGGTCAGGAAGTGCAGGCGCTCTCCCCCAACGATCTGGTGCGGCGCGGCTGCATCCAGGTGATGGAGGGCCGGCACTGCTTCGGGCATCTCACCATCGAGGAGAACTTGCTCACCGGCGCGTTCACGCGCCGCGACGGCGCCGCCGCGATCCGGCGCGACCTCGACAAGGTCTACGGCTATTTCCCGCGATTGCGCGAGCGCCGCCAGGCGATGGCGGGCTATACGTCGGGCGGCGAGCAGCAAATGTGCGCGATCGGCCGCGCGCTGATGTCGAACCCGAAGATGATCCTGCTCGACGAGCCGTCGATGGGGCTGGCGCCGCAGGTCGTCGACGAGATTTTCGGGATCGTCAAAAGCCTCAACGAGAACGAGAAAGTTTCGTTCCTGCTCGCCGAGCAGAACGCCAATATGGCGTTGCGCTACGCGGGCTACGGCTACATTCTCGAGAACGGCCGCATCGTGCTCGACGGCGAGGCGGCGGCGCTGCGCGAAAACGAGGACGTCAAGGAATTCTATCTCGGCGTCGCGGAGGGCAAGCGCAGATCCTTCCGCGAAGGCAAGCATTACAAGCGCCGCAAGCGCTGGCTGGCGTGATGATGCAGGACGGAGCCTGTCGTCCCGGGGCCCGAGCCAAGCGAGGGAACCCGGGACCCATGATCACGGCCCGTGCGGAATTCGGCGTCGGTGTTCATGGATTCCGGCCCCCCGCTTTCGCGGGGGCAAGTCTCGCGCGGAGCCTGCCCCGGACCCGATCCGGGGCACTCGGCCGGAACGACGCGGCAACGTAGTAGTGCCATGCCCGAAAAATTCCGTCTGGACGAAAAGTTCTCGCGCTTCTCCGAGCATTGGCGCCCCAAGGTCGTCGCGGCGCTCAATGGCCAGGAGATCAAGCTCGTCAAGGTCGCGGGCACGTTTCCGTGGCACCATCACGACAGCGAGGACGAGTTCTTCCTGGTATGGAGAGGCTCCTTCCGCGTCGAATTCCGCGACCATGTGGTCGAGCTCGGTCCGGGCGAGTGCCTGGTGGTGCCGCGCGGCATCGAGCATCGAACCGCGGCCGACGAGGAGGCCCACATCGTGCTGTTCGAGCCGGCCGCGACGCGCAACACCGGCAACGTTCTCGACGCGGTCTTCACCGCCCCGGATGGTGCGGCCGTGTGACGACCCGGTTGGGTCGCGGATGGGATTGAACCAAGTCGATGGCTGAATCGGGCGGGCAGAAAGCGGAATTCTACGATTCGCTCGAAACGCGCGATCCGGAAGCGCGCGAGCGCGAGCTTTTTTCGCAATTGCCCGATGCGATCGCCAACGCCATGCGGGCGCCGGGCTGGGCGAGGCAGCTCGCCGGCATCGATCCGAAATCGGTGCGCTCGCGAAAGGCGCTCGCCGCGCTGCCGCTGCTGCGCAAGGCCGATCTCCAGGAGCTGCAGCACAAAGAGCCGCCGTTCGCCGGTTTCGCCGTCACGCCGCCCGGCAAGGCCAAGCGCCTGTTGATGTCGCCCGGTCCGATCTTCGAGCTGGAAGGCCACGGCAAGGATTGGTGGGGGGCGGCGCGCGCGCTCCATGCGGCCGGCTTCCGCGCCGGCGACATCGTGCACAACGCGTTCGCCTATCATCTCACGCCCGGCGGCTTCATCCTGGAGTCGGGCGCGCATGCGCTCGGCTGCGCGGTGATCCCGGGCGGGGTGGGCAACACCGAGCAGCAGGTCGACGCAATCGCGATCCTCAAGCCGAGCGGCTACACCGGCACGCCGGATTTTCTGAAGATCCTGCTCGATACCGCGCAAAAGCTCGGCCGGGACGCCGCCTCGCTCGAGCGCGGGCTCGTCTCCGGGGCGGCGCTGCCGCCGTCGCTGCGCCAGGAGCTCGCCGCGCGCGGCGTCAAGGTGCTGCAGTGCTATGCGACGGCGGACCTCGGCCTCATCGCCTACGAGAGCCAGGCGCGCGAAGGCATGATCGTCAACGAGACCGTCATCGTCGAGATCGTGCGGCCCGGCACCGGCGATCCGGTCGCCGACGGCGAAGTCGGCGAAGTGGTGGTGACCTCGTTCAATCGCGATTACCCGATGATCCGGCTCGCCACCGGCGATCTCTCCGCCGTGCTCGCCGGCCGTTCGCCGTGCGGCCGCACCAACCTGCGCATCAAGGGCTGGATGGGGCGTGCCGACCAGACCACCAAGGTCAAGGGCATGTTCGTGCATCCGGGCCAGGTCGCGGAGATCGTCAAGCGCCATCCCGAGCTCGGCCGGGTCCGGCTCGCGGTCACCCGCGAGGCGGAGCAGGACGTGATGACGCTCCTGGCCGAATGCCGCGGCGCGCGCGAGGGCCTCGACGACGCGCTCGCCGCAAGCCTGCAGGCCGTGACCAAGCTGCGCGGACGCGTGAAGCTCGTCGAGCCCGGCAGCCTCCCCAACGACGGCAAGATCATCGCCGATGAGCGCAGCTACGGCTGAGCATCCGCCGGGCGCGGCCGGGCGCATCGGCGTGCTGCTGGTCAATCTCGGCACCCCCGAGGCCACCGATTACTGGTCGATGCGGCGCTATCTCGCCGAGTTCCTGTCCGACCGGCGGGTGATCGAGGAGAACCGCATCAAATGGTGGCTCATCCTCAATCTGATCATTCTCTCGGTTCGGCCGCGCCGGAAAGGCCGCGACTACGACAAAATCTGGAACCGGGAGCTCGACGAATCCCCGCTGAAAACCATCACGCGCTCGCAAGCGGAGAAGCTCGCCGCAACGCCGGCGCTCGGGGACCGCGTCCGCGTCGACTGGGCGATGCGCTACGGCAATCCCTCGATCGCGTCGCGGCTCGAAGCGCTGCAAGAATCCGGCTGCGAGCGGATTCTTCTGATGCCGCTCTATCCGCAATACGCGGCGGCGACGACCGCGACCGTGTGCGACAAGGCGTTCGAGGCGCTGATGCAGATGCGCCGGCAGCCGGCGATCCGGGTGCTGCCGCCCTATTACGACGATCCGGTCTATATCGACGCGGTCGCTTCCTTGCTGGAGGCGGAGCTCGTCAAGCTTGCGTTCAAGCCGGAGGTGATCCTGGTTTCCTTCCACGGCATGCCGAAGGAATATGTCCTCAAGGGCGATCCGTACCAGGACCATTGCGCCGCAACGGCCCGGCTGTTGCGCGCGCGGCTCGAGCTCGACGAAGAAAGGTTGCCGATGAGCTTCCAATCGCGGTTCGGCTCGGCGGAATGGCTCATGCCCTATACCGACGCGACGGTCGCGGCGCTCGCCGAGCGCGGCGTGAAGAATCTGGCGGTGGTGATGCCGGGCTTTGCGGCGGACTGCCTGGAGACGCTCGAAGAGATCGCCGGCGAGAATGCCGAGATCTTCCGCCACCACGGCGGAAAGAATTTCGCCGCGATCCCGTGCCTCAACGACAGCGGAGCCGGCATGGCGCTGCTGCGCCACCTCGCGCTACGCGAGCTGCGCGGGTGGATTTGAGGCGTCCGCGAGAACGACAGCGCGCGGGTTTGGTTCGCAACAGCATGCCTACCCCTTGCTGGGCTAGCCACCAGCATCCGGCAAGCGCAATATCCGCGCCTCGAGTATGCGAGTAGCTCAAGGGAGGGATTCAACATGAACAAGCGGAAATTCCTGGAGACTGCTGGAGCAGCATCTGCGGCGGCCGTTCTTCTCGCCGTCAAACCCACCCAAGCGCAAGCCCCTGCCGTCGGAGTGAACGTCCTTGTTGTCTACCATTCGGTCACCGGAAACACCGAAAAGATGGCCCACGGAATTACCGAGGGCGCCAGGTCTGTCGCAGGCGCAAACGTCGTCCTAAAGCGGGTCGGCGAAGTGGTAGCGGATGATCTATTGGCCTCCGATGCGGTCATCGTTGGCTCCCCCGTCTATTTCGCGAGCATGTCAGGTGAGGTAAAGACGTTCTTCGACAACTGGTCGCTCAAGTTCGGCCTGTTCCGCGAACTCAAGATGCGTAACAAAGTTGGCGGCGCATTCGTAACCGGAGCAGCGATTTCGAACGGCAAGGAAGTCACAATGCAAGCCATTCACGCCGCGATGCTCGTAAACCAAATGAGTATCGTGAGCGGAGGAGGCGCCTTTGGCGCGAGCGCGACGACTGGGCCTGATTCGCCCGGCATCGACGAGAAGGCATTAGAGTCCGCTCGGGCGCTCGGCAAACGCGTTGCGGAATTTACCGCCGTCACCAAACGTGGTTCAAGAACTTAGTCCAAATTGCGTTCGCGCACCGAGAGGTCGGCCGTTGCTGCACTGGTCGGCGACAGCTGCCCGCGCTCGCTCGTCAACCACGGCAACGACACTCGCCGGCGAGCCGGGCGGGGCGGAATTGCGGGTGCGCTTTGCGGTACCGCGCGGGCCCGGCGCCGCGAGAAGTCAGGCCACGCCGGCCCGCAACAGATCGTGGAGGTGCACGATGCCGATCGGCTCACCATCGTCGATCACGATCGCGGCGGTGATCTTCGAGGAATTGAACAGCTCCAGCGCCTCGCTCGCGAGCTGGTCGGCGCGCAGCGTCTTGGGCGCGCGGGTCATGACCTGCTCGACCCGCGCGTCGAGCAGGTCCGGCCGCATGTGGCGGCGCAGATCGCCGTCGGTGATCACCCCGAGCAGGGCGCCGCCGCCCGGATCGGTGATGCCGACGCAGCCGAAGCTCTTGGTCGACATTTCGACCAAGGCCTCCGACATCCGCGTGCCGAGCACTACCAGCGGAACCGCCGCGCCGGTGTGCATGATGTCGCGCACGAATTTTAGCATGGCGCCGAGCCGTCCGCCCGGATGCAGCATCCGGTAATCGAGCGCGGTGAAGCCGCGGCTCTCCAAGAGCGCGATCGCCAGCACGTCGCCGAGCGCGAGCTGCATCAGCGAGGAGGTCGTGGGTGCGAGATTGTGCGGGCAAGCCTCCCGCGCCTGCGGCAGGACCAGAACGACGTCCGCCGCCTGGGCCAGCGCGCTGTCGGCCTGCGCCGTCACGGCGATCAGCCCGATCCGGAACCGCCGCGAATAGTCGATCAGATCTTTCAGCTCGACGGTTTCGCCCGACCACGACAGCGCCATGATCACGTCGTCCGCGGTGATCATGCCGAGATCGCCGTGGCTGGCTTCGCCGGGGTGAACGAAGAACGCGGGCGTGCCGGTGGACGCGAAGGTGGCGGCGATCTTGCGGCCGATGTGACCGGACTTGCCCATCCCGGTCACGATCAGCCGGCCCCTGGCGCGCTGGATCATCGCGACGGCGGCGACCAGCGGCGCGCCGAGACCATCGCGGATCGCCGCGGCGAGCGCGCTGATCCCGCTCGCTTCGGCTTCCAGCGTGCGCAACGCCGACTCGATCTCGAGCCGCCGCTCCTGCCCACCCGATACTTTCGGCTCGGCCATGGTCCCTAGTCCCCGCCGCCCGCGCGGATTAGCACGGATCGCCCCGCCGCGCGATCATTCGGCCGCTCGCGCCGGCCCGGCTCGCTCGGCCACCCGCCCGGGTCGACCGGGCGCTGACCATAATCGCTTTGCATCCGTTGACCAGAGCCGGCGTGCCCGTTTCGCGAAGCCGCCAGCGCGGCCTGCGGTCCCGGCAGTGAGCCGCCCTGTTTGTTTGCGGCGTAGCCGCCGCCACACGGGTGCGCATCGCCGGCTCATTTCTCGCCCAGCAGCTTCTCCAATTCGGCGCGGAATTCGGCGCGGATATCCTCGCGCGCCAGCGCATAGGCGACGTTCGCGGCCAAAAAACCGATCTTCGAGCCGCAATCGAACGTCCGGCCCTCGAACTTGAAGCCGTAGAACGGCAGTTTCAGCGCCAGGCGCATCATCGCGTCGGTGATCTGGATCTCGCCGCCGGCGCCGCGCTCCTGCGTCTGCAGAATCTCGAAGATCTCCGGCTGCAGGATGTAGCGGCCGGTGATGATCAGATTGGACGGCGCGCTGCCGCGCGGCGGCTTTTCCACCATGCCGGTGATCGAGAACGCCTTGCCCCGCCGCTCGCCGACGCCGACCACGCCGTACATGTGGGTGCGGTCGGGAGGCACTTCCTCGACCGCAACGACGTTGGCGCGCTCGCCGAGCTCGCGATAGGCGTCGATCATCTGCCCCAGGCACCCGCGCGGCGCCTGCACCAGCACGTCGGGCAGCAGCAGCGCGAACGGTTCGCGGCCGACCAGCTCGCGCGCGCACCACACCGCATGGCCAAGTCCGAGCGGGGTCTGCTGCCGCGTGAAGCTCGTCGTTCCGGCGCTCGGCAGCTCGCGGTTGAGCAGCTCGAGGTCGGCATGCTTGCCGCGCTCGTTGAGGGTGAACTCGAGCTCGAGCTGCCGGTCGAAATGGTCCTCGATCACGCCCTTGTTGCGGCCGGTCACGAAGATGAAATGCTCGATGCCGGCCTCGCGCGCCTCGTCGACGACGTGCTGGATGAGCGGCCGGTCGACCACCGTGAGCATCTCCTTCGGCACCGCCTTGGTGGCCGGCAGGAACCGGGTACCGAGGCCGGCAACCGGAAATATCGCCTTGCGAATCGGGGACATGGCCGAGAGATTCCTGAAGAGCGGGGTGGTTGCGAACGGCAGGCGCTGCTTTGTCGGCAAAATCCCCGGGGATTTCAAGGAAACGAAATGCCGGATCAGGGCGGACACGGGCCAGCCGGGCGAGGATGCCGCAGCCGGGCCGGGTGGATTTGCCTGTGGCCCGTTGACGTGCCGCCCTGCTTTGGCCAGAAATTCGCTCCCAATAGGCATAGGCGCCGGGTCGGTTAAGCGGCCGGAAACGATCGCAGCCCTCAATAGAGGGGACGGCGACGCGGAGAGCGCCGGGGAAGGGCGCGGGCACATGGGCAAGCGTGGAATCCAATTCGCCAAACCGGCGCGCGGCGTTCGCGGCGCGGCGCTAATGGCCGCCGTCGTGGCTTGCGCCGTTACGGCGGCCCCGGTTCGGGCGCAGCTCCAGGACGAACGCGCCGTGCTGGCCCGCGGCGAAATCACCGGAACCCTGCCTGCCAGTCGGGGCTGGAGCGGGGAGGCCGGCGGGTCCGGGCACCCGCTGATGAGCCCGCAGGCGATCCTCGCCGCGGCCAGCAATTTCCAGAACTGCATCGCGCAACTGTGGCCGCAGGCCGCCCGACGCGGCGTGTCATGGCAGACGTTCCAGGCCTACACGGGGGATCTCGAGCCCGATCTCCACATCATGGACCTGCTCGACGCCCAGCCGGAGTTCACGAAGTCGCTGTGGGATTATCTCGATCTTCTGGTGAACGACGCCCGCATCGCCGCCGGACGGGAGATTTTGGCGAAATACCAGCCGGTATTCGCGGCGGTGGAGAAAGCCTATGGGGTCGACCGCCACGTCATCGCGGCGATCTGGGGGATCGAATCGAATTTCGGCAGCGCGATCGGCGAGCGCCCGGTGCTGCAGTCGACCGCGACGCTCGCCTGCATCGGCCGGCGCCAGGATTATTTCCGGGAGGAATTCCTTTCGGCGCTCGAAATCGTTCATCGCGGCGACGTGCGGCCGGATCGGCTCAAGGGCTCGTGGGCGGGCGCGTTCGGTCCGACGCAATTCATGCCGACGGCATTCAAGCGTTATGCGGTCGATTTCGACGGCGACGGCCGGCGCGACGTGGTCGATTCCATTCCCGACGTCATCGCCTCGACCGCCAACAATCTGCGCATGGACGGCTGGATCGCCGGCCAGACCTGGGGCTACGAGGTCGTGGTCCCGCAGGGGTTCAACTATTTGTGGGCGGACCGCTCGCGCCAGCTCAGCCTGCAGGAATGGCAACGGCTCGGCGTCCAGCGCGTCGGCGGCAAGGTATTTCCGCGGCCGACGGATCGCGCCTATCTGCTGGTGCCGGCCGGTGCCCGCGGCCCGGCGTTCCTGATGCTCAACAATTTCCGGGTGATCATGCGCTACAACCCGGCGGAGGCCTATGCCCTCGCCATCGGCCACCTCGCCGATCGCTTGCGCGGCGAGGGACCGCTGGGGCAGCCCTGGCCGCGCGACGAGCGCGTGCTCAGCCTCGGCGAGCGTTACGAGATGCAGCAGCGGCTGGCGTTGCACGGCTTCGACGTCGGCGAGCCGGACGGACGGTTCGGAGCCAAGACCCGCGCTGCGATCCGCGAGTTCCAGTTGCGCACCGGCCTGATCCCGGACGGGTTCGCCTCCACGCAAGTGCTCGACCGGCTGCGCGCGCAGTGACTTTTGCCTCCCCTGAAGGGGAGGGAAAACCTCGAAGTTGACATTTTCCTCGGGCTATTGGCGGATGGCCCGTCGCTCTCGAAGGGAAGGCCGCGGGTTGGCCGGGCGCATCAGATGAAAACGGCAAGCGTTTCGGGCCGGCTCGCTGCCCTCATGTTGCTGCTCGCGGCGGAAATTTGGCTCGCGTGCGCGGCGTCCCTCCTCGTCAGCACGCCGGCAGCCGCGCAATTCTGGGATTACCCTTTCTGGGGGCAGCGACAGGCCCCGCAGCAGCGCCAATATCGGCCGTGGGGAGGCTGGCAGCAGGGTCCCGAGCAGCAGCAGCGGTGGTCGCAGCCGCCGGTCGACGCTTCCAAGGCGCCGCCGCCGCGCAAGCCGGAGAGTGCGCCGGCCAAGACCGTGGCGGTCCTGGGCGATTCCATGGCCGATTGGCTCGGCTTCGGCCTCGAAGATGCGTTCGCCGAGACGCCGGAGATCGGGGTTACCCGCAAGAACCGCACCTATAGCGGCTTGATCCGCGGAGAATCCCGCAAGGAATTCGATTGGCCGCAGTCCGCGAAGGAAATCCTCGCGGCCGAGAAACCCGATTTCATCGTCATGATGCTCGGGGCGAACGACCGGCAGTCGATCCGGGAACGGCCGCCCCGGGCCACTCCGAAGCCGCAGCCCGCGCCACAGACCAAGCTCGAAGGCGGCCAGCCGACGCAGATCAATCCGGCGGCGGGTCAGCAGTCCCCCGATGCGCAAGAGGGTGCCGCCGGGACAGAGCCGCAGAAATCCTCCGAGCCGCAGAAACCGGCCGCCGCCCCCGAGCTGCCGCCCGGTCCGATGATGACCTACGAGTTTCACTCCGAAAAATGGGGCGAGGCCTACGGCAGGCGCATCGACGAGATCATCTCCGTGCTCAAGAGCAAGGGCGTGCCGGTGCTTTGGGTCGGATTGCCGGCGCTCCGCGGCACCCGCGCTACCGCCGACGTCGCCTATCTCAACGAGCTCTATCGCGGTCATGCCGAAAAGGCCGGGATTACGTATGTCGACGTGTGGGACGGCTTCGTCGACGAGAGCGGCAATTTCGCCCCGCGCGGCCCGGATTTCGAAGGGCAGACCCGCCTGCTGCGGGCGGGCGACGGCGTGCATTTCACCAAGGCCGGCGCCCGCAAGCTCGCGCATTACGTCGAGCGTGAGATCCGGCACGTGATGCTCAGCCGCGGCGCGCCGATGGCGCTGCCTACGCCGGAGGAGCCGCAGCCGGACGCCTCCCGCCCCGGCTCGCCGGCGGTGCGTCCCGTGGCCGGGCCGGTGGTGCCGTTGACCACGCCGGCGAGCGCGGCCGAGGGCCTGCTCGGTGCCGGCGCACAACGGCCCGCCGTGGCCGATCCCAATGCCAATCGCGTCCTGGTGAAGGGCGAGCCGCTGCCGGCGCTGAGCGGGAGGGCGGACGATTTCGCCTGGCCGCGCCCCGATGCGAAACTGCAACCGGCGCCCGAACCGAGTGCGGCGCCGGGTTCCGCGCCCGCGGCGAAGCCCGGCACCGCCGGCTCACCATCTGCGACGAAACCGGCAGCACCGGCTCCGGCGAAAAAGCATGCGCCCGCCGCTGCGGCAGCCGGCGAGGACGGCCGTCGACCGCCGTCGCTGACCGACGATCGGCGCCGGCGTACGTCGCCCGACAATGGGCCGCGGCCGCCTGTGGCGGTGCCGCTCGCGCCGACCCATGGAGGATGGTAGCTCCTTGGCCGGGTGGGGAGCGCTGCGGGACGGCGGCGAAGCCGATCCCGTTGAGGTTAGCACTCCCGTACTGACGTGAAGCTTAGCCCTGCACGCCGCCGGCGGTGTCCGCGATTGCGGCGCCGCGCCGTCCCATCGGTTTTGAGGCCGTCGCCGTCCCGTCGCCGACCGTTTGGCGCTCCATCGCGGCGTCGATCGTCGCTCCCACGAGAATCACGATCGTGGACAGCCAGATCCAGGTCATGAATGCGATGACCGCGCCGAGCGACCCGTAGGTCTTGTTGTAGCTGCCGAAGTTCGCCGCATACCAGGAGAACAGCAGCGAGATCGCGATCCAGAGCAGGGCCGCGATTACGCCGCCCCAGGTGACCCACCGCCGCCGCGGTTCGTTGCGGCCGGGGCCGTAGCGATACAGAACCGATAGCGCCAAGCTGACCGTCACGAACAGCAACGGCCATCGCGCAATCTTGAGGACCCGCTCGGTCGCGCTTTCCAGGCCGATATATTGCAGCGCCACCGGCACCACCGCGACCACAGCAAGCGCCAGCAGCAGGAACACGATCGCCGCCAGCGTGAAGCCCAGCGATATCAAATTGAGGCGCACGAAGCCGCGCTTCTCCTTCTCGCCGTAAACGATGTTGAGCGCGTCGAACAGGGCCTTGATGCCGGCATTGGCGCTCCACAGGGAAACGCCAAGGCTGAGGACGAATGCCAGGCCCAGCGTTCGTGCGCCTTGCGCGGCAACGCGGTGCATTTCATCGCGAACGACCTCGATCGCGCCGCCGGGTACGAAGCTCGAAATGGAATCGAGATGGCTCGCCATGGTCGCGGGGTCGGCGAACAGCCCGTAAATGGAAATCAACGCGGCAATGGCCGGGAAAATCGCGAGCAGGGCATAGAAGCTTACCCCGGCGGCAACCGCGATGACCCGGCATTCCGTGATGCTGGCGTACACGCGCGGGAGCATGTCCTTCCATCCCCGCGCCGGAATTTCCGACGGCGTTTCGGCGAGCGGGCTGTGATCGGCTGCGAGGCCCCGCTCGCTTCGCCGCGTTCCCGCACCGGCGAATCGCTGCCGGCGCAATCCCGGGTCTCTCGTCATCCGATTGCTTCGTCTCCTGCAATGCGCCGAGCAATGATTGCGACCCACGTGGAATTCACGCGGTCAACCGCGATTCGGCGGAATGTGTTCCGGCGGGCAAGCGAAATACGTTTGCAGCTTCGGCCGGCGACGGGCTGCCGCTGCGCTGCACCGCGTCCGGGGAACGCGGTCAGCGGCCGGCCCGGTTCCAGCCGCGGCCGGTATCGCCGAACGCCTCGAAGCCGTTCTCGGTCACCGCCAATGTGTCCTCCAGCTTGATGAAGCCGCGGCGCGGATGCTTCATCGTGGTCTCGATCGACACCACCATGCCGCTTTGGAGCGCGCGGTCCGCATCGTAGCCGCTGTAGGCGCGGTTGGTGGCGAGCCGCGGCGCTTCGTGGCTGATCAGCCCCATGCCGTGGGCGATGAATTCCAAATAGCCGCGGTGCGGCGAGGCGTTCATCAGCTCTTCGGCGGCAACGAAGACGTCGCCGCCGCGCGCGCCGTGGCGGATCGGCTTGCGCGCGGCCTGCTGAACCGCATCGACGGCCGCGAGCAGGTCCTGCAGTTCGGAATCCGGCTCGCCCAGAATCCCCATCCGGCACAGATCGCCGATGTAGCCGCGATAATTCCCGCCGGAATCGAGCGAGATGATGTCGCCCGGCTCCAGCCGCTGATCCGACGGCGCGCGATTCAAGCTGGTGCCGGCCGTCATCAGGCAATATTCGAAGGTGAGCCCGCGGCCGACCTCCTCGCGCCGCAATCGTTCGATCGCCTCGATCTTGGTCATTCCGGGCGCGCAGCTTGCGAACACCGCGAGCATCGACGCCACGACGCGCTCGGAAGCTTCCCGCAACAGCCGAAGCTCGGCGGCGGTTTTCCGCGCGCGCAGCCGCTCCAGCGGGAAATGCGCGTCGACGATCTCGCATTCCGGCAGGGCCTGACGCAGCGCGGCATCGGCGTCGGCGGGCAGGAACGAGGCCTCGATCCCGATGCGCCGGATGCCCGGACCGAGCCCGCGGACGTGCTCGACCGCGAGCTTGATCGCGTCGACCGACCCGGAGGCCGCGGTCTTGACCGCCGGCGTCCAGAACTTGCCGAGCTCGTTCTCGAACGCCTCGAGCCGATAGCCGATGTAGGCGGCCTGTTCCGGCCGGCCGCGCCGATAGACCAGCACCGGCAGATAACGGCTCACGCCGATGGCGTCCATGTAATCGAAGAAGAAGAAGCGGTAGCCGCCGAGCAGATATTGCACGTTGTGCTTCGACGTGACGAGAAGCGCGTCGATGCCGGCGTCTTGCAAAAGCTCGTCGAGCCGGGCGGTATCGAACGGGATGGGCCTTGCGGCCGGCTTTGCCGCGCGGGCAAGCGTTGCGCTATCCATGACGTTTTCTCCGAATTCCGTTCCGATGCATGAGCTTGCCCGATCCCGCCGGGCCGTGTCACTACCCCGAACGGCCCTGGAAAGGGATTTCCCAATGGCCGCGACCGGGAACCTGTTTGCCGATATTTCGCCGAAGGGCGCCGACGAGCAGCTCACGGAATTGCTGCGCACGCCGGCCGTGCGCATCGAGCGCATCGTATCGCACGGGCACGCGAGCCCGCCGGGTTTCTGGTACGACCAGGATTTGGCCGAATGGGTGCTCCTGCTCGCGGGCGCGGCGATCCTCGCGTTCGAGGACGATCCCGAACCGGTCCGGCTCGAGCCGGGCGATCACGTCTTGATCCCGGCGCACGCGCGCCATCGGGTGGAATGGAGCGATCCTGACCGCCCCACCATATGGCTGGCGGTGCATTATGGGCGATGAGTGCAGCGCAAAGCACGGGAACCCGATGCCATGCCCCAACCCTTGATCGCGCTCACCGGCGGCACCGGCTTCATCGGCCGCTATCTAGTGCGCGGGCTCTCGCAACGCGGCTATCGCCTGCGGGTGCTGCTGCGCCGCCCGAGCGTGCTGCCGCCGGAATGCGCCGGCGCGGTGGTCGGCGATCTCGCGCGGCCGCAGAACATGGCGGCGGCGCTCGCCGGCGCCGACGCGGTGATCCATTCGGCCGGGGTCGCCCATGGCATGTCCGGGCTGCCCGAGGACGATCATCGGGCGCTCAACACCCAAGCGACGATCGGCCTGGCGCGCGCGGCGCAACGCGCCGGCATCCGCCGCTTCGTATTTCTGTCGTCGATCCGCGCGCAATCCGGCCCGACCGCCGCGGGCGTCCTGACCGAGGATTTGCCGCCGCGGCCGACCGACGCCTACGGGCGCTCGAAACTCGCCGCCGAACGCGGCTTGGCCGAGCTCGAACTCGATTGGGTCGCGCTCCGCCCGGTACTCGTCTACGGGGAGGGCGTCAAAGGCAACATGGCGCGGCTCATTGCGCTGGCGCGCTCGCCCTGGCCCCTGCCGCTCGCCGGCCTCGACGCCCGGCGCTCGCTGCTCTCGCTCGACCATCTCCTCGCGGCGATCGATTTGCTGCTCGCCACGCCGGCGCCGCTGCGGCGGCCGCTGATCGTCGCGGATCCCGGGGCGCTGACCATACCGGAGATGATCACGGCGATGCGGCGCGGCCTCGGGCGTAGGCCCGGGCTGTTTCGCGTGCCGACACCGCTGCTCGAAATGCCATTGCATGCACTGGGCCGCTCGGAAATTTACGAGCGCCTCGGCGGTCCGCTGGTCGCCGACGCCGCCGCGCTGGCGCGGCTCGGCTGGACGCCGGCAATCACGACCGCATCGGGACTGGAGCGGCTGATGCGGAGCGGCACGTGACTTGGAGGCTCGGTGGGTGAGATCAGGCGAGACCGGCCCGCGGACGCGCTTCCCCTCTCCCAGCCAAACCCGGGTGTTCCCGGGTTTGACCATTTGATGAGCGGTCCAAGTCGGAAACACCCGACTTGACGAGGGAGAGGGTGGCCGATCCGAGTGCAACGAGGATCGGTCGGGTGAGGGGTAATTTGTTTGATGCAAGAACCCCTCACCCGCTCCCTTGACCTACATCAGGGAAGCGGTGTTCACTTGCCGCAAGGGGGCTCAGCGAAGCGGTTATCGCCGCTGGCTGCTGGGTTGGCGATAGAGAGCCAGATGACGAAGTCGTGGATGCCGAAGTGCCTTTTCCCGGATAATGACCGAAGAGGGTGCGCACCCATGACTAGGCTAGCATTGGCTGCTCTTGCGGTGTTGCTGGCAAACTCAAGCACCTCGGCTCAGCGTGAAATTCGTGAGGCGTTCTGTTCCCAGGCGCCCAATGCGTGTCGTGAGGTGTTCTGCTCCCGGGCGAACAATGCGTGTATTGCTATGTGTCCGCTGGTCGCACAAACTAACGAGAACTGCGAAACGAAATGCGGAAATCGCCGAGCCAGCTGCCAAAAAACTGGCTGCTACTACTTCGACCGAATCGGGGCGAAATGTGACGGCTATCTCGTTCGCCAGATTGATCTTGGCCCGTGACGAGTGAGAATTCGTCATCCCAATGCAGCTAAGTGGTTCAAGATGGCCTGGGTCGACCGCCGCCCGCACCGCCTCCGAGTTGCCCGGTTCGCATTCTTGCTCGACGCTCTTCGATGATGGCGAGAAACGCCGAAAGCCAAGCGAATCCCCAGCACGTCCAAGCCATAACCGGCACTAATATGAAGATGAACATCATTGTGTAGGCCGGTAGGAGGAACAAGGGGCACCACCCCTTCCCGAATGCGAATGCAAATATTGCTGGTGCGAAGATGACAAACAAATAATACAGACCATAAAACGTAGGATACATCCACGGCTGGAGAAATACAATGAGACAACAAGGTTCACTGACAAAGCTGACTATCTCATCCAGCTGATATATGGTCGCACTCCGTCTAACCTGGGCTATATCCCCTATGTAGTGAGTCGCCCAAAAAAGTAGCAATCCCCAAATGAGCAGTCCTAACATAAGGAGCTTTTCGGGACGGCTGGGCCACATCTTTCATCTCCAACTGCTTTCACTGTGCCAACGTCTCCTTTCGCCATAGCCGTCGCAGGACCTTCCGATCTGGTTTAAGACTGACCTTAGGTTGATCAACTCTTCGCTCACGTGTCAGCCCCTCGGCAAGCACGTAAGTGTTCCCGGGTTTGGCCATTTGATGAGCGGTCCAAGTCGGAAACATCCGACTTGACGAGGGAGAGGGTGGCCGATCCGAGTGCAACGAGGATCGGTCGGGTGAGGGGTAATTTGTTTGATGCAGGAACCCCTCACCCGCCTCGCCGACTGCGTCGGCTCGTCAACCTCTCCCACAAGGGGAGAGGGTTTCGGAGTGTGCCTCGGCACTGAGCGCTCACGCCGCCTTCCATTTGATGGAGCAGCCCATCGAGGCGAGCTGCGGGCTGGGCGCCTCGCCGCTCAGAGCGATCGCGCGCATCGCCTCGAGGAGCTCCCTGCGGGCGCCGGCGGGCGGCGCATTCATGCGCCCCTCGTCGAGGCGGCCGCGATATTTCAGCCTGCGCGCCGCGTCGTAGCCGAAGAAGTCGGGCGTGCACACAGCCCCATAGGCCCGTGCCGCCGTCTGGTCCTCGTCGTGCAGATACGGAAACGGGAAATCGTGCGTCTTCGCGAAGCGCTGCATGTTGGCAAACGAATCCTCCGGATAGGATTTCGCGTCGTTCGAGCAGATTGCCGCGAACCCAAAACCCTCGGCGAGCAGCGTGCGCGCATCGGCGACCATCCGGTCGATCAAAGCCTTCACGTAGGGGCAATGGTTGCAGATGAAGACGATCACCGTGCCGTGCTTGCCGGCGACGTCAGCGAACGTGTACGTGCGGCCATCGGTGGCCGGCAGTCGGAAATCCGGCGCGGACGCGCCGAGCGCGACCGGCGGGGCTGTGGCGGCCATGGGTCTCTCCTTCGCTGTTTTCGCCCAAATGGAGCGCATGCGCTCCTACCCGGGCCGAATGGCTGATCCGGGTTGAATCACGGCCCCTCGGGGAGCTGCGGCAGGTCATCGGTGATCGTGAACCACGGAGCCTTGCTGGCGACGTGCACGTGAAGCGCCGGCCGGATGCCCGGATCGTCATCCAGAGCGCCGAGCGGCAGACCGTAATAAGCGCGGTTCGCGTCGAACTTGCTGAGGATCGCCGAGCCGCACACGCGGCAAAAGCCTCTGCGGTTTCCCGGCGAGGATTGGTAGAAAGTGACGAGTTCCTCGCCCTCGACCCATTCGAAATCCGCGGCTCGCACGCTCGCGCGGCTGCGAAAGGCGCTGCCGTGGGCCTTGCGGCACATCGAGCAATGGCAATGGCGCGCGTCGAACAGCGGCCCGGCAATGCGATATCTCACGCCGCCGCACAGGCAACTTCCGCGAATCATGTGCGTCTCCATCCTAACCGACGGGCCACAGCCAGGCGGCGCCCAAATCGATCCCGATGCGCATTCGCAGATGCAATTCCGTAGCCCGGATGGAGTGGCGCGCAACGCCGCGTAATCCGGGAACGCAAACCCCGGATTTCGCTTCGCTCCATCTGGGCTACAGATTACAGGCGGTCACGCTGCGTTTGCCAGCGCGGATGCAGTCGGCGCGTCGTAGGGCAGGGTGGTTGCCGCCAGCGCCAGATCCTTGACGATGCGGACCAGCCGGGCATCCCTGGGCACGTCGGCCATGCGGAATCCGGCCTTGCGCGCCAGCGCCTGCATCGCCTCGTTGGTGCGCAGCACGTCGCCGACCAGGCGGCGCGCGCCGAGGCTGCTCGCCCGGGATTCGAGGTCGGCCAGCAGCAGCCCGCCGATGCCCTTGCCGTGCCAGCCCTCCGCGACCGAGAGCGCGAATTCGCACTCGATCCGATCGGGCGAAAGCGCATAGCGCGCCTCCCCGATCACGTCGTCGGCCCGCGTCTGCGCGATCAGCCCCAACTGGTCGGGAGGATCGAGATGAGTCACGCGGTCGAGCTCGGCCGGTGGCAGTTCGCGCAGCGGGCCGAAGAACCGTTTGTAGCGGGCGTCCGGCGACAGCGCGCGCACATAGGTCTGCAGCACGTCGGCATCCCGCGGGCAAACCGGCCGCACCGTCACGCCGCCTTCGATGATATGATCCTCGGGGTCCCCGGTTTGGGTGATCCAGAGATCGCCGCGCAGAGATTTCACCTCGAGGCCGGCGCCGTCCTCGATCGGGAGCAATTCGCGCGCTTTGAGATGGACCGGCATGTCGAGCGGACCAGCCATGGCCGCCTCCTCTTGCATGAGGGTGACGCATGCGATTTCATGGGTGCATGCGGTCGATTCGCTAAATCAAAGCGCAGATTGACGCGGAGTTCGCCGCGCCTCAAACGATCTTTTCTCAGTCGATGGATGAGTTTTGGGAATGGCAAGCAAGCGCTACGATCTGCCCCATCTGGCCTTCTTCCAGGGCTTCGAGGCCGCCGCGCGCACGCTGAGCTTCACCAAGGCGGCCGAGGAGCTGTTCATCACCCAGTCGGCGGTGAGCCGGCAGATCAAGGCGCTCGAGGACCACCTCGGCCTGAAGCTGTTCGAGCGGCGACCGCGGTCGCTGACGCTGACCGAGAACGGACAGGCGCTCTACCGGATCGCCACCGACGTGCTCGACCGCCTGCAGGCCGCGACCGACCGGCTGAAGGCCGAGACTCGCGCCCGCCAGCTCTCCATCACCACCACCACGGGGTTCGCCTCGCTCTGGCTCATTCCGCGGCTCAAGCGGTTCACTTCGCTCCATCCCGACATCGACGTGCGCATCTCGGCAACGACCGACGCACTCAACCTGGAGCGCAGCCTGATCGATCTCGCCATCCGCTACTGCAAGCCCGACAGCGTACCGGAGGGCGCCGCGAAACTGTTCGGCGAGGAGATGATCCCGATGTGCAGCCGCGCGCTGGTGCGCGACAAGGCACACCCGCTCAAGCGGCCGCAGGATCTCGCGCATCACACCTTGCTGCATTTCGATTATGCCGGCGCGGAGATCATGTACATGGACTGGGGCACGTGGCTGACCGCGCTCGGCATCGGCGAGCTCAGACCCGCCGGGGCGCTGCACTTCAGCCAATACGAGCAGATGATCCAGGCGGCCATCAGCGGGCAGGGCGTCGCGCTCGGCCGCCAGCCGCTGCTCAACGATCTGATCGAATCCGGTGCGCTGGTCGCGCCGTTCAAGCAGACGCTGGTGGGATCGCGAGCGTATTTCATCATCGAGTCGCGCTTCTCCGCCGGCAAGCCGCACGTGCGCGAGTTCGCGCAATGGCTGCTCGCGGAGGCCGGCCGCGACCCCGGGCAGGCCTGATTAGGTGCGCCGACCGTGCCGGATTCTCCCCACCTCCCCTGGAGGGGGAGGTCGGCGAGCCGCAACGCGGCGAGCCGGGTGGGGTGAAGCAGCATCACCCCACCCCGGCAGCTCGCAAAAGCTCGCTGCCGACCCTCCCCCTCCAGGGGAGGGTGAAGGGTGCATGACGCTCGGCTCAGCCCGGAACCCGGTCCCCAATTTCGCCGATTCCTGGTAGGATCAATCCGGCTGGCCCCGGCAGGGGGCCGATCTTGGCTTCGGGGCGGGCGAGAGTTCGCAAGGGTTGGCAATGTTGGACCATCGCGTATCGGCCCTCGCCGTCATGCTCGTATCGCTCGCGCCGGCGGCCTCGGCGCAGGATTGTGCGACGTTCCCCTGGTCGTGCCAGGGGCCGTGGGCGCGCCCGGCGCCGCCCCCGCCGCCGCGGCCGGCCTGGCCGGGATGGCAGCGATCCCCGGAATACGCGCCCCAGCCGCAATACGCGCCGCAACCGCAATACCAGCCGCGGCCGTCGTGGCGCGAGCCGGCGGAGCCGCAGCGGCCGAGCGAGACGGCGCGCACGCCGCTCGATCCCGCCTTGGCACGGCAATATGCGGCGCTCTATGCCGCGGTCGACGACCGGTTCCCGATTCCCGCGGTCCGGCTGTCCGACGTCGATCCGGCGTTCCTGCGCAAGTCGGTCGCTTATTCGACCAGCGAGCCGCCCGGCACGATCGTCATCGATCCGGCAAGTCATTACCTCTATCTGGTTCAGGGCGGCGGCAAGGCCGTGCGCTATGGCGTCGGCGTCGGGCGCCAGGGGTTCGGCTGGTCCGGCACCGCGAGCATCCACGACAAGCAGGAATGGCCGGACTGGTATCCGCCCAGGGAGATGCTGGCGCGCCAGCCCGAGCTGATGCGTCACATGAGCGAGCTGCGCAGCGGGATCGGCATGTCCGGCGGCCTGCGCAATCCGCTCGGCGCCCGCGCGCTCTATCTGTGGCAGGGCAACAAGGATACCTTGTTCCGCATCCACGGCACCAACGAGCCCTGGACCATCGGCCACAGCGTCTCGTCGGGCTGCATCCGCATGCTCAACCAGGACGTCATCGACCTCTACGAGCACGCGCCGGTCGGCGCCAAGGTCGTGGTGCTGGGCTCGCGGGTGGGATAGCGCTGCTTTCCAGCGAGAGCACAGACCTGAGCTTTCACGGCGTTACCTTGTGAGTGGCAAGGTTCACCGTCGCCTTGTCGAATGGCCGTTTCGTGCCGCTCGTAGTGTCGAACATTTCAATGACGAGCTGATTGCTGTCGACGGTCAGCAGCAGATAGCCGTACCCGCGCAGCGACTTTTTGAAGATAGCGCCGTTGCCTACATCTCCGCCCGTAGCGGTCGCGACCTGGGACGCGGCGTGCCCTCCGCAGCCGGCGACCACATAAGCAATTTCCCCCGTGACGGCGCCGAAGCGAACCGTCCGCGTATAGCGTTGATAATTATGGGAGTGGCCCGCCAGCATGGCATGCGGAATGATGCCGGCCCCCGTGCACGCGTCGTCGATCTGCGTCAACATAACCGGGCTGCCGCCATGGCCGCCTTCGCTGAACGGCGGATGATGCGTGGCAATGACGAGGGCGGCCTTGTCGCCGCCGTCCTTGGCCTTCTTCAAATCCGCCAGGGTCTTCTTGAGCCATTGGATCTGCTTGTCGTCGCGATTGGTTCCCAGGAGATCGCCGGGACCTTCGGCGATGTTGGAGTACAGGCCGATCATGTTGACGAAGGGCGCCTGCAGCAGCCAATACACGCCGGGCTGCGTCATCGTCTGACGAAAGATGCGAACGTTGTCGGCAGCCGGCGGCACGACAGCGGATGTCGCGCAGAAATTGGCGAGGAAGGCTGAAAGCGGCTTAGGGTGGGGAGGGTCGGATTCTCCGTCATGGTTGCCCCCGATTGCCAAGATCTTACCCGGATATTTCATGTACGGCCGGTAGAACTCGTCGCGATAGAGTTGCTCCTTGTCATGGCCGTAAATCACGTCCCCGAGATGCAGAAAGAACGCCGGGTTATCTCCGGGCGTGCTGGGGTTGTAGTTGGAGGTCATCGCATTCGTGACGTCTTCCTGAGCCGCATCGGCGCCGCCGGGACGGCCCGTGTCCCCCACTGAGTGAAAGCGAATCTTTCCCGCGGCAGTGATCTCACCCACCCCTTGCTTTCCGATGATGTCGACCAGCTGCATGGTCGGCGTGCCCCGGGGCGGGGGAATCGGCCCCATCTTGGCTTGAATCACCTCGGACATCCGGCGCGCATGGAGCGCGGGATCGACGGGCCGCCGCACGGGCGGTGTAGCCGTGAAGAACGGGTGCGCATACCGCATCGGGGGCAACTTCGGGACTTTGGGTCTTCGAGCGGTGGGAAGCTTCGGCTTTCTGGCCATGGGAATTGCTGCCTTTCCAATGGGGAGTCCAATGATCGATTTTCGCGCTTTGCGGGCAGTCCCCGAAGACGAGCCGTACGCAACCCAATATTGTCCCAATTCAGCCCGCAATCAAGAACTTATGCGCGTGAATAATTCGCCGATCATCCATTGCGAGAAAGAAAGCTCCGCACCGCCCGGCGCCCTTTGTTCGCAATGAATTCTCGCGTGCGTCGCAAGAATGATCCGATCATTCTTTGCGAGTATGGTGCGATGCCGCCGCCGCGGGTCTGTTGACGGTAGTGTTCGATAGGATGCGTTTGCTCAACGTCCGAGGAGTCTCCCTATGCCCAACCAAACCATCGCCCTGCTGCATCCCGGCGAGATGGGCGCCGCGCTGGGCGCGTGCCTCGTTTCCCGCGGTTTTCGCGTGCTGTGGGTATCGCAAGGCCGCAGCGCCGCCACCCGGAAGCGCGCGGAGGCGGCGGGGCTCGAGGAATGCGAAACCCTCGACCGCGCGCTCGCGGCGGCCGAGGTCGTGTTCTCCGTCTGCCCGCCGCACGGCGCGCTCGATCTCGCCCGGGCGGTCGCCGAAAAAAACTTCCGCGGCGTTTACGTCGACGCCAATGCGATCGCGCCCGCGACCGCGCGCGAGATCGGCCGAGCGATCGAGGCCGCGGGCGCCGCCTTCGTGGACGGCGGCATCATCGGCCCGCCGCCCAATGCACCGGGCCGGACCCGGCTCTATCTGTGCGGCGGAGCGCGCGAAAAAATCGCCGCGCTGTTCGCCTCGACCCATGTGCAGGCGATCGCGCTCGAGGGCGAGACCGGCGCCGCCTCGGCACTGAAGATGGCCTACGCGGCCTGGACCAAGGGCACGGCGGCGCTCGTCGCCGCCATCCGCGCGCTGGCGCAAGCCGAAGGCGTCGACGCGAGCCTCGTCGAGGAATGGAAGCTGTCGCAGCCGCAGCCGCTTCGGGAATCCGACGCGGTCCCCGGCAAAGTGCGAAAAGCCTGGCGCTGGGTCGCCGAGATGGAAGAGATCGCCGCGAGTTTCGAGGCCGCCGGCCTGCCGGGCGGCTTTCATCTCGCCGCCGCCGAGATCTACGGCCGCCTCGCCGCCTTCAAGGATGCCGCCGCGCCGCCTTCGCTCGACGAAGTGACCGAGGCGCTGCGCCATGCAGCAAACACCCACCTCCCCCTGGAGGGGGGAGGTCGGCGAGCGGCGTCAGGCGCGAGCCGGGAGGGGGTGAATCCGATCACCCCACCCCGCGCACTTCGCGCGCGACCCTCCCCCTCCAGGGGAGGCTGATCACGCCGCCCGGCTGTGCATCACGCCGGCGCCCTCCTGCGCGCCGCGGATCGCCGCGACCGAGCGCTCGATCGCCGACCACAGCCGCGCGACCTCCTGGCCGGCGGCCGAATCCGGCGCCACCTCGCCGGCGCTGAACCC
>WNGG01001763.1_pt1 | contig 24967 bp, 26 predicted proteins | sample 5400661 | NCBI WGS metagenome assembly WNGG01 (sample SAMN13153372, study PRJNA577476) | soil metagenome | isolation source: 100 cm soil or saprolite under Garry oak tree replicate 1 | place: USA:California | collected 2016-06-15
TCATCGGCGCGCTGTCGGTCACCGTGTGGGCCCACCACATGTTCACGACCGGAGCCGTCCTGCTGCCGTTCTTCAGCATCATGACGTTCCTGATCGCGGTACCGACCGGCGTGAAGTTCTTCAACTGGATCGGCACGATGTGGCGCGGCTCGATCACGTTCGAGACACCCATGCTCTTTTCCGTCGGGTTCATCGTGACGTTCCTCTTCGGCGGCCTGACCGGCGTGTTGCTGGCCAGCCCGCCGGTCGACTTCCACGTGTCGGACACCTACTTCGTGGTCGCCCACTTCCACTACGTCCTGTTCGGCACGATCGTCTTCGCCGCGTACGCCGGCGTGTACTTCTGGTTCCCCAAGTACACCGGGCGCTACATGGACGAGAAGCTGGGCAAGCTGCATTTCTGGCTGACGTTCATCGGCTTCCACACGACCTTCCTGGTGCAGCACTGGCTCGGCGAAAAGGGCATGCCGCGCCGCATCGCCGACTACCTGCCCTCGGACGGGTTCACGACGCTGAACACCATCTCCACGCTCGGCTCGTTCATCCTCGGCGCCTCGATGCTGCCCTTCCTGTACAACGTCTACCGGTCCTACCGCTACGGCGAGATCACCACCGCCGACGACCCGTGGGGGCACGGCAACTCCCTCGAGTGGGCCACCTCGTCCCCACCGCCGAGGCACAACTTCACGTCCATCCCGCGCGTCCGCTCCGAACGCCCCGCCTTCGAACTGCACTACCCCGACCTGCTCGAACGCCTCGAGGCCGAAGCCCACGCCGGACGCCGGCACACGGTGGCCGCGGCGGTGGGTGGTGCGATCGCCGGCCGCGAGGGCTCGCCGTCGGGCGAGCGGGACAGCGAGCCGGGGCGCTGAGCCGACACGGAGACATCGACTCCCCGACAGCCGCCAACGGGAACAAAGACAGACGCCGCCTCGATCGGCAACTCAGGCGAAGCCTGCCCAGATGGGAAGCCGCTATTCCCGGGCGAGAAGCCAAGGGCCTCGAGGTCTTCGGCCAGGCGGTGGCGCGCTTTGAGGGCTTCGCCAAGCGGGGCCACATCAGCGCGCACCGTGAGTGCTTCGCGGTCAGCGGCGCGAACGGCGGATTCATGCTGGTGGAACGCGGAGCTGACTTGGATCATGACCGAGGAAGAGACGCTGGCGCTCAACGCCAAGGCGGCAGCGATCGTCCAAGACTTCGAGATTCAGCTCTATGGCGGCGGTAGCGAGCAGGTCGTTCAGCAGTTGATGGGCAATTACGCCGCCGGCCTGCAGGAGCTCGGTTACCTGTGAGCTCGGGCGGATTCGAGGTGGGCTTGTCTCGGCATGGTCGCGAACTCGGGCAGCGGTCAGTCCGACGATCGATCGGCCCGTGTGTTTGACCTCACCATCGCGGTTCCCGTTGGCAGATCGTCGCGACTGAACTGTGCACGCAGAGCCGCAATTCGGATTTGGTGCGGTGAACGGGGACGCAGCCATCCGGCCCGCGGTGTGCTCAAGCCGGCCGGGTTGGGCATGCGCTGCGTGTCGTAGAGGATCCGAAAATAGATCTCCGAGGATGCATTCACGCGGAAATGCCCCGCAACCAGACTGTTACGGCGAGGTTTGGTCTTTGAGCGCATCCTGGATATGTGGTCACGCACGGGGACCCACCAACTGCGCTCGGCGACCTCGAGTCGCTGCGCTCGGCCACGCAGCCGATGGGCCACCGCGGACCTGTCGACTGGGCGATCGGGCAATGGCGGTGGCTGGTCCCGGTCACCATTGCGGCTGCCACGTTCGCCTGGGTGGTCGGCCTGTTTGCCGGTCATGCGCATGGAGCGGAACGGATTGCGCTGATCGTTTCCGGTGCGGTCCTGACGGCCATCGCCGCAGGCGTGCCGTTGTGGCAGCAGCATCGGGCAACCGCGGCCAGAGCGGACGCGGTGGCGGCGGCCCGCGCGGCTCGCGCGGCGATGCGGGTCGCGCTCGAGGATGCTCTCGACCCATTCGTGCACCTGGTTAGTCGGCTCGCCGACGCGAAGGGCGCCGACAAGGCCAGGCTGCGCGGCGAGGCGATCCAGCTGGCCGTGACCACGGTTGCTGCCTTAGCGGGGGCAGAGCGGATCCGCGTGTGTTTCTTCATCCTCGACGAGGGTCCGCCGCGGCGGCTGCATGCCGAAATGTTCGCCGGCCGGGCAGGGGCGCCGATCATGGCTTTCGTCGAAGGCACTGGCGCCGGTGACGCTGCGCTGCGCATGGTCCGCCGGGGCAATTGGACCTATGTCCCTGACACGGCCAAGGAACCGCGCCGGTTCTGGTGGGACACCGAGCGCACCTACCGCACGTTCCTGGCGGGCCCGGTGGCCACCCCGAATGAGGTGGTTGGTCTGCTGACATTGGACGCATTAGGGCCTGGCGAGTTGGCCCAGGTTGATCTGACGCTGGTGCGGCTACTCGCCGATCTGCTGGCGACCGCGATCTCGATATAGCCTCGCGAGCGGCCAAGAACGCGCACGAAGCATTGACCCGCCGCGAGGCGGTTGTTTGACTGGCAACAGCACGGTGCAGGAAAGGGGAGCCGGGTTGATCCTGATCGAGGTTCCAAACCTGGATGCTCGCGTCGCCGAAATTCTCAGCGATCCCGACCGCTACTTCGCGGCCGCGAGTGCGCGCGCATGGATCGCCGCGAAGGCCGAGATCGATGCCGACCTGGCCCAGCGCGCCGAACAACGCCTTAATCACAAGACACCGCCCGGCAGCCCGCCGACCTGGCCACCCGCAACGACCGACCTGCCTCGGCACGGTTGAACGGCCCTGCCTCAACCTCATCGCGCGGCAACCCGTAACGGATCCAGCGCACTCGACAAGCTGCCGAACTACTGCAGGGTCCGGGTAACGGCCAAGAGCACCTCTAGGCGGTGCCTGCTAGGCGGTGCCGTCGAGCGCATCCCATCTGACATGGCTACCGCAGGCTCGAAATCGGACACGCGATACGACGTTGGGCGAACCCTGAAATGGTATTTCGCCGCCCGGAGCGGAAGCTGCGTCAGATCGCCGCGTGTGTGTTGGCCGTAGTCCAGCGACGGACGCCAGGCAGTCCCCGCTCGCTTGGCGCAAATTGCCAGGCGATCATGCTCGTCACCGGGCCATGACGGGTCGATGTCTTGGTGGCCCACAACGAGTGCGATAGGTCGCCATCACTCACCTAGCCGATCAAGACACGGTTGCGGCAGCAAGCCCCTTCCCCCGGTGAACGATCGGGAGGACGCTGTATTGGGGCGAGCAGCGAGCGCACGGGTCGCGTCGCTCCGCTGCGACCCACCGCACGCCCTTGCCAGGAATGCAGCGGTGTCTTGCGGGAAAGTGGACGATGGCCACTACCACTCCCTTTACCAATGAACAGGCCCCATGTGGGTCGATCGTGGATGGGGAGCATTTCCGGGACCAGGACGACGACGGCCTGGTCATCGATCACCTGCACTACGCCTGCGGCTGCCAAAGCGTCCGTAACGAGTTCCACGACGGCAGCGTCCACCGCAGGGTTGTCCACCACAACGGCCGCGTGATGGCGGACGAGCGCGAACAGGGGCAATGACGCCGATCGACGTGGACCTAGCCATCTTGCGCGGCGAGGGATCCGACCTCCGGCGGGAGGCTCCGTCTTCGGGCCTTGGGGGTGAGCATGACTGCGTCGCATGACGTCGTGCTGGTTGGGGGTGGCGGAGCTGGCCTGCGAGCGGCAATCGCGATCGCGGAGACCAACCCCCAGTTGAGTGTCGCCGTTGTCTCCAAGGTCTACCCGATGCGAAGCCACACGGTTTCCGCCGAGGGCGGGGCGGCCGGAGTCATCGGGCCCGACGACAGCCTCGACGAGCACGCCTACGACACCATTTCGGGCAGCGACTGGCTGTGTGATCAGGATGCCGTCGAGGCTTTCGTCATGGAGGCTCCTCAGGAACTGCTCCGGCTTGAGCACTGGGGCTGCCCTTGGAGCCGCGAACCGGACGGACGCATCGCCGTCCGGTCGTTCGGTGGCATGAAGAGGATGCGCACGTGGTTCGCGGCCGACAAGACCGGCTTCCACCTGCTGCACACGTTGTTCCAAACGACGCTCAAATACGACCGCGTCGCGCGGTATGACGAGTGGTTCGTGACCAAGTTGCTCGTCGACGACGACCGGGTGCAGGGCGTCGTCGCTCTTGAGCTGATGTCAGGGCGGATCGCGACCATCACCGCGAAGGCCGTCATCCTATGCACGGGGGGCTGCGGTCGGGTTTTCCCCTTCACGACCAATGCCAACATCAAGACCGGCGACGGGATGGCGCTGGCCTACCGCGCAGGCGCGCCGCTCAAAGACATGGAGTTCGTGCAATACCACCCCACCGGCCTGCCGTTTACCGGCATCCTCATCACCGAGGCGGCTCGGGCCGAAGGCGGCTGGCTGATCAACAAGGACGGTTATCGCTACTTGCAGGACTACGACCTGGGCAAGCCCGATCCGAAGCCGGTGCTGCGCAGCATGGAACTGGGACCGCGTGATCGGTTGTCGCAGGCGTTCGTCCACGAGGTCGAGAAGGGCCGGGTGGTGGAGACGGCGTACGGCCCGGTGGTCTACCTCGACCTGCGCCACCTCGGCGAGCGAGTCATCAACAGCAAGCTGCCGTTCGTGCGGGAGCTATGCCTCGAGTACGAGAACATCGATCCGGTAGCCGAACTCGTACCGGTCCGTCCGGTGGTGCATTACATGATGGGCGGCGTTCACACCGACGTCAGCGGAGCGACGCCCATCGAGGGTCTGTACGCCGCCGGAGAGGTTGCCTGCGTCAGCATCAACGGAGCCAACCGGCTGGGGTCCAATTCGTTGCCCGAGTGCCTCGTCTTCGGAGCCCGCGCGGGCCGCGCTGCGGCCGAGTACGCCGCCAGCGCACCGGATCTCGGCTCTGCGGTGCTGGCGCAAGGCAGAGACGAGCAGCGCCGGGTGGAGCGAGAACTGCTCCACAAGACCGGCGGTCGCGAACGGATCTCCGCAATCCGAGAGGAGATGCAGCAGACCATGGAGCAGAGCGCGGGCATCTACCGCTCGGGAGACTCTCTGGCCAAGGGCGTTGACAAGCTGCGCGAGCTGCAGGAGCGGTTCCGCTCCGTGGCCGTCGAGGACCACAGCCGGACGTTCAACACCGAACTGGTGGCCGCCCTCGAGCTGTCCAACATGCTGGACGTCGCCCAAAGCATCCTCGATTGCGCCCTGCGACGCGAGGAGTCACGAGGTGCCCACCAGCGCACTGACTTTCCGGCCCGCAACGACGACCGCTTCCTCGCGCACGCTCTGGCCTACCGGGAGCCCGATGGCATCGCCCGGATCGAGTACCTGCCGGTCGCGATCACCCGTTGGCCGCCTGGGCAGAGGGTTTATGGGAGGTAGCAGTCCGATGGCCAACAACATCACCTTGCAGGTCACGCGTTACCGGCCTGAGCAGGACGACGAGCCGACCGTTCAGGACTACGAGGTGCCGCTGCGCAAGGACTGGGCGGTCTTGGACGGCCTGAACCACATCAAGGACCATCAGGACGGCACCCTCTCCTACCGCTGGTCTTGCCGGATGGGTATCTGTGGTAGCTGCGGGATGACCGTCGATGGTGAGCCGAAGCTGACCTGCGCTACCTTCCTGACCGACTACGACCCTGGGCCGGTGCGCGTCGAGCCGCTGGCCAATTTCCCGTTGATCCGCGACCTCGTCGTCGAGATCGGCGATTTCCTGCGCAAGCTGCCGAAGGTCAAGCCATGGATCGTCCGGGACGAGGACGAGCCGATCTCAGAGGGCGAGTACCTGCAGACGCCGAAGCAGATGGAGGAGTACAAGCAGTACAGCATGTGCATCAACTGCATGCTCTGCTACTCCGCCTGCCCGGTCTACGGGCTCGACCCGGACTTCATCGGTCCCGCGGCGATAGCCTTGGCCCAGCGCTACAACCTCGACTCGCGCGATCAGGGCGCTTCCGACCGGCTCGATGTTCTCATCCATCCCGACGGGATCTGGGGCTGCACCTTCGTCGGCGAGTGCACTCGGGCCTGTCCCAAGGACGTCGACCCAGCCGGAGCCATCCAACGCTACAAGCTCACGGCAGCCATGCACTCAGTCAAGGCGCTCCTGTTCCCCCGAGGTGCACGGTGAGCACGCCGACTGGCTACACCGAATATCACCCGCGGTGGCACCGGACCCGGCTCGGCACCCTGTGGTGGCTGCGGCGGCGCTCCTACCTCGTCTTCATCCTGCGCGAGCTCAGCAGCGTCTTCGTCGCGTGGTACGTGGTGTTCCTGCTGATGCTGATCCACGCGGTCGGTCAGGGCAATGACGAGTACCAGCGCTTCCTGCACCGGTCCGCCAACCCGTGGATGGTCCTGGTCAACGTCGTTGCCCTGATCTTCGTCATGTTCCACGCCATCACGTGGTTCAACCTGGCACCCAAGGCGATGGTGGTGCGGCTACGAGGCAAACGAGTCCCACCGGCGTGGATCGGCGCGACCAACTACCTCGCCTGGACGGTCGTGTCGGCGCTCGTGGCCTGGCGCGTCCTGGGTGGCTAGATGTCCAAGCGACCGATCGAGCCGTTCCTCTGGCTGCTGTTCAGTGCAGGCGGTGTGCTAGCGGCGTTGTTCATCCCCGTCCTGCTGTTCCTATTCGGCGTCGCATTCCCGCTCAAATGGATCTCCCCCCCTCGCCATGAGCATCTGCTCGCGTTGCTGCACAACCCGCTGACGCTCGCCGTTGTGCTCGTGTTGTGCGTGCTGGCGTTGTTCCACTGGGCGCATCGCTTCCGATACACCCTGTACGACGGGCTACAGATCAAGCATCTGAACGGGTTGATCAACCTGTTCTGCTATGGCGGGGCGATCGTCGGATCAGCTGCTGCCGCGTATGTCCTGTGGCAGATCCCGTAGCCGAAGACGTCATGTGACGACGCTCGCGCCGGCCTGACGCGATCGCGGTGCAGCGCGACAACCTGATCGTTACAGCGTGTCGGGGTCAAGAACCTCGGTCCGGGCTTCTTGGGGTCTTCGACGTGATCGTCGAGTGTTGCTATCGATCTTGTACAGGATGTTGCGGGTGCTCGGACTCAAAGCCGCTAGCGAGGCGCGCATTCCAGGAGTCCTGGTTGAGCCTTTCGCGTCCACGTACACCGCCCTCCGCACGACCGCACGCAGTCCCGCCTGCGTGGGCACGACGGCGGCGCAGCACAGGCATCTGCGTTCGCCACCCGGATGCGCAGAGCAGATCGGCCTACCGTTGACTTAGTCGCCAGTTCGCGTGCCGCGGGTGACAGCAGTCGAGAGATGACGATCCACCAATGGCCATGTGCGAACTGCGTTTCGACTGGAAGACAGAACTCGACGACCACTGCTGGCACGACCATCCGGAGTTCCGGCACGACGACCCGGCCCAGCCCGCGCCGCCCCGGTAGCCGACCCCGCCCCTAGCGCTCAGCCAGTGCCCCAGGCGCCGACTCGGATCGATGTCGATCCCAGCCGCGATAGTCGAGCGTCAGATACCGAACACCGGCAAGGCGACCGCCTGCAAGCTGGCGGGCCTCAGTACGCCGCTCCGCTACCTCCCGTTCGGTCAGCACCCAGCCATGCGGCGCGCGCGGAGCCATACGGTGAATCATGTCGCCACCCGACGCCGAATGCGACCTGATACGCCACTGTCGATGCGTCGTAGCCATCGCAGGTGTGCGACTGCGAACCAGCCCCGCGCGCCAGGCCCTGGCCTCAGCGCCGCACGATCAACGGTCGGGTGCCACTATCGCAATCCATGAGTGTGGATTCCGAAGGGCTTAGGTACCTCGCGTCTGAATGCGTCTCGTTGGTTAGGGCCGAATTCGGGCGGGACTTGGACTGGGAACTCGACAGCCTCAGCGAGCTCGATGCCGTGTGCGCGCAACTGCTGGTCGACGGCCCGCTGGTCAGCGAGCGTCTGGACTTGTGGTGGAAGTTGATCGGCGCGTACACCGGCGAGGTCGTACTGCGCGCGTACGACGGCGTGTGGACTGAGCACGAGATGGCGCCGGGTTCGTTGGCAGTTTCCGTCGAGGGGACGGTGGGGTTCCCATTCGCTGTGGCCGACCGGGTCCTGCGCGGCGAGCCGTTCAAGAGTCTTGCTTCGTTCGGGCGAGTCTTTCCACACATCGGAGAGCGAGCCCGCACGGACTCACCGGATCGGTGCGGGTGACCGTGGCGGTGGACGACGTCACTGCCAGCACCCGCCGTGCCATCGAGCTAGGCGGCGGCACAGCCGAGGCCGCCAGCTCCGGCAGTTCCGATGTCGGCGAGTGGACGGCGCTGATCGACCCCGACGGCAACAGGTTCGACATCTTCCATGGCAGGATGCGCAGTCGCCCTCACGGCCGCAAGCGTTCTGGCATGCACGACTCGGGCTTGGAGTAGGCGCCGCGAACCTCACCCCGTGGTTGGCGGGCACCCCCAGCATCGGCGGGCCCTCGAACTCACCCGCCGCAGCAGTGCCGTTGCAACCGCTCGACGCGCACGGGTGGACGGCCATGCGTCCAATGCGGAAATGCGGACGACATATTTCGGGTTGATCCTAGGTGCATTCCTGTCGTGGGGCGGGTAGACGCAACGCGGCGAGGTGTGCATGACGGACCAAGGCGAACGCGGCCCGCCGGTCGGCGGCCGTTGGGGGTGCCATAAGGCGTACGGGGGCGCCACTCGACGACCGATGAAGGAGCTTCGCGACATGGACCACGAACGGCACCTGATGGTGTGTACCGACGGCAACGGCGCCCAGTCCTACTTCGAATGCACGGTCGATGGCTGCGGCCGTGAGCTGATCTTCGACCACGTTGCCATCCGGCTCGTGGTCCTGAACCCGGGCGACCTGTCCGCGCTGCACCAGGGTTCAACCGGCCTGGTCGCGCTGTCCGGCGAGATACGGCCGGGCGAGGCGGCCGCGTAGTTCGGGTCACCTGCCCGGCCCGCACACGTCAGCCGGCGCCGTTGCCGGCGACGACGTCGAGGACCGCGCCACCGAGGCTCGCTTGGGGCCGCCCGCTCGGCTGCTCGACCAGTATCCGCACGATCGCGCTCAGGGCGAACGGCGGGTCTTGGTCGGGCAGCCGGCCTCGAAGCTGCGCGTCGACGGCGTGCCCGCCCGACAGGTCGATCAGGCGCCTATCGAGCACCTGGGCGCGTCTGGTAGCGACCGGCCGCGCGAGCAGATCCACCCGCGCCACCGCCGCGCCGCGCTCGGGCAGGTCCAGCTCGGCTGGGTCGAGGCGCAGCCGTGCGGTGGCGTCGCCGCGTTGCATCAACGGTGCGGCGGCGGTCAGCAAGCCGACGCGGTGCACAGTGAGCGGCGTTTCCGGCTCAGCGGCCGTACCCTCGGGCTCGGCGCTCGGCAGCTCCGCCGGGGTGACGGAGGGTTCCGGTGGAGCCTCCGGTACGAAAACGCCGATCCGGCGTTCCATGAAGGCGAGCAGGCGCGTGCGATCCCAGCTCGGCCAGCCGTCGGCCTGTTGGGTTTCCAAGTGCACGACGTGCGTCGTGACGGCCCGCGCCGGGTCACCCTCGACGCGCACTTCGACCGTGAACGTCCGGCGCGACGCCGACGGCGTGGCGGCGCGCGTCGGCGCCGGGCCGCGACGCCGTGCCGTTTCGGTGCGAGCGCGCTTCGGCCGCCGCGCGGCCGACGACGGTGCGCCAGCCCTGTTCGTCCCGGCCGCTCCGACCATGGCGGCGGCCTGCTGGATCCAAGACGCGGCCCGCGCGGTCGGCGCGAGACTCGGCCCGCAGGCGGCGACGACCTGGTCCACTGTGGCGCGCGCCAGCTGCTCCAGCGTCTCGATGCCGGCCTCGCGCATGCGAGCTGCGGTCTGCGCGCCGATGCCGACGACGCCGGTGAGGTCGCCGGCTGACGCGCCGGTGCTTGCCTGCCGAGGCATTACACGACGAGAACGGCGCCGAGATCGTAGAAGCCACCGATGTCGGTGTGCCCGCCGGACGGCGTCTGGAAGGCAAAGAGCACGCCGAGCTGGTACATCTCGTCCCGGTCCGGCAAGGTAGGCGACATCACCGTGATCGACCAGTCGTACCTCATGATGCGCGGGTCGGTCGGCGACGTGGAGCCGGTGATGTTCACGGTCTGCTGGCCGATGCTCCCGTCGAACGGTCCGCCGATCTGGTCAGCGGCGAGGCGTACCAGCCCCCGGCCGCTGAGCCACCCGGGAAGTTCGATCCGGCCGCTGACGGTAAAGCCGACGTCGATGTCCACCACGTCGACCGGTGTGCCGCTCGGGTCGACGAACCTCTCGACGACGAACGTCCCGGCGCCGGGAACGAACTGGATCGCGTCGCTCACGGGGAATGTGGGAAGTGCCATGACTACTCCTCACGTCGTTCGGGTGACGGGCGACAATGCCCGGACCGCCGTGTGCGGTCGGATAACGAGCTTGCCTCCTGGCACTTATCGCGACACTTTCTCCGCGCTTAATTGTCGCGGTCCTTTCGGGCAGTCCTTAAATCTGCGCTGATCATTTCCGCGAGTGCCCACTGCCTTTCCACCGGATTCCGCCGGTGTGTCCTCGTCCGATCTAGAATTCTGCGATATTTGCCCGCGCAGGCCTTCGATCGAGCAGCGTGACGAGGCAAACTGGCAGGTGACACTCAGCGGCGATTGCGGGGCCGAGCGTGTTGGTGGGGCAGTGTGCCGTACCGCTGGCAAGGCCGGCGGCGCCAGGCAAGCTTGCTCTTGCCGGATTGGCCCCGTCCGCGCCCTTGCGGGTCGACGTGCTTCCGGGCCAGGTGGGCGTGCAACGGCTCGCGGCGGATCTCGCTAGGACCGGCCTGCCGCCCGGGTGGGCTCGTCTGGCACCTTACGATCTCGACCGTCCGGCCCTCGACGCGCTCGCCGCCGGAGCGCTCGGCGACGCCCGAACCTCGGGCGGCTGGTCGGTCGTCGTCGAGTCGGGCGACGACCAGCAGGCCGAACGGTTCCTGCAGCACGTCGCCGTGGCAGATCCGTCCCGGCCGACGCCATGCGAGGTCGTCCTGCACTACACCGGCGCGGCAGCCACGCCGTACCCGGCGTCGCCGGCCGATCCGGTGGATTCCGCCCTGGAGCGACTCAGCCGCGGCCGGCCGGCGCTGCGCGAGTCGCTGCTGGCCGCCGGGCGGGCGCTGCCCGAGCGCGAGCTCTCAGGCATCATCCAGGAGTCACGTAATCTCGACGAGCTGACCGCGCGGCTCGCCGCCCGCCTGCTGCAGGGCGTCCCGCCGCACGTCCTGCCGGTGCTCGGCCTCGCCGCCCGCTTGGGCTACGGGCACCGCCGGTTCGGCTCGTTCGACGGCGTTGTGGAGAACTGCCCCGACGCACCGTGGTGGACAGAACTTCGCGGCGGTTGGTGGCTGGTTGACCCGGTGTGGCGTCCGGGCGTTATCGCGGCGTGCCGGGGCGGTCGGCGCGCCGACATCGCCCTGCTCGGCCACCTGGTAGGGGAGCTGGTCGACGACGGCGCCGTCGACGCAGCTATCGAGCTCTGCCTCGACGCGAGTTGTCGCGGCCTCGCGAGCGACCTGCTCGCGGGCCTGGGCCCCGGCCTCGTCCTAGCCGGACAGCCCCGCGCTGTCCTGCGATGGCTGCGCCAGTTGCCGTGGACGGTGCGAGTACGGCATCGGGCGCTCGCCCGCCAGGCGCGCGCCGCGATCCGGGCGGAGCTCACGCAGAGCACTCCGACCCAGCCGCAGGCGCCACTGGCCCGCGCGCCTGAGCCGCCGGTCCGACGACCGGCCGGCCCGGTTCGAAACCCGCCGACTCTGCAGGCTCGGCTGCTCGGCCCGGTCGACGTCCTGGTCTGCGGCAACCGCGTCGAACACTGGCACGGCCGCAAGGGCTCGTTGCTACTCGCCTACCTGCTCTTGCACCGGTCGGGGCGACCGGTCGGCCGAGACGTCCTCGCCACCGCGCTGTGGCCGGACACCGCGCCCGCCGTGTCCCGCAACCGGCTGCACGTCACGCTGCACACGCTGCGCGCCGACCTGCAGACCGCGGCTCCGGTGCCGGCCGTGGTGTTCGGTGACCACGGTTATGCGTTCAATCCGGAGCTCGACATCTGGCTCGACACCGAGGAGTTCGAGCAGGCCGCAACCCGGGCCGAACAGGCCGATCACGACCGCGACATCGAGGCAGCCCTGGCCGCGTGCCAGGAGGCGATTCGCGTCTACCGCGGCGACCTGCTCGTCGACAACCCTTATGACGACTGGACGCTGTTGCCGCGCGAGCAATATCGAGTGCAGATGCTGGACGTGCTGGGCCGAGCCGCGCAGCTGGCGTTCGACGCGGGGCTCTACGCCGACTCGGTGGAGGCCGGTCAGCGCTTGCTCGCCATCGACTTCTGTCGCGAGGACACGCACCGGCTGCTCATGCGCGCCCACGCTCGGCTGGGCCGGCCGCACCTCGCCGCGCGGCAATTCGAGCTGTGCTCACGGCAGCTGCGCCGTGAGCTGGACATGCCGCCCGCCCGCGAGACCGTCGAGCTGTACAGCAAGATCCGCGCCCGCGCCGTGACCTGACTGAGGTTGCAGCCCAGTCGGTGTTGTCGAAGTGACCGGTTGATCGCCGGCCCGGTTGCCTTGCCCAGGCTTCGGCCGCCACACGCGTCCGAGTTGACGGGCACGCTATCCACTGACTGCTGGCATTAAGGATCAGATCATCTGGGCGGCTGGTATCCCTGACAAACCCGTGTCGCGTCGCACTTTTGCGCGGCTCCGGTCGCGGGCCAGCGGCACCTCCACGTACCTCCAGTCAGGTATCGCCTTCCGCGTACTCGGGGACCATTGGCGTCGCCTGCGAAAGTAGGACCAGCACGAGGTTAACGAATAAGCGCATCTAGACGGCCAAGTTCGTGCGAGTCATAGGGCCGCGCGCCACGTCAGAGCCGGGCGCGGCCGGCTGGAAATCGATCAGCACGAACGGATCATGGTTTGCCGACACATGCCCATGGAGGCTTCCCGCCGTGGCGAACGCCAGCTCGCTGATGCAAATGCTCGGGCAAAGTTCGATCAGCTCCGCGCCCCACGAAGGTAGCTGCTCTTCTCTTCGGTAGCCGGTGGCAGCTGCCGCGGCTCGATCAGCGCCTAGCCCACGTCACAAGTGCATCGACGCCGCAGGCGACGACGTCGTGTCCGGCCCGGTCCTAGCTCCGGTCGGGTGGAATGTTTCATGGAATGAAGCACGGGCTACCGCAGAGGCTTATCGCACCCGGTGTGGTTTGACATGCGGTGAAAGTAGGGCAGTGAGGCTGCCGACCACCCATCTACCCGGCCTCCAGAGGCGGGAGCGCAGGTTCGAATCCTGCCGGGGGGCGCCCAGGAATTCGGGGATATTTTGCAAGGTGCCTGCCTGCGTCCCGGTTGATTTGCCCGATTAGTGGGGCAGAATTCATTGCACGTTTCATTGCACGCGGGATCGTGGCTCGAATTCTTTGGTGTGCATGGTGGCTAGAGGTGCGCCTGCGGTCATGGAGCATCAACGACTAAGGCAAGACGCGACCGCCATCGCGAGCGATGATGGTGCCCTGCTGCCGGGACCGTGCCTTTAGCTGGGCACTCTGGAACCGTCGATCGCGAGCGCCGCGATCGCGTTCAGCGATAGCGCGTTATCGCCACGGAACGATAGATACACCGCGGACGTGCGCCCCTGGAGTGGCGGCTGGCCGAAGCGATGGGGGCGCGCGCAGCACCCGCAACTACTTGGCCGTGAGTCGATCGGCAGCGCCGTCAACCCAACCACTTCGCCGGGCGGCACAGACACGCGCGAACGTAGGACCTACTTAGCGACGCGGGCCTCGGCCCGGGCGATGGCGAGCCCTGGGACTCCGTCGGGCTGGCCGCGGTACGCACCTGGGGCGACGTCGAAGGCGCGCTTGAATGCCTTGGCGAACGAGAATTCAGTGCTGTACCCGATCTCTGCTGCGATCTGGGCCAGCGAGGCGTCGGTCTTGTGCAGCAGCGTCGCGGCGTGGGCGAGGCGCGCGCGAGTGACGTAGCGTCGTGGCGATTCGCCGACAAGGCGGCGGAAGCGGGCGGAGAACGCGGACCGTGAGAGCGCCACCTCGGCGGCCAGTTCGCCGACTGTCCAGGCGTGGCCAGGACGGCGGTGGATGAGCCCGATCGCGGCGGCGATCTGCGGGTCGTGAAGTGCGAGCAGGCCATCACGGTCGGATGACTGGAGCTCGGTGAGCGCCGCACGTAACGCTTGGGTCAGCAGAGCGTCAGCCAGCCGGCTGACGACCTCGGGCGCTCCCGGGGCGTTGGAAGCGGTCTCGGCGGTAAGTAAGGCGATAGTGGCAGCAAGCCACGGCACCGGACGGTCGCGGACACGACGAACAACCAGCGTGGGCGGGAGGGCGCGAAGGATCGGATGTGCGCCGCCCTCGAGCGCGAACGCGCCACACAGAAGACCTGTGCGCGGTCCACGGCCGCCGTAGTGCAGACGGCGCTGCGCGTCGACCGGGTTCGCGGCGAGGATCTGTTCGAGCTCGGTCACCGGCGTGTCGGGTGCGTCACGAACCCAGTGCCGCGAGCCCATCGGTAACACGACGAGGTCTCCGGCGGCCAGCGGAAGCTGATCGGGTACGCCTTCGACCTCGGCCCAGCACGCGCCGGCGGTTACGAGGTGAAAGGCCGGGTTGCCGTGCGCCTCGACACCGAAACCCCATGGCGCGCCCATCAGCGATCGGCAGTAGACAGTGCTGCGAATCCGGACCAACCGAAGTAGCTGGCTGATCTCATCGGCGGTGTCGAAGTCGTTCAGCAGCTCCATCGGGCTCTTCCCGTTGCTTGCGGGCAGATCGACGATACCGGCAAATTCAGCGCCGGTGGCGGCGCGCCAGGATCGCTGGCGGTTGGGACAAAGATCCGAGACATTGGGCCATTCAGCGGCCGCGCTGGGACGCCTACGTTTACGGCCGTCAGAGGTAGTAAGGCCAGGAGGACGGTATGAGCGAGGCAGCGCAAGTGGCCGAGGGATTCCTCGGGGCGTGGACCAGCAAAGATTTCGCGCGGGCGCGCACGCTACTTCAGGATGACGTCTCGTTCGAGGGACCGGTCGACAAATTCAGCGATGCCGACAGCTATGTCGCGTCGCTGCAGCAGCTTAGCGGGATCGTCACCGGGGCCGAGAAACAGAAGGTTTTCGTCGACGGCGACGACGTGTGCGTCATCTACGACCTGAAGACTGTGCCGGTGCCGAGCTCGCGCACCTGCGAGTGGTATCGCGTGCGCGGCGGCAAGATCGCGTCGGTCTCGGTCGTGTTCGACGCGCGCCCGTTCGCTGCCATGTTCGAGGCGCGGCACGACCACTGAGCTGGGGAGGTGGTCGAGATGGACGGCAAGCCTCCGCCGCGCCGCAAGCCCCAAGATCTCGCCGGATATCTCGAGGCACTGAGCCGGCCGGTCTTCCGGGCAGGCATGAACTGGCGGGTGATCGACGCCAAGTGGGACGACATCCGCGACGCATTCGCCGGCTTCGACCCCCAAACGGTGGCCGAATTCGGGCCACGCGAAATCGAGCGGCTGCTAGCCGATCCGCGGGTCGTGCGCAGCAAGGCGAAGATCGAGGCGACCATCGACAACGCGCAAGCCCTGCTCGAACTCGACTCAGAGCACGGCGGGTTCGCGCGCTATCTGCGATCGCACGGCGGCTTCGAAGGGACGGTCGGCGACCTGAAGCGGCAGTTCCGCTTTATCGGCGATAGCGGCGCCTACCACTTCCTCTACGGGATCGGCCAGCCCGTACCGCCGCACGAGGAATGGTTCGCGGCCGATCGCCGGCCCGCGCGGCAGTCCCGGCGCGAAGCTCGCGAATTGCGCAAGCCTGCTGCGACCAGTGGCGCGTGAGTCAGGAGGGCGATGTGGCCGTGATAACGCGCAGTCAGGTCATCAGGAGACCGATCGATGAGGTCTTCGACGCGATCGTCGACGGCGGCCAGTTCGCCGTGTGGAACCCGACGATCCGGGCATCGAGGAGGCTCGATGACGGCCCGGCCAGGGAGGGCACCCGATTCGAGTGGGAACTGCGCGGCTTCGGCAACGTCGTGCAGCAGCTTGAGGAGTTCGACCGTCCGACGCACGTCCGCATCGTCCCCCACATCAAGACGCTCGGGGGCGGCCACCGCTTCCGCCTCACTGCCCAAGGCGACACCACACGCGTCGACCATGAGCTTGAGATGCGCCCCAAGGGGCTCTTCAGGTTCATGGCGCCGATCATCGGAACGATCGGGCGCCGGAACCTCAGAGACACCGCGGCCGCGCTCCAGGCGCATCTCGAGCACTAACGATGACTGCGCTCTTCACGATGAACCAGACGATCAACCGACCGATCGAGACGGTCTTCGCCGCCGCCACGCGCCGCGACGAGTTCCCGCCGTGAAGCCCGCGTAACCGTGGGCCAAGAAGCTGACACCGGCGAGATCGGCGAAGGGACGCGGTTCGAGATGGGATCAAGGCATCGCAGAACATCGCATCCCGGACTGGACTTGCGCTCGACACACGCACCGCAGATCGCGGCGTTCGATGACGAAAGCGCCGTTGTCAGCTTCGGCGATTATGTTCGCCTGATGGCGAACAACCCCCGGCCTGCTGAGCCGGCGCGGCCCTCGTGGCTCCCCGCGCACCTGTTCCCGTTCGAGTCCAGATTTCTCGACGTCAACGGGGCGCGCGTACATTACGTCGACGAAGGGGACGGGTCACCGCTGCTGCTGTTGCACGGCAACCCGACGTTCTCGTTCCTGTACCGCGACATCATCACCGGCCTGCGAGAGCGATTCCGCTGCATCGCCGTCGATCACCCCGGCTTCGGGCTGTCCAGCGCGCCGGCAGGCTACGGGTTCACCCCTGCCGAGCACGCCGGCGTCCTCGAGAAGGTGGTCCAGCGGCTCGACCTGACCGGCGTCACGATGATGGTGCAGGACTGGGGTGGTCCGATCGGTTTTGCCGTAGCCACCGGCAACCCCGAGCGCTTCACCGCCTTCGTCATCGGCAACACTTGGGCATGGCGCAAGTCCGACCCAGGCACCCAGCTGTTCTCGCGCACGCTGGGCGGGCCGCTGGGGCGCTACCTGATCGGCAAGCGGAACTTCTTCGTCGAGCGCATCATCCCGGCCGGTGTCCGGCGCAAGAAGCTGCCGGCCGAGGTGATGGACGTCTACCGAGGCCCCTTCCCGACGCCGGAGTCGCGGCGGCCGATGTACGTCTTCCCCCGCGAGATCCTCACCAGCAGACCGTTCCTCGCCGAGATCGAAGCCGGCCTGGCCAAGCTGACCGATCGCCGCGTCCTGTTGGTCTGGCCGACCAAAGACGTCGCCTTCCGCTCCGCCGAGCTACGCCGCTGGGAACAGCTGTTCCCTGATCACCGGACAGTGATGCTCCACGGCGCAGGCCACTACATCCAAGAAGATGCGCCGGACGAGATCGTCGCGGCCATCCGGGAATGGGCCTAGCGCCGCTGGACCAAGTTGACACGGTCGGGCGCAATCAGGCGTCAGGCCGCCCGACCAGCTGGCCGACCTCGATCAGATGCCCGTCGGGGTCGCGCATGTAGCAGCGGATCTCGCTGCCCCGGTCGATCGGCGGGGTCAGAAACTGCGCTCCGCGCGCGCTCCACTGCTTGTATATGGCGGCGATGTCGGCAACCCTGACGTTCAGGAAACTCGAAGCATGGTCAGGATCTGACGGCGGCTCGAGCGTCACGGTCGGCTTGTCGTCCGTGGGTCCTCCGCCGGTGCTGATCGTGACCCATCCGTTGGCCAGGGCGATAATCGAGAACTCGCCCTCGAGCACCGCCTCGCCGCCGAGCACCTCTGTGTAGAAGCGCCGGGAGCGATCAACGTCGCTCGAGACGATGAAGTGGGTGAGCAGGAATCCTTCGGCGGGCGCCGGGAACTGTGCCATCTGTGCTCCTCGGGTTGACGATGTCTATGGCTGTGGCAGCGGGCGGCCGATCTTGTCGCGCTTGAGGGTGATGGTGCGCCGGTTTTCCCAGCCTTCCTCGCGCAGCCAGTCCTCCAGCGTGCGTAGGCCTCCGGATAGCGGGCGCGCAAGCCTTCGACGTCGGCCTGGTATCCGCTGTGGTTGAACCAGCGGAACATCTGGAAGAACTCCTTGCCGAGCGCGACCCGGACGACCGGCATCGGCAGCCGCCGGAACTTGACTGGACGGCCGAGGACGCGGCCGAACACCTCGGCCGCCTGGTGGTTGGTCAGCTCGCTGCCGGCGATTTCGAGCTCGGTGCCGATGAACTCCTCCGGACGGTCGAAGGCGAGCGCGACGAACTTGCCGATGTCGTCGGTCGCGATCGTCTGATACGGCTTGTCGGGCCACAGCGGGTCGATCAGCCGCCCCCTCAGCAACCCTTTCTCGACCGCCGGGATGTAGTAGTTCTCCATAAACGAGGCGGGCCGGATCATCGTCGCTGGAAGCCCGAGCCGGCGAATGTACTGCTCCGTCTCCCACTTCGAGTCCCAATGCTCGATCCGCGAGCTCCGCTCGGCGCCGCCCACCGAGGAGAAGACGAGATGCTCGATCCCGGCCGCGGCCGCGGCGTCCGCGACGTTCTTGCCCTGCTGGATCTCACGTCGGGCACCAACCGTCCAAAAGTCCTGGACGCTGTACACGCCGTAAACCTCGGTCATCACACGCCGCAGGCTCTCGGTGTCGTCCATGTCGCCCTGTACCGTCGAGACGCCCCGGGCCGCCAACGCTCGGGCGCGCGGCGTCGACGGGTCGCGGGTCAGCGCCCGCACCTCCGCACCACGGCCGAAGAGGTGGCGGACCACAGCGCCACCTTGCCGGCCAGTCGCGCCGGTCACCAGGATCGGGCCGCGAAACACCACGGGTCAGCCTCCGGTCGCTCCGCCGGTCAGCCAGGCATACATGCGATCGCGGGTCTCGAACCAGCCGGTCGGGAACTGGGCCGGACCGTCCCGGGCCGGCTCGACGCCCTTCTCCACCGTGCCCGGCGTTCGCCCGGTGACCAGGAATGCGAACTTCTGCAAGCCGGCCTCGTTGTAGAGCGGCACGATGTGCTCGTCGCGCCAGGACATCGTGCCCTCGCCGATCTCGTGGACGAAGTCGACCGCGTCGATGATCATGTACGACGGCCGGAACTTGAGGCCCTGGTCGGCCAGCATCCGCAGGGTCTCCTTGAACCCGTCGTCGCTCATCGAGCGGGTCTGCTCACCCCACTTCAGTTCCAGCGTGTTCCAGTCCGGGTAATAGGTGAGCGTTGCCCACTTGCCGGATGCCACCTGCTGCGGTTGCTGCGCCACCGGTCGCCCGCCTCTCGGTCAGTGATGTCGATAGGCGGCGACGATAAGGTCGCCGCGATCGCGGTGGTGAGTGGCAGATCGGACAAGTTCCGTGCCGGATCAGCCAACCATGCCGCGCCTGGTTACCGGCGTCGTACAGTCGGCGGCGATGCTGGCCGTCGCCATCCCCGCACTTGCCGATACCGCGTCGATCGGGACCGCGGGCCTGATGGACGCGCTCAACAAGGCCGACCGGTCATGGACGCTCGTGAACGGAAGCGAGTCCGGCCGGCTGTTCAACGTCCAGCTGGTCGGGCTCAACCGCCGCCCGGTGGTGTGCCGCGACGGTGTCCGGCTGCACCCGACCGCGATCGCGCACCAGATGCCGACCCCGGACCTGGTCGTCGTCCCGGGGCTTGATGATGACCTGGCCGCCTCGTTCGTCCGCAACCGGCGCTGGGTGCCATGGATCAGACGGTGGCACCAGGCGGGTGCCCGGATCGCCAGCTCCTGCACCGGCGCATTCCTCGTCGCCGACGCCGGCGTCTTGCGCGGGCGAGCGGCCACAACCCACTGGCTGTTCGCCGACGACCTGCGCCGGCGCTGCCCGGACGTTGACGTCAGAGTGGACCGGATGGTCATCGACCACGGCGACGTAATCACCTCCGGTGGCGCGACCGCGTTCCTGAACCTTGTGCTGTATCTCGTGGAGCGCTTCGGCGGACATGAGCGGGTCAACCTGGCCGCCAAGGTGCTGCTCGTCGACGGCCACCGCAACAGCCAGCTGCCCTATCTCGCCGCCGTGCCCGGGCGGTCGCACGACGACCGGGTCGTACACGAGATCCAGCAGCACATCGACACGTACCTCGACGAGCCGCTCCGGATCGGCAAGCTGGCCGCGCAGTTCGGGCTGAGCAGCCGCACCCTTTCACGCCGGTTCGAATCCGCCACCGGGCGCGGGCCGCAGGCCTACGTGCAACACGCCCGCATCCAGCACGCCAAGCGCCTGCTCGAGACGACGAACGACCCGATCGACGAGATCCGCCGCGGCGCCGGCTACCACGACCCGGCCGCGTTCCGCAGGGCGTTCAAGCAAACAACAGGCCTCAGCCCTAGCCAGTACCGCGGCGCCTACGGACCACGACAGCGCTAGCAACGCCCGAGCGTCGGCAACTCGGGAACCGACTGAGACGATCGATCATGCCCATGGCAACAGGTCGGCCCGCGCGCACAACAACGCACCAGCCACCCGTCGAGGCAGCAGCCGGACGTTCGCGCTGATTCGGCGTTCGCGTGCGGGCGGTGCGTCCGCAGAACCCCATGGGCAGAGGTCAGGTGCGATAAGGCGCGGCTCGTGAGTTGATCTCGCCCTCCGATTAGCGGGATCGTGCGAGATATCAAAGCGGCTTGCCTAGAGCATCAGATCCACGTGCCTCCGGATGCATGGCGGCGCTGTGCGACGTCGAGGTCGAGCCGGAGGTGAGGGTGTGGCTGGACAGCCTGTCTGACCGCGCCTTCGGCCGGGTTGACTTCCTGGTCGCCTTGCTCGCCGAGCGTGCCGAGACATTCGGTGAGCTGTATACCCGCCACCTGGATGGCAAGGTGCGTGAGTTGCGGTTCCACGTGCAGCGCGAGCAGACCCGCGTGACCTGCTGGTGGCACCGGGTCGACGCGTCGTTTGCTAACCGTGTCTCGCAAGACGCGCGGCGCCGAGACCGCCTAAGAAGTCGTTTCAGAAGTGGTGTGCGGTGTCGGTGTCGGTGGTGCGAGGGGTGAGTGGGAGCATCGGGACATGGCTGCTGCGCGTCGGGTTACGGCGAAGACGCGGATGTTCCAGTTGAAGATTCAGCTGCGGGAGGTCCGCCCACCGGTGTGGCGCCGGGTGTTGGTGCCTGGCGAGATGAACTTGGCGGAATTGCATGAGGTGGTGCAGACAGCGATGGGATGGACCGACTCGCATCTGCATGAGTTCGAGCTCGAGGGTGCTCGCTACGGACTGCCCGATCCGGACTGGGGGTCCGACGAGGTCGTAGACGAGTCGCGGGTGAAGCTGTTTCGGGTAGCGCAGGCGGGCAGCCGGCTGCGGTACGCCTACGACTTCGGTGACGGCTGGGTGCATGACGTGACGGTGGAGAAGGTGACCGGCTGGCAGCCTGGAACGCGGTATCCGTGTTGCATCGCCGGTCGAGGTGCGTGCCCCCCGGAGGATGTCGGCGGGCCGTGGGGATACCAAGAGTTCTTGGTGGCCGTGAGCGACCCGGGCCATGGTGAGCACGAGCAGTGGGTGGAGTGGGTCGGCGGCAGTTTCGATCCCGCCGAGTTCGACCTCGCGGCGGTGGACAAGGCGCTCGACCCGTTCACCTGGGCTCAGAGCCCGGTCCGGTCGGGTGCGGTGAGTGGCATCGACATCAGCGCAGCCGGCGATGGCAGATCAGGGCGCAGGCCAGGGTGGCGAGCGCGGTGACGGTTCTCGCGGTGCGGTCGTAGCGCAGGCAAGGCGGCGGAAGGCGAGTAGCCAGGCCACGGTGCGTTCGACGACCCAGCGGTGTCGGCCGAGCCGCTGGCTGGAGTCGATGCCGATGCGGGCGATCCGGCGGTGATGCCGCAGCGGCGCACGCGGCGGTTGTCGTAGGCCTTGTCCGCGTGCAGCTTGGCCGGTCGGCGCCGCGGCCGGCCACGGCCGGGGACTTTGACCGGGCGCAGCCGATCGAGGATGGGCTCGACGAGCATGCTGTCGTGCCGGTTCGCGCCGGTGACCGCGATCGTGAGCGGGAGTCCGTCGGCGGTGACCAGCAGGGGGTACTTGGAGCCGTTCTTGCCGCGATCTGTGGGATTCGGCCCGGTCAGCTCACCCCTTTTTGGCCCGAACGCTCACCGAGTCGACAGCCGTCCTGGTCCCCGGTGCCGGCCAACGCGTCCTGGCTGCGGTCAGTAGGGGTGCACGTGCGGCCAGTTGGCGCGTGACGGTCCGGTCGCTCCTGCAGGTCCGTGACCGAGGCGGCGGAGCAGGTTGGCGGTGACGCGTCGAACGAAGGCTGCCGGGCACGCGGTCGTGCCGGAAGGGCAGGGCCCGAGCGCCGGGATCCAGTTGTTCGTCCCGGAGTCGAATAGGCCGGCGTTGCTGGCGGGGTCGGTGTAGAAGGTCATGTCGGAGTAGTAGACCGTCCCCCAGCGCATGCCGTTGACCTGCGAGCCGGTGAGCGGCATCGGCGAGTGGCCGAGGATTTGCAGGTTGGCCGGATGCGCATTGGGGTTGAAACCGTCGACGTCGGCGGCGATGACATTGCGCACGACTGTTCCGTTGTGGGCATGGGTGCCGGCGAAGATCCAGGCGGCAGCGGTCGCGACGACGAACGCGACGGGCCGGGTGTTGGGCTCGCGATATCCGACGTAGCTCTCGCCGACGAAGTTGTCCTCGGGCCAGTTCGCGGGCGGCGAGGCCCACGTGTTCCCGGTGACGTCCAACGGGTTGCCGTGCCCGTTGAGGGGATCCTCGCCTGAGTCGCGGTAGTCGACGACTTCCCGTTCGGGGCCAAGGCGCGACGATTGCAGACGCACGTGCCGCAGGATCGCGCTTGCGCCGAAGAAGGCGATGTTCAACCCGTGCCGCTCCGCCGCGAGGGCGGCTCGTCGTTCTCGTAGGTCCCAGCACTCGTCGTGGCCGAGCGAGAGCAGCGTCTTGTGCCGCAACAGAAAACTCGGATGCTGCACGAGGGTCAGGTCGGTGGCGTAGGAGACGTCCAGGCCGTGTTCCTCGACGAACGCCACCAGCGGCAGTTCCAAGCCGAGGAAGTCACTCGCGCCGCGCGCCGCGGCGTACGGCCGGTCGAAGGACACCACTCGAGCTCGCGAACACGGCGGGTAGACCCCGGGTGGGCACGTTCCGCCGCCCGCGTAGAAGTCGTAGCCTCCGTAGGAGTTCCATGCCTGCCAGGTGAACACGTCATTCTTGACCACGTACGTGGCGTGACTGGCCGGGTCCCACACCGTCAGCGGTATGTAGCTCTGCTGGCCGCCACTGCCGACGAGCTTGAACAGGTAATCACCCGGCACGAAGTCCTCGCTCAGCGACAGCGACAGCGACGGCCTCCAACGCCCGCAGGACACCATGTTGGTGGTCGGTGTTCGCGGGCATAGTCGCTGCACCCGGCCGCCGTGCTCCGGCGAGCGCCACACCAGCCGCGCATCGGTGCCGCCGTAGTAACCCATGCGGTAGGCCTCGACGTGGAAAGATCGCGCCGGCGTCGACACGTACAGCGACACCCACTGCCCGACGGCGGCGTACACCTTGTCAGCGAACCCGGAAATCGCACCGGAGGCCCGGGCGGTGATCCGCCAGTCCGCCGTCCCCGGCCGGGCGTTCTCCCGCTGCACCCACGCGGCCCGCATCCCGTCCGGGCCGGGCGAGGTGGCGATCGGCGCCGGAACTGATCCAGCAGATGCACCGGTCCGCGTGCTCTGTACCACCTGAGGCGTCGTCGTGCCGCCAGCATCGGCATGACCGCTGACAGGGTGCTTGCCGGTACAGCCCACGAACAGCAACCCGAGCGTCACCAACGCAAGCGGCCACCGCCCAAGGCCCGAACCGCCCAGCAGCGTGCCACCCTCACGTCGTCCCGCTCGACGCATTCGGGCACCCCCTCACCGGCCCAGTCCGGTGCCGCGCGAAATACAGACTTCACCCAGCCCAGCCGCACGTCGACCGTGCTAGAGGAGAAGTACGCGCATCCAATGGGTACATGACATCGAAGCAGGCGCCGCCCGGGCCCGACAGGGGCCGGTTCACGCGTCAATGGGAAACCCGCTAGGCGCGACGCGGTCGCCACGTGGTGGTGCAGGCCCGAGATATCCAGCCGTGCCGAATCCGTTCACGCCGCTCGAGGCTTCGGATGCTTCCCGTACGGCAACGATGTGCCCACCCTGCAGGCGTCAGCGACGGTGAACTGCAATAGATGCCGAGCTCCAGATGCCGACGGATCGTTCCACAAACCTGAGTTCGGCGCAGCGATCTCGTCCGGTGCGCGCACAGCGTGGCTGGAATCGGCGCCATCGTCCTGAGACACTGAGCCCGTTGCCGGAGGGGATGCAAATGGGCGGCTTCGGAATCGACCTCGGCACTGCAAACACCGTCGTGTGCGAGGTCCGGCGCGGCATCGTGCTCGACGAGCCGTCGGTCATGGTGGTGCGAGCCGGCAGCCGGGGTAAGCGGATCGCGCCTGGAGGCGGCCCGTGCGTTCATCGTCGGCATCCTCGGCCGGGTCACCGAGCACCCTTGGCAGCGCGTCCGGCCGCGGGCTGTGATCGGCGTCCCGGCCGGCGCGACAGCGCTCGAGCGGCGCGCACTCATCGAAGCGGCCGACGAGGCCGGTATCCGTCGCGCTCGGCTGGTGCCCGAGCCGATCGCCGGCGTGGTCGGTTGCGGCGTCAACCCGCTGGAACCCCGTTCGCACATGGTGGTCGACGTGGGGGGCGGCACCGCCGAGGTCACCGCGTTCTGCTTCGGTGGTGTGCTGGCGCACCGCTCGTGCAAGGTGGCAGGCGACGAGATGACGCTTGCGTTGTACCAGCATCTGCGCGCCGAGCACCAGCTGATCGTCGGAGAGCTCACCGCGGAGACCGTGAAGTGCCGCGTTGCCACCGAGCCGAGCACGTCGCTGGTCGCCCAGGGC
>WNGG01002676.1_pt1 | contig 24959 bp, 18 predicted proteins | sample 5400661 | NCBI WGS metagenome assembly WNGG01 (sample SAMN13153372, study PRJNA577476) | soil metagenome | isolation source: 100 cm soil or saprolite under Garry oak tree replicate 1 | place: USA:California | collected 2016-06-15
TATTTTGAACAAATCCCTTCGCCAGAGTATTGCTGATGAAGTGTGGCGGGTACGCAAAGCAGGCGGCCTTATTCTCTGCTATGATTTCGCATACTCTAACCCACGTAACCCCGCCGTGCAAGGGATCTCTCGTCAGCAGGTGCAATACTTATTCAAGCGAGAAGGGGCCCACTTCGGCTTTCGGCGAGTGACATTGGCTCCCCCTATTTCGCGTCTAATAGCACCGCGTACTCGCTGGTTAGCCTCTGCACTAGAGCACCTAAAAATTTTTAACACGCATCTTATTTGCATCATCAGTCTGGATTAGGGGCGTGTTTGCGAACCCTGTCACTCTACATCTACGTAACCTTTATTCAGTAGGCAAAATACGACGATATAATTGAATAAGCTCTTGACCTTCTTTTTCCCAGACAAATTCGTGCTGGGCTACATACAAAGCATTGCGACGCATAGTTGCAAGGGTAGCAGAATCTGCTAACATCGCGTTAATGGACAATGCAATATCAGCAGGCGCAAGCGATTCAACAACACAGCCAACATCGTAGGTTTTGATGACTTCGACAACCGCATCGAGATGAGAAGAGAGAACAGGTAGTCCCGCCATAAGATACTCAAAGAGCTTGTTTGGCAAGCACCAGCGAATGCTCAGTGAGTAGTCCAGTGCAAAGACGATCAGGCCGATATCTGCCGAAGCCGTCCAATCCAGCAACTCTTCATAAGGAACAGGAGGAAGGATTTTGACTCGATTGCTCACTCCCTCACTGGCAATGAGGGCTTCAAGCTCGGAGCCTATCGATCCCTCACTTGGACCCATCAGAACGAGAACAATGTCCGGGTCCAAGAATGGTGCCGCATGAATCAGTTTATCGAGCGAACGATTATACTGTATTCCCCCCTGATAGAGAGCCACTCGTGTATTTGGACTAAGACCAAGGTGTTGGCGCAACCGATCACTTTTCGGCACGGCCTGGTATGGAGGAACATTACGAATTAACGAGACCTTTGGTATATGGTAACACTTACTCATCTCCTGTGCAATCGGAGACGAGACGGTAATAACCTCTGCGCAACGTGGAACAATGTACGCAAGAAGGTGAGCGAGAAGTATAAGAAGCCAGCGCGAACGTATGCTCATGTACCCTAAAGGGAGTTCATGAGAGTCGAAAATGAGCGGTTTTCGGCGCAGGCTTGCCGCAATATAACATGGAAGAAGCCCAGATACATCATGGGCATGATAGATATCTGCTGGTGTCTGAATAAGACGAAGCGTGCTGCGTAGGAGAATTTGAGTCGCTCTTATGAAAGACCAGCGAGAGAAGCGTGTGGAGAGAAACGAGCGCGACACTATGATATGCTTCAAGCAGATACCATGAAACTCTTCCACAACGGGTTGCTCACCTTCACCCTCAACGTCCACAATTGCGACTGCATATCCTGCCTGTGCGAGAGCAGTTGCCTCACGCATCACCCGTACATCGGTGCGTGCAGGCCCTAAGACATGCATACATACTCTGATAGCGGCGGCGGCTGTAGCATCTTCCTCTGCTCTATGTGTATCTGTTTCAGATAGCGTTTCCATGATAAAAATCCTCCAGTTTACATTAGTATTTATTTTTAGGACTTCGACCCCAAAGTTTTCCAAGTAAGGCAAGGCCGCAGCCGTAGAGACAAAGGGCGGAAATATGTATCCCCCAGGCTACACTTGTTGTTTGAGCTTGTGCTAAGAAGGTACTTCCCAGGTAGAGTGCAGTACCGATACACAGCGCAATGCTAAATATGCCAATTTCGAATGGGACAGGATAGATACGCTGATTGACAATATAGGTGAGTAGGGCAAGTAGCATATAAGCGAGCAGGGTTGCTATTGCTGCTCCCATCGATCCGTAAAGAGGAATGAAAAAAATATTGAGGCCAATGTTTACCAGCGCCGCGACTGCTGTAAAAACGATTGACAACCAGGTTTTTTTACGTATACTAATTCCAAGCGTGAGAAAGTTATAGACGCCATAGAACAAAGTGGACAGGGTGATAATTGGGATAATAGAAGAAGCGACATGATAGGATTGCGGGAAAAATGCATTGAGTACAAATACACCTACGAGCGAAAGAGCATAGGCGGCAAAGAACAAAACCATGCTGAACCAGCGAAATACAAGCTGAAAGATGTCTTTCGCATCATCCCTTTTAGCAACGATGAACTGAGCTGCCGTCCACGCCATTGAAAATGGAGATAGGACAAGAACACTCATTACTCCACCCAAACTATAGGCAACAGTATAGATTGCAGTCTCAGAGAGTGATCTTAAATGAGCAAGTAAAAACCTGTCTGCAAGTTGTAGCATCCAGAGTGATATGTAGCTAGACACATTTGGTAACCCAAAGGTGAGCAGTCCATAGGCTATATCAGCACGCACACGCACACCGGCCCGCAGAACAATAAAAGGCAAGGTACAAGCCACCACAAACCCATAACCACAACCAGTTCCTATCAGTGAACCAACCACACCCATATGCAAAACCCCTACTAAGATAATGGTGGTAATAAGATTAATAAGAAGGTTAACAGTCGATATTAGTGCAAAAAGTACTGCGCGATTTTCGGCTCGCATCCATGCAAGTCCAGGCACAGCGAGATTCTGTAGAAGAACAACCAGGGCGGCCATGCCTATATAGTTACTGTAATGTGGGCTGCTCAATAAGAGGCTCCCTATCCAGGGAGCGATGAGCATTATAACCAGGGTAGTAGGTACCGAGGCCAGCAACAATAGGACAACAACTGTTGAGACTACACCTAAGCGGTCAATACGAGACTCATAATCATAGGTATACGAACGCAAAAAAGCTGTCCAAAGACCAAGCTGTGTTATCCCAGCCAATAGGGCAATAGCAGTATTTATTACAGCAAGAGATCCATAGTCAGTATGCGAAAGATTACGTGTTAAAAACGGTGCCAGGACAAGCGCAACCAGAGGTGTCGCCACCGAAGACAAGGCATAGATGCCGGAGCTTTTGAGCACGTTACGCAGATGTAAGGAATAGCTTCCTCCCCCTACCCCTATACTTTTGGTTTCGGGTTTTTCTGCTAGCCCAGGAACTTGTATTGCCGGGATGATCCATGTTATCTGCTCTTGGATGGGTATACCATCCATCGACATAAAGAAAGGAGTAGGTTGTGGCTTGGGAAAAGCTTGAAGATTGAGTTGTGTAGGTAATAGATCGATTAGATTATCTTCAACGTCCTTGAGCTGAGTGATATACTTTTGGTTTGGCTCATTTTCTGTTATATTCATTGATCTTATTTCTTATCCCTCAACTGAGAAAGTATCCCCATCAAAGCTACCTGTAGTGCATGATAGCAATGGGAAGCCAGACTACTAATAAAGTAATGCGAGCGGCATATAAGACTCTGCTGGTACTTTGTCCAACGTGTCGCCAAAGCAGCGCAATGTTCGCAGCCAGAGTAGCGAGCAAGCGCCTCAACTAATGTGATATGTAGTGCATGATAGAAACGGGGAGCTAGGTGTCTAAAGCGCAAGTCGTAGCACGACCAATAACCCACATCAAATTCATCAACGAGGGTATGTAGCGTTGTGAGACTACGCTGTATAAGCTCGGATACTTTAGCATCACCCGTCAACGCCACATAATCATATAATCCGAAGAGTGCAAGAATATACCCATTGAGAATATGTGCCGCAGGATAGACAGCTACCTCTTCAAAGAAAATGCCGTTGTCACCGATAGACGCACTGACACCTCCATCCTTAATATCTAGTTCAAAGGTGCGCATGGCACGATGAGCGACTTGTAAAAAAGCATCCTCACTGGTTAGTTGGTAGGCACGCACTAGTACCGAGATGCAATTCCCTTGCGTTAAAGCAGATAGCCATGGACCCACAGCATTATACTTGTGCAAAGGAAAAGGAATCGGCCAGCCGCCTTTATCGCCCTCAAGGCGTGACTCATGCACTACAAGCCAACGGGCCTGGATCATAAATGCCTGCTTATGCTTCTCATCTCCTGTTGTTAGGTAGGCATTCCAATGGGCAAGCGCATATTGAGCGATAGTTGTTGAGTTATATGCAGCGGGGTATTCCCCAATTGGCGCGTCGTTATAAGGGATCCCCTCTTCATCTAGAGTACCGAAGGGTATAGCGAGCAGGGGCCACATATCCACAGGGTAGGGCGCAAGTTCTGAGTCACTATCCGGTGGTGGCGCCAGGCGATAATGGAGCTGTCGCTCCGATGTCCGCCAATCCCGCCATTTTAAAATAAAGCTGCCAACAAGAGGAAGAGTATTCCAAATGGAGTGTCTTCGTGTATATAAACTCATCTCTACCTACTTCCTAATGATGTTTTTTGCCAGTAAAGGAGATGACATGACCCCGAGAATCAGCCAACCTATCATAGCCAATGGTGGGAGTGTCCATCCATTAACGCTCAAGCTATTAACGCTTAGCGTAATAACAGCAACAATGCCTCCACCTAGCAAGGAGCGAACACTTACATCAAGCAACAACCAATTGCGCCAGGATTTCCACATAGCAAAAAGGAGGAGAGCAATAAACACGCCTAGGACAGGAAGCCCCGCCATGGCTCCCCATTCCAGATATGAATTATGGGGATGTGCTAAAGGAATATATTGCGCTGGCACACGATATGGTTCAGCGCGGAGAAAATACGCCTGATAACCCAAGCCAACACCTGTCAGAGGAAAAGCCAGGATCACACGTATGCCAGTCTGCCATGCACCGACACGCAACGAGACTTCAGTCGGATTTGACGCATGCTGGAGTTGAAGGGCAATCTGTGCTGGAAATTCAACTGCCATCACTATTACAGCTATAAAAACCAATAAAGGAAGCAGAATACGATAGCGAGTACGTCCAACAAATGCCACAAAGGCAAGGATGCCCACTGCTACACTTATCCATGCTCCATTGCTATAGGTGAAAAGTAGTGCAGGCAATATAAGAGCCATTTCAACAAGGTACAAACCCTTCTCCAGCAGTGATGAACTTTCAATAAAAAGTCCAAGTGGCAGAAACACTATCAGGCCGAAAAAGGCACCATTCCAGTCAGGGTTCACAAAGAATCCACTTGCACGAGCAGTATCGGACCCTAATAGTTGATAGTTTGATACACTTGCAAGCACTGCGCTAATGCGATCTGAGCCGAACAAAGTTGTTCCAGTAGTAGCCTGGATAATAGTATGTATGGCGAGCAATGCACCAAATAAGGCAAATATTTTAAAAAAACGTCGAACACAAGCAATATTTCGGGCAATCACTACTCCTAGCCAGTACAGCATGAATGCACCAAGAACGTTACCGGGATAATAGGTGGCTGTATCATAGAGCGTGATCGCTCCTCGGATTGCAGGGGAAATGGGTAGTATTAAAAATAAGGCCCAGAGCCATAAAGACCCCGGTCCTACCCAGGGATGTGTAGAAGATCGCATCAAGAAGAACATTAACAGCAATATTAGTGCCATGAGCAGTGCGACAAGGTGTAGCCCCAAATACCAGTCAACATACAAATGTGTGGCAACTATCATTGTCACCGCTAATTCGTCCTGGCGCAAGACCACCACCACCACCATGATGATGGAACCGACAACATAGGCCTCCCAAGAGGCGTCAAGTGTTCCGAGCACTCCTCCCAACAACAGGGCTAACACAATCGCTGTTAGCGGGAAAACAGCAAAGATAGACAAGTATCTTCCTCTTCTATTTTCCAAAGTATTTCTATCCACTACACTACTTTTCATCATCACTCTTTCTCTCTCTCATGTTTGCCGTACTTTGAAAGCCGAACCTCTATAAAGTTTCCCGCTACTTTGTATTTAAAGACTCATCTACAAGCATAATCAACTCCTACGTTCAGATCTTCATTCAAAGATTGAGTAAGTATTCCGTACTGTGTATGCTTGGACAACAGTCCTTGCCACTTATTCGTGGCAATTGAACACGATGGCAAATTCACTCTTAAGTTCAATCTCCATTGAATGCCAGCCTGCTTTTGAATAGTATACTGGTAATGCCAGCCGTGTTGATCTTTTTTAGCAACCGAGGGTACCTTCCAGTCGAGAGTAATGGTAAGGGTTTGACCATAGGAGAGGTTGAAGACACCAGCCCATACCTCACGCCCAAAGGCTGTGCTTGTGCCACGTTGCCTCCATCCATCCTGGGCTTGCAAGGTACTATCTGATGGTACATAGACGCGTACATAGTCTCGATACAAGCTTGCACCATAGTTTTGACCATTAGCCAGCCATGCGTAACTGATAGTAGTGTGATGCATGGCATCACCATTTATATTGATGTTCACCTCGTCGTTTAGTGTGTAAGTGAAAAAGTTATTAGCTTTATCCGGAGCAATATTCGCATCCACAATAAAGAGACTATCACTTGCTGGTGATTGGATTGCAGCATCCAGATGCTGTTGCGCTAACAGATTTTCTGCTGAACTAAGGTTGAAATAGAGCTGGATGTCCTTTGAATGTACTGAATTGATCATGAGCTGTAAAACTTTGGGCAAAGCTGAAGAAGAGATTTGATGTACACGGTCTAATAAATGCTCTGCTAACAGCTCTGTGAAGCGTTTACGCAGCGACGAATGACCATCGGGCGAAGGAATAAGATCGCTTCCTTCTCCTGCAGCTCTCCCACCTAATTGATGAAAGTGGATCCGAGCAATCAGATTCTCTGATGTCACCACTTCTTGATACTCTGGAACGCTGATTGGCCCCGTAATTGTGAGAATCTGCTGAATAAGTGCAGGAGTAATGGCAATTACGCCTTGAATAGGAACGTTGCCGCCTTCTTGTTTATAAGTTTGCTCTCCATAGCGGGCTGCTGTAGGAAAGTCCGCGTCGAGATTGGAGTCACGCAAACTCCAACTGCTCCGGGCCAGGTCAAACCATGAGTAAGTAGATGGATAAGCAATAACATGGCCGGCAGCTTCAAAAGGTCTATCGAGTAAGTCAACATCTGTAATATGAGCAGCTGTTAACCGTCCCCCCGAAAGCGTGGCGATACCATAGTTGCCGATGAAACCACCACCAGGTCGTAGCTCGGTTGAGTCGAGTACCTCTATCAGATAGTTTGCTGGTGTACCGATGCCAAGGAGTGCGGGAGCAACAGGCAGGAATTGCTCAACAGTATTCAGCCATCCCTGAACCATTGGTAGCTCTTTATGAAAGGTATCTACCAGTTTCGGGATGCGTGAATCGAGTTGCATATCGGATGGCTGTAGCTGATTAATTTCATTGGTGGCCTGAGCAAGCGCAAGCTTTACCTCTTTAATATCTTGAGAGACTCTTGTAAAGTCTGACTGTGTGATGCCACGATCCTGAGGAGTTAATGGATCATGAAGTTCTGTGGCAAGTGTATTCAAGATATCGCTGCCCGCCACTCCAGCTTGAGAAAGTGTAATAGCCAGTGGTGCAAGATGTTGTGCTGCACTTACACGTGTGCCATACACTGGAACTTGCCTGGCATATACTGGTAATGACTGTAGATCGGTATTTAGCATGCTAAACGTCTTCAAGGCAGAGACAAACTCCTGTTTTGCTTGGGCCGTAATTTGTGCATCAAGAGGTTTCTGTGACCATGTAGTCATAAGCGTCTCCGCCTTTTGCAGGTGCTGTATTCCTGCTTGTGCAAGGGAGAGATCATTGTGATAGCGTGTATTGTATGTTTGGTAGCCAACCACTGAGAGAATTGAGCTGGCTAAGAACAGGAACAAAAGGCTACCACCGAGGACATAATGCTTTTTAGAACTGCTTTTTTTATGTCGGACCCGTACACGCACCCGCACCTTTTGTTTTTCTTCCGTACTTACTGGTTCTATCATGCTCACACGACCAATCTTATCAATAATTAAGTAGTCCTAATTCGACCACGTTCTTTTTAATGAGTTGTCAACTGCTAGCTTCTTGTGCATAACTTTGCCTTACTATTTAGTTCGCACCTAACCGGTCAGTACACTGATCAACTCTTGCTCACGAACAAGCTCAAAAAGAAGCTCCCGATGCCGCATGACATCTTCATGCTCGAGACTATCCTCTAACGTTTCTATCCATTGGACAATCATCGCGAACGTTGGCAGGTTGTCTTTATGCGTAACACAGGAAATTTTGCTGTGAGTTGTCGGAACTAACTCTTCATCTGCTCCTGCTAACGTTTCATGAAGGCGTTCACCAGGACGCAGGCCCGTATACACTATATGAATATCTCGATCTACCTGCAAACCGCATAAGCGAATCATTTTTTCGGCCAAATCTATAATCCGGACAGGTTTTCCCATATCCAGAAGATAGAGGCCTCCCTGATCGGCGATTGCAGACGTGAGAATGACCAATTCACAAGCTTCAGGAATAGTCATAAAATAGCGTGTAGCCTTGGGGTCCGTTACAGTTAAGGGACCACCCTGCTCGATTTGCCGGGCAAATATAGGCACAACACTTCCACGGCTGCCAATGACGTTACCGAAGCGTACCGCACAAAAGCGTGTTGTACCACTCATCGATTGTGCTAAGGACTGCACAATCAATTCTCCCAATCGCTTGGAAGCGCCCATAACGCTAACAGGTTCAGCTGCTTTGTCCGTTGAGATAAATACGAAATGGGCGACTGCGTATTGCTGAGCCAGATAGCATAAATGATAAGTGGCAAGCGCATTTGTGCGTATGGCTAAATCAGGATACTGTTCAAGCAGAGGAACGTGCTTATATGCAGCTGCATGAAATACAATATTCGGCTGCTTGTCTGCAAACAAGCGTGTCATTCTTTGCACATTAGTAATATCTCCAATATGGAGATATAAACTGGCGATATGTGGATGAGGCCGTAAACCCTCGGCCAAATCAAACAACCCGGTCTCGTTCATATCCAAAGCTATCAGCAGTTTTGGTTCATAGTCAAGCAATTGTCTACACAGCTGTGAACCAATCGATCCTGCTGCTCCTGTGACAAGAATAACTTGTCCTTTTAAACTGGCGCACGCCTCACTCGTTTCCAGCGGCACAACGTCACGCTCTAATAAGTCTGCAACATTGAGCTTATGTGGACTACGCCTTGATGAAGAGAATGACGTAGCTTTGATTCGATAAAAGCTGAGAAATAAGCATAATAAGATGCATAGGGTAACACTTAGAGGTAAGATGTACATCCCTACGAGCAAGTGCAGAACAATTGCTGTGTTAAAACCTAGTAGCATGACAATAAGATACAGCAGCATTGAAACTCTGTGTTGCTGCGGATAGTCAGTAATATTTCGGTTAATTCGCACTTCTTTAAAAGAGAAAACTGCTGTGATTGCATCAATAAAATACTTCATAGTACCCCATCCATATAAAGTAAGTCGTTTACCTTACACGCTTGCCTTTCACTTCCTATGTTCTGCAATAATCTGTTCGATAGCTGCGATGACATCTTCGACATCTTCATCAGCCATGCCAGGGTAGATAGGCAATGAGATGACCCGCTGATAAGCATGTAGTGCTGCTGGGAAGTCTTCTACCTGCAGGTGATACGTATCACGGTAGAAGGGGTGCAGGTGCAGCGGAATGAAATGCACACTGGTTCCAATATTTGCTTTCGTAAGCGCTTGAATGAAAGCATCCCTTGTAATCGTGAGCCGTTCTGGTCGTAATCGCAGTAAATACAGATGCCAGGCATGCTCCACATGGGCAGGATTTGGGGGTGGCTCGACCTCTGGCCACTGTGAGAAAGCTTCAGTATAGCGTTGCGCGATAGATCGCCGACGTTCCAACAGCCACTGACTCCGTGCTAACTGATGCAAGCCGAGGGCAGCAGCGATATCCGTCATGTTATACTTGTATCCTGCCTGTAACACCTCATAATACCAGGACCCTTCAGCACTATAGCGTTTCCAGGCATCTCTGCTGATGCCGTGCAACGCCATCATTGAGGCTCTTTCAGCAAACTCAGGATTTGCCGTGGTAAGCATGCCACCTTCGCCGGTCGCTAGCGTCTTCGTTGCATAAAAGCTAAAGGCAGTGAAATCACTGATTGTGCCTATCATCTGTCCTCGATATTTGGCAGGAAAGGCATGCGCTGCATCTTCAATCACAGACAGGTTATATGTTTTTGCAAGAGCACCGATTGCATCCATCTCAGCAGGTAGCCCAGCTATATGCACAACCATAATTGCTCGTGTCCTCGGTGTGATATGTTTTTCCAATTGGGCAGGATCGAGATTGCATGTAACTGGGTTGACATCGACAAAGATAGGCTTTGCTCGGAGGTACACGACGACTTCGGCTGTGGCCGTGAACGTGTAGACTGGCACGATCACCTCATCATCAGGTTGCAAACCAAGCGCATCAAGTGCAAGATGCATAGCGGCGGTCGCGGAATTGACTGCCAGGGCGTAGGGTGTCCCTACCCTTGTAGCAAACTCACGCTCAAAACGTTTTGTCTTAGGTCCAGTGGTTAACCATCCACTGCGCAGGGTATCCACCACTTCATCGATCTCCGCCTGGGTGATATGTGGTAACGCAAACGGAAGAAATTTCTGGCGTGGTAACGTTTTACTTTTAACGAGACTCCTATACTCCATGGCAAAGCACCACCTCAACTATTGTTTTCAAAATAATTAATACATCAAACAGGAATGAGCGGTGTTTGATGTAGTAGAGATCGTATTGGAGTTTGACCAGTTCGTCCTGCTCTCCGCTACCGTAGTCGTACTTCACCTGCGCCCAGCCTGTTAATCCTGGTTTGACACTCAGACGATAGCAGTAAAATAGATTGCTCTTTTCCAGTTCAGCCACATACTCTGGTCGCTCCGGCCGTGGGCCGATCAAACTCATCTCTCCTCGCACGATATTGAGCATCTGTGGTAACTCATCCATGTGCGTGGCTCGTAGGAATCGTCCTACTCGCGTCACACGCGTATCACTCCTGGTTGTCCACGCTCCACCTTCAACACGATCTGCATTAGTACACATCGAACGGAACTTGAGGATACGAAACGTTCGTCCCCGATAGCCTGATCGCTCCTGACTGTAGAAGACGGGACCAGGTGAGTCCAGCTTAATTAATACGGCCAGGATCGGTAACACTAAGCCTAGGGCTAATGTGCCACAGAGCCCAAAGGCAAGATCCATCATTTTACGCCAACATCCATAGAATGCCTTAATAAATTGCTCAGATGGGAGTGCCATATACCATTGATCACCAATATGTTCTACAGGAATTTTGCCGCTCGTGCTTTCATAGACTGCTGTTACGGGAACTATTGAAATACCGCCCTGTGCTCCCTCAAGTGCTTCTTGAAAGAGTTCAGGGTTGGCTTTATAGTCAATAGCCATGATAATCATGTCGATCACACCATCCTGCACTAAGCTACGTAATGCACTTCTGCCTCCCAAAACAGGCAGGCCATCTTGTTGCTTTTGCCAGTCGAGGCTCTCGCTGATGTATCCTACAACGTTTGCACCTGGGTGCTTTGCATTCAGCAATTCCTTCCCAAGGTTCTTACCGGCAGCATTGATGCCGACTATTACCGCTTGCCGACGAAAGCGTGGTAAGTTGATGATCTCAGCCAGGCTCACCCGCCATATACTTAGAGTTAGTGCTGCTACTATTAAAAAGAGAAGCAATGGTTTAGTGTAGGAAATAATTCCATTACCAATAAAGAGATACAAGAGCGATATGCAAAAAAAGAACATTAACATGAGCGAACATAACGCATAGAGTGGACTCTTAAGAAGACTTGCTACACAGCTCGGTTGCTGTGCTTGTATGATATTAACCGCAAAGCTCCACAAAGCAAGGGCCAAGCACAACCAAACGAAGTTTGCGCTCCACGGGCCAAATACGCTACCTGGCACACTTAATCCTAAATGTGATGCATTCGTGAGACTTACAAGCAATGCTATGAGCAATGTATCATCACCAACGAGAGCAGCAAGACGCCATGTTGCTGACGACATTCTCCACCACCGTTGTTTGGTGACCTGTGAATCTTCTCCAAACAGTATTCCTTTGGAAATCTCCATATCTTTATGATCTACCTCGCCTTTTACTTTCACCACTCTGCAGTGGATGCTACTGGTACAGAGCCACATTGCTTCTTCTCAAACACACTAGCAATGTGTGTTTCAAGTTTTGCTGTTAGTTGTGTACGATCGAATCGTTTTTCCACGAAAACACGGCCTCGCTGCCCCAGTGCCTTTGCGACTTCAGGATGTTTATAGAGATAGAGGATTGCTTCTACGAGAGCCTCTGCATTCTCCGGTTCTATAGCAAGTCCTGCACCCGCCTCTTGCTCGACCATTTGACGTGCTTCTCCTTCCACCCCCAAGACTATAGGGCGAGCACATGCCATTGCCTCATACATCTTCGAAGGCAATGCTCCTTCAAATAGCGGTACTTTCCGTAAAGGAACAAGACAGATGTCTGCACTTGCCAAAATGAGTGGCATGCGTTCATGCGGCTCTGGGTCTAGAAATGTGATATTCTTCAGGTCACGCTGCTGTGCTTGAATGACAAGATCTGCTTTTGCTGCCCCATCACCCAAAAGCACGAAGCGGATATCGGTACCCTCTCGTAGGAGTTCAGCTGCATCCAGCACTGTCGTCAATCCGTGAGCCAATCCGTGAGTGCCTGCATAGAGTACGGTAAACTGATCGTCCCATTCCAGTTCTGCACGTGCTTGAACCTGGGGTATTGGTCGAAATTTCGTCGTATCTACACCATTAGTTAGAAGAAACACGTGCTCAGTAGGTAGTCCACGTTGCAGAAGTGATTGACGAATTCCGTCAGTTACAGCCCAAACCAAACTTGCCCGTTGATAGGTTGACCATTCCAACCATTCGGCAAGACGGATCAGCATGCGATTACGCAACGCTCCTAACTGAACGGCAGACTCAGGCCAGAGATCTGAGACTAGGAAGATGAAGGGACAATGCTTGTACCATGCAAGTAAGCGTGCGGCAATAGCATCAAAGAGTGGAGGTGATTCGACGATAATAATATCTGGGTTACCGACCGCTTTACCCCCCAGTATAGGAGCTAACCAGCCAAAGGACAGTTGCGCCAGAATGCGTCGTGCAAATCCTCGATTTGGGCTGCTATAACTCCATATGCGAACTACACGCACTCCTTCAAGCGTTTCCTGCTGGATCAGATGTCCCCGATATTCTGGTGGAACAATACCAGTTGGATAATTGGGAACAGTTGTCAACACTGTTACTTGATGGCCCCGCTTCACCAAATGTATTGCAGTTTCACTGAGACGTACTGCCGGAGCTGCTTTCTCAGGAGGAAAATAGGGTGTGATAAAGAGTATATGGGCCATAACTACTTCCTTGCTTATCAATTAATTAACTCGATTTTCAATTCGACCAACTGTGAGCGATACGTATCGCCGCATCACCCTCGCCAAATGGATTCTTTTGTGGAGATTTTGGTTTAGGCATCCCAACTGCATCGAGAATTACCTCCTGACGGGTACCCACTAACACATTCCATCCAGCGTCAACCGTTTCTATCCATTCTGTTTCTTCACGCAAGGTTATACATGGCACGCCAAGCAGAAATGCTTCTTTTTGTATACCTCCTGAGTCAGTAAGAATGCGGTAAGCCCTCGATTGTAACGCTAACATGTCGATATACCCTACAGGCTCAATAAAGTGAATATGCTTTTTCCAGGTAATTTCATACTTTCCTAAACAAGCCTGTGTGCGTGGGTGGATGGGAAAAATTATCGGCACCTCTAATTTATTGAGTACGTTTGCGATATCATGCATGGCCTCTGGATCATCAGTATTGGAAGCCCGATGCACAGTTACCAGTAAATAATCTTGCGGTGTAACTCCCAACTTAGGCAGGAGCATTCTCACACGATCATCAATTTTTGATTGGACTTGCAACAGAATGTCATACATGACATCTCCTACAATCTCAACGCCTTGAGTAATGCCTTCATTTCTTGCATTCCTTTGAGCGGTCTCTGTTGGGCAAAACAGATGATCGGAAAGATGATCCGTGACTACCCGATTGATCTCTTCCGGCATTGCCCGGTTAAAGCTCCGCAGTCCTGCTTCAACATGTGCGATTGGTATATGGAGCTTTGCCGCCGCCAATGCCCCAGCCAGCGTAGAGTTAGTATCGCCGTAGACTACAACCCAGTCTGGCCTCTCCTTCATGAACACTTGCTCAATTGCCTCGAGCATACGAGCAGTTTGACCTCCGTGCGTTCCAGAGCCAATTTCTAAATGATAATCTGGAGTCGGAATGGCAAGTTCATCAAAGAACTGTGCAGACATGCAGTAGTCATAGTGTTGTCCGGTATGAATAATGATCTCTTCGTGTTCTTGGCGTAGGGCTTTGCTGACCGGCGCAACCTTGATAAACTGTGGGCGTGCCCCCACTATTGACGCAAATCGCACTAGCGGTAGCCTCCTATCCCGGATGCTGGAGCAACAAACACTTCTTGGTCCTTCTCTTGATCGGGTTTCTCTTGATGACCATCGCCAATGACGATATAGCACATGCCGAGAGATTCTATCCGTTCGCGATTAAGTGCTCGGCGTCCATCAAGAACTACTTGGCAGTGAGTAAAGCGACTAAAATCGAATTCCGTATAATCTTGATGACTTGCCTGTAAAATAATGGCCACTATTTCGTTTTCATGCTCACGCGGAAGAGGCTTGTATCCTAATTCATACAACTCGCGCTCACTGAATAGTGGATCATGAGCATAGACAGTTGCCCCATGTTTCAGCAGAGCATCCTGAAGCAGTTTCGCACTCGTGAATGCAGATTCTCGTACATCCCCTCGATAAGCTACTCCAAGAATGAGCACTGATTGCTGATCTAATGATCCCACGACAGTTTCAATGCGACGTACAGCATACTCAGCCATGGCATCATTAATGCGACGAGCAGAGCGTGGTAATGTGAGCATTGGCATCTCAGAAAGCAGAGCGTCCGGCTCTGCTTCCTCCACTCCTGCGAGTAGAAAGTAAGGATAGACCGGAATACAATGGCCGCCAACGCCAACACCTGGCGTGTGAATATGCGAGTAGGGTTGGGTATTGGCCGCCGTAATTGCTGTTGCCACGTCAAGTCCATGGGCATCAGCGAAGCAGGCGAACTCATTAGCCAGCGCAATATTGACATCACGATAGGTTGTTTCGATGAGCTTGACAAACTCAGCCTCATCTGTAGATTTCATGGTAATGACGTCGGCGTCGAGCATAGAGCGATAAAACTCTAGCGCAGCAGCCATACTTTGCTCATCAATGCCACCTACCACTTTTGGATAGATACGCAGATCACGAAAGATGGAACCAGATGAGACCCGTTCGGGGCTATACGCTAAATAAAAGTCTCGGCCTGCCTGCAAATTCGATGTGCGCTCAAGAATCTGGCGCAGCCGTATCGATGTTATACCTACTGGTAGAGTGGTTTCATAGACTACTAATGTGCCAGGTTGCAAGCCAGCGCCAATTGCCGTCGTAGCAGCGTCGATACCTTCAAAGTTGACTTTATGCTCGGCATCAATAATTACGGGAACTATAACGACAACCTCTTTCGCTTGGCGAACCGCCTCAGCTATGTCTACTGTTGCAGAGAGTAACCCTTTCTCTACCAGTTCAGCAACTTCGGAAGCAAGTCCAGGCTCCTCTTGTACATGCGATTGCCCAAAGTTGAGCATATCAACTACTTTTGGATTGATGTCAGCACCAATCACGCGTCTCCCGTGCTTTGCATACTGCACTGCAAGTGGGAGGCCAATCTTACCTAAGCCAATGACCGCGACTGTTGATGATGTAAGGTGAGAGTTAGGCGAGTTATTTTGCATATCAGGAAACTACCTCCACCTTTGCAAGTTGTCTGCTATCTATTCTTATATGTGTTGAGTCTGCTAACTGGCCTACTACTTCCAGGACTGCTAGTCCATCTTCTCCTGACACCGTAGGAGCTGTATCTTGTTGTATAGCCGCAAAAATATCCTCATACTCTAAGCGCAAAGGTTCCGCTTTTTGAATCTTGAGACGCGTCACTGTTCCTTCGCTTACTCCTGTAAGAGAGCGTAATGCATCCCATGTCGTGGTTGTATAATCATTTTCATAAAAATACACATCTTGCGTCAGATAATTGATGAGATACATTCCTTTTTCACCAGTGATGCTAAGTTCACGTACCTTTGTCGGGGTTAACCAGTTTACATCAAGGACGCCTGTCACCTGATTAGCAAAACGCAGAATGCCAAGCAGTAAATCTTCATGTGTACTATGGATCTGACGTTGTGTTTCTGCATATACACGCTCCACTTCTGAGTCTGCCAGATAGCGCATGATATCGATATCATGTGTCGCTAGATCAAGTGTAACGCCAACGTCACGAATACGAGGAGGAAATGGACCCAGTCGTCGTGCGTGCAAGTGAAACACTTGTCCAAGTTCTCCAGTCACCACACGACGCTTTACTTCAATCACAGCTGGGTTAAATCGTTCTACATGTCCAACTGCAAGCTTGACTCCACGACTATGGGCAATCTCGATAAGTGTAAGTGCCTCCTCGATGGTGTTCGTCATAGGTTTTTCAAGCAGTACATTGATGCCTCTATCAAGTACATATGAAGCTACCTCAAAATGCAGCTGGGTAGGTACAACAATCGCCACAAGATCAGGCTTGGTCTCCTCAATCATCTGACGATAATCAGTGTAGCCCCGCACATGAAATCGACTTGTTGCTCGCTTCAAGTTCGGTTCATAGGTTTCTGCAACTCCTACAATTCGAATCTGGTCTTCATTGAAATCGCTGAGAACCCGCAGATGATTCATTCCCATCGAACCTGCACCGACAATGCCAACTCTTATCTGCATAAAATAAGCGTCTCCCTTATAATAGTTAAAAATTTGTAACTGTTCAGGTCATCTCATGAATTCAGTATAGAGGCAGACCCAAATTTTGGATGGTATCAAGTTATACTGCGTCCATTTCTCTCATCCCGCCTGTTTTGAGTAGGGTCCTCTCTGTCATCCTGAGCGCAGCGAAGGATCTCTGCGTCCGTCGAGCCAGACCCAAAGCTCGCGCTCAGAGCCTGCCCTGAGAGAAGCGAAGGGATGACAGGCATTCTCTCCAAATGTCTGCCTGTGAAGAGGGGCAGTTGATTCAAGGGTGCCCGAATAGTTACCTCATCCCTTAGTTCGAACGTCAGACAGCTCCTACTTGCAGTGCCATCTTTTAATCGCATAGGGCAAGAACCTCGTGTACAATCGTTGTGAGATCTTCTGCACTCAGTGCAGGATGAACTGGCAGCGATAGAACCTGCTTTGCGGCCATTTCTGTGACAGGCAGCCGTATATCTCTCATCATTTTACCTACACTTAGAAATTTAAACTCATCCTTTTTCTCTCTATAAAAAGGTTGCTGATGAATGGGTAAGGGATAATGAACGGCAGTTCCAACGCCTCGCGTGCGCAAGTGCGCTACCCACTTATCCCGATGTTCAGGAACTCGGATGGTATATTGATGGTAGACATGCCGGTATCCAAGGCGTGTCATGGGTGTTTGAACTGAGTCCCTGAGATGTTTAGTCAAGAAAGCCGCATTGGCAATACGCTGTTCGGTAAACCGCTCCAGCTTTTCTACTTGAACTAGACCAAGTGCTGCCTGAATCTCAGTCATACGCTGGTTGTAGCCTAGTGCTACGTGAGAATAACGTTCTTTTTGCCCATGACTGCGTAATAAGCGAACGCGTTCAGCGATTTCGGGATCATTGGTTGTGACCATGCCACCCTCACCGGTTGTGATATTCTTGGTGGCATAAAAGGAGAAGCAACCCGTCCCAAAACTCCCCACTGGCTTCCCATCAATACTAGCCGCATGTGCTTGACAGGCATCCTCAATGATAACTAGATTATGAGCTTCTGCCAGAGGCTTCAATCGCTTCATGCTAGCTGGATGACCATAGAGGTGAACCGGCATAATGGCTTTTGTACGAGGCGTAATCGCAGCTCCTACCAATGCGGGATCAAGTGTGTAGGTGTCTGGCTCAATATCAACAAACACCGGAGTCGCACCGACAAGCAGAATTACGTTGGCCGTCGCTGCAAAACTAAAAGCCGTTGTGATTACCTCATCACCTGGACCTATACCATGTGCAAGCAAGGCAAGATGGAGCGCAGCCGTACCTGAAGAAACCGCTACTGCTTCGCGTACATGGCAAACTTCTGCAAAGCGTTGCTCAAAAGCAGCCACGTTCTCTCCCTGGGCTAACTGTCCAGACGCGAGAACACGATGCACAGCCACCTTTTCCTCCTCATCTAGAAGAGGTCGTGCAACCAAAATCATAAAAAGCTCCCCCGTAGCCTACGTGTTGAAATATCTACACGCTTGGCATCCTACTGCAACTTCATGCGAGTGCAGATGAAGTACCATGTGATATAGCAACAGCTACAACCTTACGATTATGCTGGTAACAGATATGAAGTCAACATTAACACGTCAACACAGTTCTCGTACCGTGTAAAGACCTCACATTTGCTGGATGAACGGGAATTCTTGGAGTTTCGCCATGAGGATATAAGGACGCTATCATGAAGTGATAAAGAGCTGCTTTGTTTGTGCGAAGTGGAATCACATGTACGTTCGTGCAAGCTCGTTGACCTCCCTCCCTACTTAACCCCACACCTAAGTCGTTGACTTAGCTAAACAATACAATAATACGTTTTTTTTCACTTGTCAATTCTGGCGGTTACAACTACACCAAAATTCCTACTTGATGGGAGCTAACTGCAAAAACTCACTCTATTCCAGATATTTTACTGATGACTTGCGACTCATTAACCACATGCGGGAAACCATCATAGCAATCGATAAGATACCTTGGTGAAACCTCGTTCATGTATGCTTTTCCCAAACTGCTCTGGTCTCCCCTTGATGAATGTTTACGATTCGTGAGTGCCTTGCCTGGTGGAAGAATGTAGACGATCTCTCCGGTGCATTTCCGCTCACGTTCCTCAATTGTCACCGTCTCACCCAGTTGATACTCACCTGCATGCATTGGTCCAAAGAGCTTTACGAGCTGTTGTTCATCGCGCACATCGAGTTCATACTGCTCATAGACACGCTGTCCATTTCTGATATATTCAGCGATAGCTATGCGCTCATACGTCTCCATAGTGAGAATCCAAAGGCTCAAAAATGTTTGTGGTTGCACCACATCAAGAGGACTCCAAATCAAGACCTTGAGACCTGGTCGACCGCCAATGATTTCAAGAGCCGCGTGTTCGAGCAGTTTGATCCGAACTCGGCGGAGGATGGAATCGCTATCTTGTTGACCGAGATCCAAGAGATCAGCTATCTTGATCGCATTCACTGTCACCCATGTTCGCATTCCGGAGTTTTGCCAATCAACGGGATCAAGTGTGATAGAGAGCTCGTCACAGACAGCCCTTATCTGTTTTTCTTTCTGATACGCCTCTTTTTGCTCCTCAGCAATGTTTCTATGTGAGTAGGTCATGACTCATGACTCCTGTCCTGCGGTGTAAAGCTGATTTAATACTTAAGAGTGAGATACAAATGTGGTGTCAAAATGAGAACAGGGTCGTTCTCTAATCCTGCGATGCTATACAATTGATGGGACAAATCAACCGTTCTAACATAGTGGTTACCTCCATACAGGCAACCAACTCCATGGCACTTCGCTTAGCTCTTTTCTAAAGATGAAAAGTGATTCTCATACGTTGAAACCATACTGATGCACCTTTGTCTATACATTATAACACAGTTGTATATAATTGTCTGATGCCCATTCAACAGAGGGTGCGTTTCACTTTTGTGCACAGTGGCCTCCCGCCCCCATGACGCCCGCGAGGGGCGTCACTACTATACACGCAGTGAACGTCGCTTAGCTCGTTCTAATAACGATAGATACCCCAGCGAAGCGAGCAAAAACGTGTATAGTAGTGACGCCCCTTGCGGGCGTCATGGGGGCGGAGCTATGGGGAGGATGTCAAGCGCATACGTTTCAGGCGTTCCAGGCCCTTGTCCGTCTTTATCTTCATATGCAAGCGTAAGACCAGCAAGCCCCCAAGGAGAAGTGTCTGTATGGTAGCAACCACGGAGGTTGCTACTGGAAGCCTCGCACGAGTAATTCGCTGGCAATACTCCCCGGTAACCCCACAACGTAGCCCAGCAAAGCCAGAACCGTGAGATCGGTCGAATGGCTCGTAAAGGCTCCATGCTGGAAAACAAGCTTGATCACAGGTTTTCCTAGTACAGCGAGTCCCACCACGCATGGAATGCTGAGGAGAACCACTACACGCACTACTCTCCACAGTAACAGGCGCAGATGCAGGTAACGCCCATTCGCCGCCAGCTGCGACATCCTCGGGATAGCCACCTGCGCAATTGTCTGCCCAAGCAACACCACAGGGAGAGCAAAAAGCATCTGGGCATTGTGCAAGACCGCAAGGCTGTCTCTATCAGGTAGGTAAGAGACATAAGCCGTACTCATTACGGCCCCTGCCGAAGAGATAGCGATCCCTAGTGCGTTTGGCGCACAGAGGCGCATCACCTCGTGCAAGCCCTTATTCTTGAGATCCCAGATCCATGAATAGCGTAACCCTTCTTTGAGCAAACCCGGAACCTGCACCAGGACCTGGCACAGTGCGGCAGCCAGGATCCCATACGTCGGCCCATAGATGCCGACCCCTGGAAGAGCAAAGGAGAACAGTAATCCCCCAATCAAGCCCACGTTGTAGACCGCAATGGAAAGGGCGGGAAGTAAGAACTGGCGCTTACTGCTCAAAATAGCCGTAGCGACTGTGCCAAGACAAAGTACCAGTGGCTGCACGAGCATGATGCGAGTCAAAGTGGTAACGAGAGCTTGTTCCGAAGAAGAGTACCCCGGGACCAGCCAGTGGTTAACGAAAGCGGGTGCAAGCCATTCTCCGCAGAGAACGAGAACAGTGAGCAGGACAAGCAGGACATTAAAAACCAGGCTGGCCAGACGCCATGCTTCTCTCGGCCCGTTCGCCTGCTCATAGGAGATAAATACAGGAATAAACGCGTAAGTGAGCGCGCCTCCTGCCACTAAATTAAAAAGGGTATTGGGTAATTGCGCCGCAGCATAGAAAGCACTGGCCTGGGGTCCCGTACCGAAGAGAATATTCAATATCGTTTGACGTACAACCCCCAGCGCATTCGAAGCCAGATGGGCCGAGATGAGTAACAGCGAGCCTTCGACAATACTGTAGCGTCGCTGCAAAATCGTGCGATCCAGTCGAAAATGCCCCAGCTTCAAGCGTAACCGGTTCGATCTCAAAACATTCTCCCTTCCCTCCACGTATTGCTTCACCGCAGTGATCTCCTTCAACCACGCAAGATAAAACCACTCTTTGCTCCACACCCCACTGTTGTAACGATTTATTCCTATACGCCCTCTCTCGGCTACGCACGTTACTAGTACCAATGGATGGACTATTCATGGAGTCCAAAAAGACCTCATATCATTCCTTCTCCTCTAGTTCTTGTTTAAGGTGAAGCAAACCGAGGCGTATCCGTCCCTTGACCGTACCGAGGGGTATTTGATATCGCTCAGCGATCTCGACGTGGGTCCACCCCTGAAAATACGCCAGCTCGATCACTATTTGTTGTTTTCTTGGCAGCTTCATCAGAGATGTGCGTATCTTTGAGCTTTGCACTGAGTGCCATACCTCCTCCCACACATCGGGATATGCGGGACGCATCTCCGGTTCGACCACTTCCCAGGAAACCTCCTTCAGGGTTGAACGACAACCCACACTGCGTATGTAGTCAATAGTGCGGTGGCGCATGATCGAGATGAGCCATGTGCGAACAGTGCCCAATTGCGGAGAGTACAACCTTGCACGTCGCCAGACGGCAAAGAGCACTTCCTGCAACAGGTTTTCGGCAACCTGATGATCGCAGACCGTCTGATAAGCGACAGCGTAGAGGAGACGATGATACCGGTGGTAGAGAGGTTCCATTGCCCAAACGGCTCCATCCGCAAGAGCATGGAGTAAGGACTCATCACTTACCTCGTCAAGAGCTGTTGAAGTACCCTCTGCTTGGTGCTGCATAATAGGCGCATCAGCTTCTACGGAACGGAGAACGGTACCCCTGACCGGTTCTCCTGCTGTGGCTTGTTTTTGATGATGAGGCATTCACACCTCCAATCGCGATGGAAAGGTCAAAAAAGCTCCCTTGCCTAAAGCATACTGTTTTCCAAGCCTTTTGTCTAGTGTTGAAGGCACAGAATTATAGTATTTTTATTACTTTTTGAAGTTGCATAATCGAGCAATAAAGTCACATAACTTACTATAATAGTAAACGTGTTTGAAGTGCTATTCCACGCATTGCCCAAGCAAGGATATCTGTATCTGGATGAGCTCTTCAAAGTGGCTCTCATGAACGAAGTACAAATGGATACTCGCGGGTCAATTTCGTCGTTGCAATGTTTCCGCGCAATAATAGATGTCGGTGTGATTGTAACAGTAGGAGATGGGGAAACCAGGGGTGCTGGCATGAGGGACATAATACACATACAAATCAGCATTTGACCCAAAGTAAATTTTATCTCCCCTCGTTGGATCTTTGACTAATACAAACCCTGCAGTTATCTGCTGTTGTGTCGGGGAAACAAGTTGAGCGCTATTGGTGGTTAGATTAATATAGAATATTCCCGTTGCTGCCACACCCCAAATGTTTCCATCAGAACCTATATCGACACTATTGTATATAGGACTGAAAGGAAGAGCAGTTCCCCCATTCACAAATGTTCCTGTCTTTGGATTAAAAATGAACATATAACTGCCGGAACTACTGATGGCTATTCCATAGACATAATTGTTTTTTGGATTGGTAATAAGATCGGTAATTTTAACAACATTTCGGACATTGGGTATGGTAAAGTTATTTACCATAGCATTGGTTGTTGGATTCCAAATGAATAAAGGTGATGTTGTTGCGGTAGGAGTGGCACCCCCTCCTCCATATATTGTTGTTCCCCCAATAAGACAAAATGCAGTACTTGTTACTCCCTGGCAAGAATTAGCTACTGCTAACGAGTCAACACCTAAATTAGAAAACGGGTAGTAAGCTGATGCGGTACCTGTTTGGACACTCCACTTCACTACTGGTCCATTTAACTGACCATAGTGACCAACAGATCCTAGATATAGATTACCATCAGGTGCTGCAATCAATGCTTCAGGGCGCAAGTCACCAACCCAACCACTGGTTGACGACCAATTATTGATTACGTTTAAACATTGTGGATTTGGTGCATTTGTTGTTGCACCGCAATTAGGACTTACGTATGGATTAGGGGTAATCGGAGTAGTTGGATCATAACTCATTAAACTAGGCAACGTATAATTCCCAATTTCAAGCTTCCCATTATAAGAAAGCATGGAGTATGGTTCTCCCGCTGCTATTTGTCCGAGATTTATCAGACCACTCGTCGGATTGCTGGGTGTAAATTTCGCAAGGTAAAATGGTAAGACACTTCCCGCGTAAACATTACTATCAGGTCCAATCCCTATTCTGAAGATATCAAGATTATTCCCCTGGTATGTATAGGGATAGGTATTCTGCGTACCATTGGAATGGGTAGTAATCACACTTGTATAATTTGGGTTAAATGCGATTCTATCGCCATTGCTAAACACGTTTGTTGGAGCAGAATTAAGAGCTGAATTCACTACCTTTGCCATGCCATTACTAAGCAGGTAGTACTGATTCCCAATATATCCATACACATTCTTATCGCTTCCCACCCAAACACTCCCAAAACCTGATGAAGGGCCGGTTACAAGAACACTTGTTGCTTTTGTTTGGATATTATAGGCAACAATCTTAGATGTAACACTTCCTGTTCCTACATATATATATGGATTTGTTTGGTCGGCTGCGCAGTTACGCGCATATTGATTTGACCGATCAACTGTGCCTAAATTCAGTATCTGGGGTGCTGGATCGTTAGGGCCGTAACTAATTAAATCTGCGGAAGGGAACGTACAACCATATATTCTTTGATTAACGGGACTAAGGGTGAATTGCCATATGTATGTTTGTTTCGCTGATGTAGTAGGATCAACCGGCAATGTCCCCACATCACTCAGTTGAGATGCCGAGGTATTAAATTTTAGAATATGAGAATTGACAGTTGATTTTGTGCCAATATACACATTGTTATCCCGACCAACTGCCATTGCTGCTGCTGCGTATTCTGTAGAAACCGGAGATGCGTATGTCGTTGCAACATAATTATTTTTTGGATCAATGGCAACAAAATCAAGTGAGTAATTCACGTATTGGTAGCCTATATAAAATTTTTGGCTTCCAGCAGTTGTTCCTGGTCCTACCATTTCATTTTCAATCGAACCTAAACCTTTTAGCGATGCAAATTTTTGATAGGGGCTGGCGGCAGTCACTCGCTGAAGAAATGGATTATTTTGAAAAAAACTAACCGGGAACAATAAAACACCTAAAAGCAAAAGAGCTGTGAGAAAAAGAAGGGCTTTTTTAAGAATAAGAAGAGGAAGGGATGGTACAACTCCATTAATTGGCGGAAAGGAGCCCAGAAGGACTTGAAAAAAGGACTTGTATATTTTCATAAATCACCTGATCTATCCATTGCTAGTCGCTAGACTACACTATGAGCAAATACATGTATGTATTTATCTCTGTCAATAAGTCTATCAAACCAAAGTTGCGATCAGGTGGAGAATAAGTAAGCAAGGGGTAAAAAATTAAACAAGCGAGTAGTAATTCCTTAATGACGTCAGGGTGCGTTTCATTTCTGTGCAGGAAGGAAGCCCGCCAGACATGGGAGGGGCGGCATTGATGACGCTGCTCCACCTCCATGACGCCCGCAAGGGGCGTCACTACTATACACGTTTTTGCTCGCTTCGCTCGGGTATCTATCGTTATTAGAACGAG
>WNGG01005931.1_pt1 | contig 24955 bp, 19 predicted proteins | sample 5400661 | NCBI WGS metagenome assembly WNGG01 (sample SAMN13153372, study PRJNA577476) | soil metagenome | isolation source: 100 cm soil or saprolite under Garry oak tree replicate 1 | place: USA:California | collected 2016-06-15
TCCTGCCGCGCTGGCTCACCAAGCGCGGCCACCGGCTGGTGTTCTCCAGCGGCATCATCGTGCTCACCGTGGTCTCGCTGACGCTGCTGATCGTCGTCGGGGCGGTGGTCAACAACCTGATCCCGTTCTACGCGATCGGCGTCTTCACCGGCTTCACCATGGCCGGCTTCGGCATGGCCCGTTACCACCGGCGGAACAAGGGCCCCGGCTGGCGTCGCCACGCTGCGATCAGCGTGGCCGGCGCGGTCTACACCGGGCTCGTCGTCGTGATCTTCGCGATCGTCAAGTTCACCGAGGGCGCCTGGCTCGTCGTGGTGGTCTTCCCGCTGCTGGTGTTCGCGTTCATCAGGCTCAACCGGGAGTACCGAATGGAGTCGCGGGTGCTGCAGCGGATCGGCTCCAGAAGCAAGCCGCCCGACCCGCCGACCTACTCCCGGCGCACGGTCTATGTCTTCGTTGACGCCTTCGACCTGGCCACGGTCGCCGCGCTCAGGTACGCCCGCAGCCTGCGGCCAACCTCGCTGCGCGCGGTGCATTTCGTCATCGACAGGCAACGCGCCAACGCGCTGCGGCGGGACTGGGTGCGTGCCAACAGCGGCGTTACGCTCGATCTTGTCGACTGCCCCGATCGCCGGCTCGCCAGGGCGGCCGCCGCGCTGGTAAGCGAGGAGGCTGCGCTGCCCGGCGTCGGAGTCACCGTGGTCTTGCCCAGGCGAAGCTTCACGCCGCTGCTCGGGCGGCTGTTGCATGACCACACCGCCGATAAGGTCGCCGCTGCAGTGAGCCGGATCCCGCACGCAGCGGCCACGATCGTCCCGTTCGACGTGCACAACAGGCTGGAAGCGCTCAGCGAGCGCAATGGCCAGCTGACCCCAGCCACCCAGGCGCCGCCGCCCGGCAGCCAAGCCGCCTCACCGCCAGCTGGCAGGCCGGCGTCAAGTGCCGCCGACGAGCCCTGCGGTTCCGTATCATCGCACCTTGTCAGCCCCATAGTCTCGCTGACGAGAGGACGGCGGTCGACCGTCGAGGGACGAGTGCACAGTGTCGAGATCCGCCCGGTCGACCATAACACCGTGCTCGCGTACGAAATCCAGGACGCGACCGGGCGCATGACCGCGCTGTTCTACGGCCGCTCGCATATCGCGGGTGTCGACTGCGGGTCGCGGCTCCGGCTCAGCGGCCGGATCGGTACCGAGAACGGCCGGCCCGTCATGATCAATCCCGCATACGAGCTGCTAGCAGCCGAAGGGCAGCCATGATGGCGCTGCGGGTCAGTCGGCGAGCCGGAAGGACTCGTCCGGGGTGAGCTCGGTGACGTCCATCTGCGCCTTCTGCAGCCGGCCCGAGTAGTCCCAGTTCATCGACTGCCACCGGGTGAACTGGTCGAGCACCCACACGCCCGACTGGCGGGACCCGTTGCCGGACTTGCCGTTGCCGCCAAACGGCAGGTGCGCCTCCGCGCCGGAGGTGGAGTTGTTGACACTGACCATGCCTGCGGAGATGCCCCGCCGGAAGGCGAATACCTCGGCGGGTTCCGTGGTGTAGATCGCCGACGACAGACCGTAGCCGGGGGCGTTGGCCAGCCGGATCGCCTCGTCCAGGTCGCGGTAGGTCGTGACGCCGACGAGCGGGCCGAACGTCTCGTTGCGGAAGATCGCGTCGTCCTCGCGCACGCCGTCGACGATCGTGGGGTGGCAGAAGATCCCGGCGTCCGGATCACCGATGAAGCCTTCGCGCGGGTTCGCCGCCGTGATCCGGCCGGTCGCCGTGGACCCGAGCACGCTGTGGTGCGGCTGGATCCACCCGAGGTAGTCCTCGAACCGCTCGGCGAACTTGCCGTCCAGCATCGGGCCGAACACGACGTCGCTGAACGGGTCGCCGACCGTCGACTGCCGGGTCGCCTTGTCGAATCGCGCGACGAAGTCGTCGTGGATGCTCTCGTGCACGATGACGGTGCCGAGCGACGTGCACCGCTGTCCGGCGGTGCCGAAGCCGGAGAACAACGCCGCCTCCACCGCCAGGTCGAGTTCTGCGGTTGGCGTGACGACCATCGGGTTCTTGCCGCCGAGTTCCAGGCAGGCCGACTGCAGGTGACGGCCGGTGAGCTCACCGATGCGCGCGCCTACCGCACTGGAGCCCGTGAAGCCAACCTTGTCGATGTACCCCTCGTCCAGCGCGTGCTCGAGCCCGGCGAACGTCGTCTCGCCGTCCGCCATCACGAGGTTCAGGACTCCGTCGGGCAGGCCGCCGCCGTGGACGAACAGCTCGGCGAGCGCCGCGCCGCATGCCGGGGAGTAGTCGGCCGGCTTCCACACCACCGCGTTGCCACACAGCAGTGCGGGGACGAGATACCAGGAAGGTACGGCGACCGGGAAGTTGCCGGCGGTGATAACGCCGACGACGCCCACCGGGTTGCGGAACGTGAACAGTTGCTTGTCCGGCATCTCGCTCGGCACGGTCTGGCCGTACAGCCGCCGGCCCTCACCGAGGAAGAAGTCGCACGTGTCGACGATCTCGCGCACCTCACCGAGCGCTTCGGCGTAAGGCTTGCCGATTTCCCTGGTGACCAGCCTGGCGAGCGACTCGGCGTTGGCCTCCACCACCCGGCCGATATGCGCGATCGCCCGGCCCCGCACCGGGGCCGGCACATCCGCCCAGGCTGACTGCGCCTCGCGGGCAGCCCGTGCCGCGGCAACGAACGTACTCGGACTGCCGAGCGAGACTTCGGCGACGACCTCACTGGCCTGTGCGGGGTTGGTCGACGTGATCCGGCCGCCGGGCGCTCCGGTGACCGGAACGCCGGCGACGATCGAGGTGATGTTGCGGTTCATCATGACCTCACTGTGTCGATGTCCTCAGTGGCGGCCGCGGCGGACAGCTGGGCCAGCACGGTGTCCAGGGCGCCCGCGCCGGCCCGCAGTTCATCGGTGGTGACGTTCAGAGCGGGCCGGAACCGGATGGTGCGCTCGCCGCAGGCCAGCACGAGCACGGACGCCTCGCGCAGCGCCGCGACGACCTGGCCGCGCACCTCCGGGTCCGGCAGGTCGATCGCGCACATCAGGCCGCGCCCCCGGACGTTGGTGACCAGGCCGGGGTGCCGGTCGCGCAGGTCGAGCAGCTCGCTGAGCAAATAACCACCCGCCCTCGCTGCGTGCTCGAACAACCCGTCGGCTTCGATGATTTCCAGGATCCGGCGCGAGCGAACCATGTCGACCAGGCCGCCGCCCCAGGTCGAGTTGATCCGGCTGGACACCCGGAAGACGTTGTCGGGCACCTCGTCGATGCGGCGGCCGGCCATTATGCCGCCGAGCTGCACCTTCTTGCCGAACGCGACGATGTCGGGCTCGATGCCGAGCTGCTGGTAGGCCCACGGCGTGCCGGTGATCCCGACACCGGTCTGCACCTCGTCGAGCACGAACAGCGCGTCGTAGCGCCGGCAGAGAGCCTGCATCGCCTGCAGGAACTCCGGGCGCAGATGATTATCGCCGCCCTCACCCTGGATCGGTTCGGCGATGAAGCACGCGATGTCGTGCGGGTACGCCTCGAATGCCCCTCGCGCCTGGCCGAGGGCACGGGCCTCGGCGGCTTCCACGTCAGCCAGGTGATCCTCGAGCGGGAAGGTGACGGCAGGTACGTCGATGCGCGGCCAGTCGAAGACCGGGAACCTGTCGGTCTTCACCGGGTCGGTGTTAGTCAACGACATCGTGTAACCGGACCGACCGTGGAACGCGCGCGTCAAGTGCAGCACCTTGGTGCCCAGGGCACCGGAACGGCCCGCGGCCTCGTTGCGGCGGCTCTTCCAGTCGAAGGCCGCCTTCAGCGCGTTCTCGACTGCCAGAGCGCCACCCTCCACGAAGAACAAGTGCGGCAATGCGGGATCACCGAGCACGCGGGCGAAAGTCCCGACGAACTCCGCGAGGTGGGTCGAGTACATGTCCGGGTTGGCCGGCTTACTGACAGCCACCTCGGCGAGCAGCGCCATGAACACGGGATCGTCAACGATGCCCGGCGGGTTCGCGCCGAGCGGCGCCGACGCGAAATGCGTGTAGAGGTCGAGGAACTCCCGCCCATCGCGGGCATCGACCAGCCAGCTGCCGTGACTGTGTTCCACATCGAGAACCAGCCGATATCCGTCGATGAGCAGATGCTCGGCGAGCCGCTCGTGCACCTCGGCCGCCGGAACATTCACACTGCGACGATCGCTCATCCGCCTCCCAACAGGATGCCGACACCCTACCGCCGGTCAGCAACCTAGCGCGGCGCTGGACCCCGGGCCGCGGTGGCGGCTCCCGGTCCAGCCGCCCGGCGCCCGGCCGGTTCCGGCTCCGCTTCCGGCGCTGGCGTGAGCCCCGATACAGCCATCATACAGCCATCATCGGCGGCGCCAATGCGCGTACCTGCCGATCGCGATGATCAGCCCGGCGACGATAATCCCTGCGGCCACTACTCCCAGCCGGAGGGCCGTTGGATAGTCCGTGGGATGCGAGCACGGCGGAGGCGGCCCCAGCTCAGCTCGGCGCCATCTAAGAATCCTGGTTGGCTTCCCTCATGTTGACGTGATAGGCATCACGCGGCCACGGGCGGTAAACCACGCGCACGGGCAGGAGCGGGGTCTGACTATAGTTAAACGCCTTGCCGAATGCGTAAGCCCGCTTGTCGTTCACGCCAAGCGGAGTCAGGCCGAAGTTGTGCTCGGTATAGGCGAGGATCCCGGCGAATGTGGTCGCGGTCGTGTCGGTGTAGCTCCGCCTGGCGTAAGGGCTGATGATGACCAACGGCGAGCGCGGTCCCTGCGCCGTTCCGTCCGGGTTGACCCCGGGTGGCACCTGGTCATAGAAGCAGCCGCAGTCGTCCCAGGTGATGAACAGCGCGGTGGATCGCCACTCAGGTCCGGCCATCACCGCCGAGGCGACCTGGCCCAGCCAGTCGTCGCCGGCCGTGATGGAGAACCCGTTGTGCTCGCTGGACGCGGCATCCTTTCCGCCCGGCGTGACCAGGGCGAAGTTCGGCAGCTTACCGGACCGGGCGGCCCGGACGAATGTCGAGCTCGGAACGTTGTCCGCCTTCTGGTGGGTGTACAGGCAGTCCGCGAAAGAGGGGCAGATATCCCAGCCGTAACCACCGGCTATTGGCCCGGTGCTGCTCGTCGGAGTCGGCTCGCCATAGATCCGCCACGACAGGCCAGCATGGTGCAGGCGGTCCAGAATGGTGGGTGCGTGCTCAGCCGGCGTTGGCATGAACGCGCCGCCGTTGGGCAGCCCCAGCGAGTAGTCGGGGACGCAGCTCGGCACCCGCTGGACGGCGCCGTCCGGAGCCTTCCACGGGGTAATGCGCTTGGAATCGCAGCCCCACCCCGGGCCGGGGGGGACACCGGGGGCAGGGAAGGGGTTACCGCCCTCGAAACCGTCGAGCGACCCCATCACGGCATACAGGTGGCCGCCCCAGGACGGGCTGTCGGCCATCGAGAAGGTCCTGTCGCTAATGGCGAACCGGTGCGCCAGCGCGGCCAGGTTGGGCACCTGAGCGGGCGTGTACCCGCCGATGCAGGCATAACCCGTCTTGGCGGTGCAGCCTTTCAGTTTCTCCCAGCCGTCCATCTTTCCGGCGTCGACGGCGACCTGCTGCGCGGCCACGCTGTGCGACACGACCGGCACGATGTCAGGCATCACGCCCGGGGTGACCACGCTGTTGTCGGAGAGCCTGACCGAGGACGGCATACCGCCGTCCGGACACCGGCCACGGTGGTGCTTGCACCAGTACCCGAGGAGGTTGTCGAAGGAGTGGTTTTCGAGGTAGAGCACGACGATGTGCCGGATCGGCGGCCGCTGAGCGCTCGCCGGGCCGGCCATGGCGAGCCCAGAGAGCCCGGCCGTTCCCGCGGCGAGGAGCGCGACCGCGCACGCCCAGGCCTTGGACCTTCCGCCGTGAGCTGCCACTGATGAGCCCTCCTCGACCTTGCGGGTTGCCACCCCGCCGCGATGCCGCAATTGCCACAGCATTCTGAGCAGGAAGTTGATGATTCCTGTCTGAATAGTAGTCTAATTAGCCATTTCCAAGTAATAGGCGGGCGAGCCGGGGTTGGCCAGTACTGCCAGATGGCGCGGGTCGGGCGGTCGTGACGGAAAGGATTACGCGAGGTAGGCACGCAGTGATGCAGACTCCGCGGGCCATGGCTGGGGCCGCGAGCGCAACCTACGCCAGTCATAGGGCGGATGGCCAAGTTTCGGATGCCTTCGATCGTAGCCATTGGCGAGGAGCCAGCCCATGGCGCATACGACGATCAAGCATATCAAAAGGGGAAGGTTTGTAGGTTCGGCGCAGCACCTAGACAGCTAAGCAGGGCGTCTGCGCGAGAATGGCGCATGGCGGTTGCCCATCGCCCAGGACCAGTGCCAGTAGCGCACGGTGTTGATCAGCCGCCGTCCGCCGCGGGACGGCCGGCAGGCGTCGCCTCGACGATGACCGGCTCGGGGTCGGCCGTGTCGCGGGGGAACTCGATGTACCAGGTGACGAGTTCCTGGTGGGGACCGAGAAGTTGTAGTCGCCGACGAACTGTTCGATGATCTTGCCGTCGCGGATGCGGACCGCGTGCGTCTCGCTCATCGTGCCGAGTTCGCCGGTGGGCGGGGTGGAACTGGCCGACGAAGTCCTTCAAGGCGTTACGACGGCGACGGACTCGCCCTCGACCAGCGGCCGCAGGCGTTCCTTGTACGCCTTGAAGTCCGTGCCGGACTCGTGAGTCTCGACGGCTTGGTCATCGGTCCAGGTTTCGTACAACCAGAACTCGCGAGGGTCCTGCCGCGAGCGGTGCACCGCGCAGGCGAGGTTTCCCCGTTCCCGGCCGGGATGCGCTCCATGTTCGGAAGCAGGACATCGCGCACCGACTGCTCCTGACCCTCGACAGCGCGCATACGCACGAAGTAACTGACGGCCATCGAAGCCTCCTAACGCGACGCGAGCTTGCGCGGGTGGTGCGCCGCCGTCGGCGAAGGGGCTGCACGAAGCCGCTGTGCCACGGTTGTTCAGGAACAAGTTCCGGGCGGGGCCGGGTGCCTGCAACGCATCGGCCGGCCACCTGGCGCGCTTCCCGGGGCCACAGCCGGGCCGGTTATCGCGGCCCCGCCATCTGGTACTGCGGCGTCGGCGGGATCGGCCGTCCGGCGCGGACGGCCTCGACCACCCGCTGGGCATCGGCGGCGCGGTACTCCTCGCCGTAGACGGCGCCCTCGCGCCTGGGCATCTCCATGACCGCGCAGCCGGCCGTGCCCCCGAGATCGACGGGCACGAAGCCGGCGTCCTCGATCAGGCCGGCGACGATCCGCTTGGCGTCAGGGTCGTCGCCGCACAGCCACTGCACTACCCGCTCGGCGCCCTGGCGGCCCGCCGCCTGGGCCTGGAAGGCCGACGTGAGCGTGTTGAAAGACTTCGTGTAACGCGCGCCGGTCATCCGGGCGGCGTTGAACTGCGCGGCCGTCTGACCCCCGGTCGGCAGCGGACCCGAGTCGAACTGGTTCGTCGTGTCGATCACCACCTTTCCAGCCAGCGGGCCCGCCTGCTCCAGTGCCTGCGGAATCGCACCCCACGGCACCGCGAACACGATAACCTCAGCGAAGCCGACGGCTTCGGCAGGGGTACCAGCCGATGCGTTCGGGCCGATCTCGCCCGCGAGCTGCACGAGACTGGCAGGATCACGCGCGAAACTCAGCCTCACGTCATGCCCGGCCTTCGCCAGCAGACGCGCGGTATTGCCACCAATCCGGCCGCTGCCGATGATCCCGATACGCACCCTAACCTCACCCCTTCGTGACGACGGTCGCGACGTGTGGACTCGGTTCAATGGGCGGGAAGTTAGAGGGAAGGAGGTTCGCGCCGGTCCGCTCGATGGCCTCCGTCACGACATGCCACGGACCCATTGGCAAGCGCTCCTGTTTGTCGGTGAACTCAGTAGCGAGGAGTTTAACGATAAACTGCGTTCGTGGTCAACGGTTCCGCGACCGACCGTCCGAGGCCCACGCTTGCCACCGTGGCCTCGGCGGTAGGCGTGTCAGCGATGACGGTGTCGAATGCCTTCAATAGGCCAGACAAGCTGTCCGCCGAGCTACGTGAGCGCATCATTGCCACCGCGGCGACGCTTGGCTATGCGGGCCCCGATCCAATGGCCCGATCACTCCGCCAGGGCCGCGTCGGAGCGCTCGGCGTCGTGCTCGGCGAGAGCCTCGCCTACGCGTTCGATGACCCGGGCGCCATGCAACTCCTCCGCGGCCTGGCCGGTGCTTGCTGCGAGCGCGGTGCCGGGCTGCAGCTGATCCCCACGACCGGGGACGATGCAGACGGGCGTCTAGTCCAGGACGCTGCAGTCGACGCTTTCATCCTCTTCGGGCTTCCGGACGACCATCTGCTGGTTGCGGCGAGCCTGCGCCGTGGTCGGCCAGTGCTCACCAGCGGTGGGCCACAGCTCGTCGGTCATTCCTTCGTCGGCATCGATGATCGCTCCGCTGCCCGAGCCGCGGCGACCCACCTCCTAGATCAGGGCCACCGCAACCTGGCGGTGATCAGCTTCCCGCTCGACGCCCGCCGCCACGCAACCAGGGCGGCGAGTCTCGCGCGGCAGCGCCGCGCTACCTTTCGGGTAGCGCGAGAACGGCTCGCCGGTTATCGCAGCGCCTGCGTGGCAGCCGGCGCTCCTTGGTCCGAGGTGGCCGTCTATGAAGTGCCGATGAACAGCCGGCACGCCGGCCACGATGCGGCGCTCGAGCTGCTGCGAGCTGCCCCGCATACCACCGCCATTCTCGCCATGAGCGACGAGCTCGCTCTCGGCGCGCTCGACGCCGCGGAAGTGCTCCACCGCAGCGTGCCGACCGAGCTGTCCGTTGTCGGCTGGGACGACAACCCCAGCGCATCCGCGAGCACCCCGCCGCTTACCACCATTCACCAATCGCTTCGTGACCAAGGTCGACTGCTCGGGCAACTCGCGCTCACGCAACCAACAGAGGCCACGACCACGAACGGTCCATGGAGTTTCGTGCTCCGCGAGTCGACGGCGGCGTCACGACAGCAAGCACATGAACTGGAACTGCGGAACGACCGACACCCAGCAAGCCGCAGCGATCGTTCAGCCCGCCGGGAGCGCTGGATCCGGTGACCGCACAGCTGGTCGCCGCGGGCAGGTTCAGCTATTCCCCCACGTCGAAGTGTCCAGCGCTCCCTGGTCGCGGCACCCGGGCTGCGGCCTGGGTATGAGCGTCGTCGGCGGGCACGGCTTCAGGGTCATTGGCGGCCTGGGGGTCTGGGTGAAGTCGAAGTCATTAAAGAGGTTCCCCAGGATCGGCGAGTTCTCGCGGACACCGGGGCGCGTGTCGGGGCGGCCGTCGGTGGCCGGGTTGAGCCGCGCGCCGTTCAGGAAGTCGTCCTCGATGAACTTCAGGTACGCGTCGGATGACAGTATCTGGCGGTCGATGTACCCGCGCTTGGCGTACGGGCTGATCACCAGGCTGGGCACCCGGAAGCCGTAGCCCTGGCCGTCGACGCTGGGCGGCATCATGTGATCGTAAAAGCCGCCCCAGTCGTCCCAGGTCAAGAAGATCGCGCTGGACCTCCACTCCGGGCCGCGCATGACCGCGTTGATCAGCCTGGTCACGTAGGCCTGGCCGGTGCTGACCAGGGCCGGGCCGTGCTCGCTGTCGCGGAAGTCCGGCGTGACCCACGACACCTTCGGCAGCGTGCCCGCCTTGACCTGCTTGTAGAACGCCTTCAGCGGGCGGATGCTGCCGAGCTGGCCGTCCTTGTGCACGTCGGTGAACCCGGGCAGCGGGTTCCAGTGAACTGACACCCCGTGCGGGTTGCGGAGGTCGACCGTGACGGCGCCGTGGTCGAGGTAGTAGCCCCAGCTCACGTGGTGGCGGTGCAGCAGCCAGGTGATGTCGGTCCAGGCGAACGGCGTCTGCCGGTCCGGCAGCCGCTCCGGCGGCATGTTGGTGCCGTAGCAGCTCATCGGGACACCGGTGCGCGTGCACTTTGCCGACCAGCCGGAGACCTCGTAGAGGTGGGCGGGCAGGCTCCACGAGCCGGGCGCCTCGAACATGCGGTCCTGCAGCACGAAGTTTTTCGCATACGCCCAGTAGTTCGGTATGTCCGAGAGCACGTGGTAGCCCATCACATCGGGATGGCAGGGGCCGACGGGCTTGCACAGCATTCTCTGGGCCTCGGCGACGAAGCCGTCCATCTTCCCGCCGTTGTAGTCGCCCTGGAACGGCACTTCGCCGTGCGGGTCGTTCCCGTTGCTGTCTTGGTGGTCCGCCCACGGCTTGCGGCAGCCGCCGTTGCGCGGGTCGGGCAGGCAGATACCCGCGGGAATGCCGTCGGCGCCGGGGAACTTCCCGAAGTAGGAGTCGAAGGATCTGTTCTCCTGCATGATCACGATGACATGGCTGATCTTATGAATGCCAGCTTCCGGGTTGGCGACGGGCGTGCGCGCGGAGACCTCCTGGCTTGTTCGCGCGGCCATACTGACGGCCATGGCGACGCCGAGAGCGACGGCCATCGAAGCCTCGGCCATCCGGCGCGGTCTCATCATGTCCTCCAGACCTGCTGGCCAAGCAAGGCTGCGCCGACCGCGGCTCGTTATCTCGCCGCGAACAGCGTGTCCTGTCTTTGCTCCGTCGTTCGGCTCGGCACGTCACATCCGACCTGGCACGTTCGGGGCCCTTCTCGGTTGCCTGCAGTGTTCCTCGCCGCGCAGTGATGAACGCAAACGCCAGGTTGGTCAATATTGGGAAAGGTGCGGTTATACTTTCTTCCGCTGCACCCTCAGATTCCACGGCCGTTCAAGATCATTTGAACCTGCTGGGCGGCGGTCGTTTCCGGCTGACACGACGTGACGTTCTGTCACGGTCTGTTGTCCGCGCGGCGTGGCTGATCATGAGACAGTGCGAAGCCCCGGTAATACGAGGTGTCCTCCGCCGTGCTCTTCGCCACACCGCGCATGGCTCCCGGGCCGAGTCGCCGCCTGACCTGGGTCCCTGGCCACACACACCCCGGACTCCCCGTCTGCGGCCCTCGCCCGCAACCTCATAGCCTGCGGCCGCAAGTACACCCCTGGCGCATGGGGGCTAGCCCTGAGCCAGATCGCCGGGTCAGCCCCGATGTGCCCGACCCGTCGTCTTCCTACGGTCGAGGAAACGATACGCAACGAGGACGGTATGCAAACGCAGACGAGCGACCGAGCGCGGGTGCAGGGCCCGGCTGGCACGGCGGCACGATGGGCCGCGGTCATCGCCGCCGCCGCGGCGCTGGCGGCGTGCGGGACGTCTGGCGTGGCCGCCGCCGCGCCGGGCAGATCCGCCAGCTAGTCACCAGGTCGTACGGGCCGCCGGTGAAGGTCTGCGCCTACGCGACATCGAACCTCACACGGTCAGCAAGGCCCGTGCCGGCGATCCGCTTACGCGCCTGGGTGATCGACTCCTCGTGGTAGTTGTTAGCGAGGTGATCGACTCCTCGTGGTAGTTGTTAGCGACCTCGCTATATGAAGATCCATCGGCCGCAATGCATGAAGACGCCTCGGCAAGGCTCCGTGAGCATCCCGCTCCCCTCGGTTGCTCGATCTTGCGCCGGCGCTCGCTACCGTGCAGTGTGAGCGGCCACCGAGGATCCCGCTGTCGGCCACGAGGAGGGCACCGTGCCCATCACAGAGAGCGACCGGATTTCGGGGCACTGCACTGCGGTCAGCTGCCGAACGCCGAGTATGAATGTCTACTGATTAGATAGGCATTCGCCAGTTGCGGTACGCAGATCAACCATTTACGAGTGGTGACCTGAGGGCGGGGCTGTCGCTGCCACGGTCACTAGTCACAGGCTCCAGCGACAATCCTCCGCGAGAGCAGGACAATCTGCTGTGGATCGGGATCTAGCGGAACGGCGGCCGGCCAGCGGCCCGCGAGCAGTCGACGACAGGGGCGAATTGCTCGGTGAAGGCGGCGTTGATGGCGACGTAGGCGGTGCCGAATGCGTCCCAGCGCGGCTGGAGCTCGTCGGCTGGCACTCAGCGCCGAGACTTCGCGTCCCATGGCCGATCTCGCCAGCACAGACCGTTTGAAGGCCAGGAGCGGCTGGGTGGGCTGTAGGTCACCACCTTCTGGAACTTGGCTGCACAGAATGCAGGCCTGCTTCGCTGCCCTGCGGGTGTGGGTGGATTGTCCCGGGTGCGCCCGCCTGCTGCCTGGGAGAACTTCCCGGCGTGATCGGGAAGGCGCCCGGGAACTGTGCGGAGGCATCGTGACATCACCACAGATTCTCGCTGGGAGGCAAGCATGAACGGTCGCAAGCTCACTGTCCTGACCGCTATCGCCGGGGTACTCGCCCTGGGCGAGTTCGGCAGCGCAGTCCTGATCTGGCTGGAGAAGTATCCAGGCAGCCTGCCCTGGGGAGCCGTCGTGTTCGGCGCGTTCTTCGTCCTGGGCGCCGGGCTGCTGCGCAGCGGGCGTGTCACCGCCGGCACGATATTCGTCGGCGTCTTGTGCCTGTTCGAGGTGGTCTCGTTCTCAGGCTGGACCCGGCACAACGCCTTGGACTGGGTTTACCAGACCACCTTCGCCCTCGCGTCCCTGGCCGGGCTGGTCGCCGCGATCACGGTGCTCGGCGGCCGCCTTCGCCGCGGGGCCGCGGCCTGACGCGCTGCGCCGCCGGGTAAGTGCTTCTCGCCGGAGACGCGCACGTGGTGCACCATGAGCCCATGCAGAGCCCGCCGTCGGCACCGGCCAGCGGCCGTTTCACCGCGACCGCGGCCGGCGCGGCGGTCGTGGCCGCCCTTGCTGGCTGTGCCGTCGCGACTGCCTACGACCGGGCCGGCACCGCCGTGTTCGCCGGCACGCTGTCGTTCACTTTCGCCATCGCCGCGGTCGCGGTCGTCGGCGCGGTCATTACCCTCGCGGTATCCCGTAACCGCGTCGGCTGGCTGCTGCTTGCCGCAGCTGCGGTCATGGGGGCCGGCGCGCAGCACCGGGCTCTTGACGAAATAGTCCAGCTGGGCCAGGTGGTCGGCCCAGCCCACGTCAGCGATCAGGTTTTCGGGCTGCGGCCCGGTGGCGTTGAGCACGAGCACATCAACCGGGCCGAAACGGCCGGTGATCGCGGCGACCAGGTCGGCAACCTGCTGCTCATCGGTGACGTCGGCGCAAAACGCTTCAGCAACGCCGCCGCCGTCACCGATGCTGCCGCTAACTTCGCCGGCCCGCTCGTCGCCGCGCCGGCCATTGACCGCGACGGCGAGGCCGTCGCGGGCTAGACGCCGTGCAATCGCGGCGCCCAGGCCCCGCGAGCTGCCCGTCACCAACGCGACCCTCTGATGCGCCACCGGCATGAGGCGATCATCCCACTGCGCCTGAGCACATCTGCCGGCTCGGCTGCGCAGACTCATCCACGAGGCCGGCCTGCGATCCTTTTCGGAACCGAGAGGACGGAGAGTGGTCGTCGTCTAGGCGGCCGCCCCAGCCGTGACGCTCCGACCTGCCGAATCGGTGTGCCGCTGGCAGGAGCGTCGGTCCATGAGCTGCGACGCGCATTTCAGCCGGTTCTGTGCGCTGCCGGGTGTCGCCGACCGGGGTCTGGTCCCGGCTGGTCGTGACGGAGCCCGAGATGGCTATGGTCGCCGTCGGCCGAGGGCAAACCTGGCTCGTTCAGGCCGTTGATCCGGCGCCTGATCTGGATCCTGGAGTTGAGGCCGAGTTTGTCGAGCATGTTGATGACATGGGCCGGGCTCAATAGTACTGCAACAACTGCGCAATCCCTTTCGCTGAACCTCATCTCGAGGCCCGCGCCAGCCGGCCGGACAACACGAGGGACGCGAGAGTGCGGCTTAAGCCCGCTCGAGCGCCTGCCGGAGGGAGTAACCCATGCTGTACGCCGACTACCTGATGAAGGCACGACACGACGACGTTCTCCGCGATGCCGCCAAGCGCCAGCTGGCCGCCGAAGGACGTCGCGCGCGAGCAGCGCGCCGCGACGGCCGTCCCGCCCGGCTGCCCCGCTTGGTGCGGTTGTTGCAGCGCCGAGTCCCGGTGTAACGCCCGGGCGTCGCCGTGAAACGAACAATATCCAGGTGGGTGCCATGGTCACGGTTTCCGGAAATGGCTGCTGGCAATAGCTTGGCCCGGATTGCAGGTTGCCGGGCTTGCGAGGCAGCGAGACGATGGGTGAGTGGCCGGTAACGATCTGCAGCCAGGCGGCCACGCTGCCGCGTTCCAGCTTCGGCTGCTTGGTCCGGTCCACGCCGTCAGGGCCGGGCGGGAAGTTGGCCTCGGCGGCCCGATGCGGTGTGCCGTGCTGGCCATGCTCCTGGTCGACGCTGGACAGGTGATGCCCGCCGGGCAGCTTATCGACGAGTTGTGGCGGGGCCGCGAGCCCGCCGCGGCGGCCACGACGCTTCGGTCATACATATCCCGGTTGCGGTCTGTGCTGGAGCCAGAGGCCTCGCTGGACGCTCGTGCCGGCGGCTATGTGGTCAACGTCGGGACGGGACAGCTGGATGTCGCCGAGTTCGAAGAGTTCATCCGGGCGGGCCAGGCGGCGCTGGACGCCGGAATGGCGGGCGTAGCCGGCGACCGCTTCCGCGCAGCGCTAGCCCTGTGGCGGGGGCCTGCCCTGGCAGGCGTGGCTGACGTGCCGATGCTGGCGCTGGAGTCCGCGCGCCTGGAAGAGCTGCGGCTGGTGGCGGTGGAAGGCCGGATGGAAGCAGAGCTTGCGCTTGGCCGGCACGCCGAGGTAACCGGGGAGCTGGAGCGCCTCGTGGCCAACCATCCGGTCCGCGAGCGGTTCTGGTGCCAGCTGGTTCTCGCGCTGTACCGGGGTGAGCGGCAAGCCGATGCGCTGGCGGCCTGCCGCCGGGCCAGGGCGATGCTGGCGGAGGAACTGGGCCTGGAACCGGGCGAGCAGCTGCGCCGGCTGGAGCAAGAAGTTCTGCGCCACGAGGTTTCCGGGACGCCAGAGCCTGAGCAGCATAACTTGCCCGTGCCGCTGACCAGCTTGCTTGGACGCGACCTGGAACTCGGCGAGCTCGAGCGCCTTCTCGCCGAGGTCCGTCTGATCTCGTTGACCGGGCCGGGCGGCACCGGGAAGACGCGGCTCGCAGTCGAGTGCGCCAGACGGGTGGCCGGGCGGTACCCGGACGGCGTATGGCTGACCGATCTGGCCGGCATCTCCGCGCCGGAACTGGTGCCGGCACAGGTGATGGCGGCGCTGGGTGTCCGGCAGTCCGGTGATGTACCGGTGATGGAGGCGCTGCGGTTCCGGCTCCGCTCCGCCGAACTGCTTGTGGTGCTGGACAACTGCGAGCACCTGATCGATGCCTGCGCGCAATTGGCGGCAGACCTGCTGGGCAGCGTTCCGGGACTGCGGATGCTGGCGACCAGCCGTGAGCCTCTGGGTGTTCCGGGTGAGGTCACCTATGGGGTGCCGCCGCTGGGAGTGCCGCCCGAGTCAGCCGGCGAGCATGCCCTCGCCGAGTCGCCGGCGGTACGGCTGTTCCTCGAACGCGCGTCAGCGGCCCGGGCCGGCAGCAGCCAGACGGCCGCGCCGATAGCCGCGGTGGCCCGGATCTGCCGCGATCTCGACGGCCTGCCCCTGCCGATCGAGCTCGCCGCCGCCCGCGCCAGCGTGTTGTCAGTCCCTGAGATCCAGGCCCGGCTGGCCGACAAGTTCCGGTTCCTCGCCTACCGGCGCCCGATCCCCGGCGCCCGCCACCAGGCGCTGAAGGCTGCCATCGACTGGAGCCACGAGCTGCTGACCGAACCAGAGGCCCGGGTCTTCCGCGAACTGTCGGTGTTCTCGGGCAGCTTCCGGCTCGCCGAGGTGGCCGCCGTGTGCTGCCACGCTGATGAAGGAGCCGCGCTCGAGACGGTAGACCAGCTGGCTGCCAAGTCCTTCGTGGTCATCGAGTCCGCCGCGGGCGCCACCCGGTACCGCTTGCTGCAGACGCTGCGGGAGTACGCCGCCGACCGCTTGGCGGAGACCGGCGAAGCACCGCGAGTGCGGCAGCTGCATGCCACCGCATTCCGCGATCTCGCTGAGCGAGCACCGGATTACGCGATTCTGGCGCGCGAGCACGATAACCTCCTGGCCGCGCTGGGCTGGTCGCTCTCGGCCAACACCAGTTCCGGTGACCAGACCGGGCAGCGGCTGGCCTGTGCGCTGGGCGGCTTCTGGCGGTCACGCGGCTACCTCCAGGAAGCCCGGGACTGGCTTGAACGCGCGCTCGCCGCGCCCACCCGGGATCGCGGGCAGCACGCCAAGTTGCACTGGCTCCTCGGCGCTGTCCTGCACCAGGCCGGCGACCTGCACCGGGCCCGTGCAGTGCTGGCCGACGGCTCCCGCGCAGCCGCGGCAGCCGGCGAGGATGCCCTCAGGGCCCGGATGCAGGTACTGCTCGCCGAAATCCGCATGGACCTGGGCGCAGACTACGCCGAGCTACTCGCCGACGAAGAGGCGGCGGCGGCCATCCTCGGCTCGGAAGGCGATTGCGAGGGCCTGGCCGAAGCCTGGAATTCGATCGGCTGGCTGCGCTTCGCGAGCGGCGATGTGCCGGCCAGCCAGAAAGCGGTCGAGCGGGCCGCAGCGTACGCAGCCCGTAGCGGCAACCAGTTCGCGCGGCTAACGGCCCGGCAGCGACTGATCCTGACCCTAACCGAATCACCGATCCCCACAGATGTCGCAATCGCCCGGGCCGAACAGCTGCTGGAGGCCGCGCCCGGCGACCCATGGGCGGAGGTTCAAGGGGTAGAGGCCCTCGCCGAGCTGTATGCCTACGCCGGCCGCTTCGCCGATGCCCGCCAGGAAATCGCCCGCGCCCGGTCCGCCTATGTCCGGTCCGGCGACAAATTCTCCTGGGCAGTCAGCGCCTACCACGTCGGGAGAATCGAGATGACCGCCGGGGACTACCCGGCCGCCGAGCGCGTCCTAGCCGACGGACGCGAAGCACTGATCGCGATCGGAGAACGCGGCGTTCTCTCCAGCATTCTGGCCCAGCTCGCCGAGGCCGCCTACGCGCAGGGACACCTCGACGAGGCGCTCCAGCTCACCGAGGAAACCGGAACGATCTCCGCCGCCGGTGACGTCGACGCCCAGGCCCGTTGGCGGGCAACACGAGCCAAACTGCTCGCACGCCAGGCCCAGTTCCCCGCCGCGCGGCAGCTGGCCGGGGAAGCCGTCAAGCTGGCCGCCGCCACCTCGTATAGCACTGTTCTGGCTCATGCGCTGACAGCCGCCGCCGAAGTCTCGCAGCTCGCAGGAGCGCCCGAGGAAGCCGAAGCCAGCCTCCGCGCTGCGCTGAGCATCTACGAAGAGCGCAACATGCCGCCACTGGCCGAACGCGCCCGGGCCGCCCTCGCCAGCCTGGCCGCCCGCCGCCATGCCAGCTCCGGCTGACCGCCCGCCTCAGGCTGCAGAACATGTCACGCCTCGCCGAGGGCCTGGCGGAGGCGCACCCGGGCGCGCCGCACCCGGTCATCAATCCCGGCACCCCTAAGGCCCAGATCAGCGCTAGCCGCTCCTTCGCCCCCAGGCTACCCGGCCCGTGGTCACTGCCGCCCGGCCGCAATGCCCGGCAGGTGTCCACGATGCCCGTTGCAAGAAGCCCAGGTCCGTCAGCCGCAGCGATCCCGATCCCCTCCGATGCGAACAGGGCAGCGCCAGGTCAGCATGAACCTGCTGACCTCTGCGCCGAAGTCGGCGTCGCCACTAGACCCCACGACCAGATCGACCAGATCGGTGCCGCGCCAATAGCCAGCACACCATGCCAGCGGGCCGCTCAGAACGAGCCATATAGAGCGGATCAGGAGCTGCTGTAGTTCCGCACGAGGTCACATTCCGTGACCGTGGTGGCCGTCTCCTGGCAGCTCGCGATGCTGCCAGCGGGCAGAATCAATGATCGTCGACGGTCCAGGTCGTTCGTCCTCGCTTCGCTTCGGGCGCTGCATCCCGACCGCGGCTCCGGGTTGGCAGGGTTCTTAGCCACGACGGAGAGCGGTGAGAAAAGAGCGTGGCCGTTGATCATGAATTGGTATCCAGACAAACGTGCCGTCAACAGTAGTCGGAGCCGGTGAAGCTCGAGTTCGGGTACGCGCGTGCCATCAGCGCGGTCGACGCGCCGTGGCCGCAGCCGATGTCGGCGGCCTTGGCGCCTGGCGCCGCCCATTCGATCTGCTCGCGCCAGTTGGGGTGGCCGGGGTCTTCGACGGCGATCGTGGCGCAGCACCTGTCGGCGAGCGCGCGGGTGACCAGGGTCAGCCCGTGGGAGAGCCGTTGCACACCACGACGTGGTCAGGTTCGCAGCACACACCACGGACCCGGCCCAGTAATCGGCCAGGGCCCGCCGGAGCGGCGCGAGGCCACCTGGGTCGCCGTAGCCCAGCAGTTCGGTGCCGGGCAGGGACCGCACAGCTGCACGGGCCGCGCGCCCCCACGCCGCATGCGGGAACAGCCTGACATCAGGAGCGCCGGGTCGGAAGTCATAACGCGCGCCGGTGGGCGGCGCGGGCCGCGGGCCTGCCCCGGCGGGGATGGTGACGGCGTCGGGGTTGACGACGGTGCGCCAGCCCTGCTTGCTGGTCAGGTAACCCTCTGCCGTGAGCTGGATATAGGCAGCGACCACGACGCCGCGGGTGACCTGGAGATCCGCGGCGAGGGCCCGGGAGGACGGAAGTCTCGCGCCGGGCCGCAGCCGGCCCGCCCGGATGCCGTCTCGCAGCCCCTGCTCGATCTGGGCACGCAGGCCGCGTGGGCGGGACCGGTTGAGCGCGACGAGGACCTCAGGCGAACTGGTACGCATAACTTGTCATTGAATGGAATCAGCCCGCTGCGGGAGATGGCCAGGGACCGGCGAGTGAGGAGGAACCCATGGGAGGGGTCGTCATGGACATGACGATTTCAATGGACGGCTTCGTCATCGGGCCGAACGTCGGCGTCGAATTGCCGCTAGGCGAGGGCGGCGAGCGGCTCCATGACTGGATGGCCGATCCCGGGCAAGGTGGCGACTGGCAGCAGACGGGCGCCAGCGCTGCCGATGCGAAGGTGAAGCAGGAGGTGTTCGCAACGACCGGCGCCGTCCTGATGGGCAGGCGAAGCTTCGACGTGGGCATCGGTCCGTGGGGGGACACGCCGTTTCCCGTGCCATGCTTCGTGGTCACCCATGAGGCCCGAGATGACCTCGTGCAGCAGAGCGGGACCTACACGTTCGTGACCGAGGGCATCCACGGCGCGGTCAGGCAGGCCTGGGCGGCCGCGGGCGAGAGGGACGTCTGCGTGATGGGCGCGGACATCGCGCAGCCATGCCTGCGAGCCAGCCTGCTCGATGAGCTGCACCTCCACCTGGCACCGGTACTGATCGGCGCGGGTATCCGCACCTGGGCAGCGACCACATCGAGCTGGAACGAACGGGCCTGATCGAGTCGCCCGATGTCACGCACCTGCGCTTCCGCATCGTGAAGTACGGAGAAACAGGACAATCGCCCGCCCCGCCGGTATCGCCCACGCCACATGACCCGGACGGCACCAGAGACGAGCAAGTGAGGAGGAGGCGTTCATGAGCAAGGTGCTGTGGCACATCACGATGTCGCTCAACGGGTTCATTGCCCCGCGGGACTACTCAACGGAGTGGATGTTCGCATACGGCAGCGCGGGCCCGCTGGGACGCGAGGTCATGGAGCGTACCGGTGCGATCCTTGCCGGGCGAAGGGGCTTCGACCTAGGCACCCGAGCCGGAGCCGGCCCACGCGCCATATACGGGGGCGCGTGGTCAGGGCCGGTTTTCGTGCTCACTCACCGGCCCGGGGAGGCCACGGGCGGTGTTACGTTCCTGTCCAGCAGCGTCGGCGAGGCCGTCGCAACGGCCAAGGACGCAGCAGGCGGCAAGGACGTCGGAGTGTTCGGAGCTGACCTTGCGGGGCAGTGCATCAGCGCCGGGCTCGTGGACGAGATCTTCGTCCACCTCGTGCCGGTGTTGCTGGGCGACGGTCTTCGGCTTTTCAGTGTCACCGGGTCTCCGCCCGTCAAGCTGCGTAAGACGCGCTGCGAAGGTGCTGGCCAGATCACTGATCTGAGCTTCGCGGTCCTTCGCTGATCGGCCGGCCGGCGCCGCGACCTCGTCGGCGTATCCGATTGTGCATGGCTGTGCTTGCCGGTCGGGAGTTCCGCCACACTGGACCGGCGTGGAGCGATTGGCGGCCATAGCTCGTGTCGGCGCGCGGTGAAATGCCTGGAATGGCCAAGCTTGAGGTCGCCCCCCCGGGAGGCCGATTGACACCGCAAGGAGGCGGGGCGAAAGTCCAGTCGTGCACTTTCGTCAGGGCTGCGAGAGTTCTGGGGCGGACAGCCCGGGGCACCGACGTGTACGGGCAGGACGCCATGGAGAGAGCGACACGCCAGACGTGGTATGGGCGCTGCCCCGGCCGTGGGAGCAGCGGGTCTGCTGACTCTTCTGAACCTGACGGCGGCAGGTGCGTCGGCGCACGCGGCCACGCATCCCTCCTCGCAGGCACCCAGCGGGTGCGCGTCACGGGTCGGCGGCCCGACTCACGTCGGCCGTTTCGGTGGTATCTCGCGTGCGGTGCCGGTCAGGGCCAGCCTGTCAGGTCCAAATCACCAGCGACGCCGCCAACGGAACCCCACCACTGATCTTCCACGGCGGCCCGGTGATGGGGACGCAGTCCGGCCCGGTAGTCGTCACGCCGATCTTCTGGAATCCGCCGGGACACCCGATGGCCGCTGTCTACAGGAACATCATCACCACCTTTCTCGGTGACGTGGCCTCGGCGAGCGGCCAGCCCAGCAACGTGTACTCGACGTTGAACGAGTACTTCGGGGCCAACGGGGCCATCCGCTACAGGATCGAGTTGGGCAACTCCGTCAACGACGTCAGCCCGTTGCCCCCCGATGGCTGCAAGTTGAACGTCCAGGGCACCGCGAGGATCTACGCTGACAACTCGGGCTACGACGCCTGTCTCGATGATGCCCAGGTCACCGCCGAGATCGACAGCATCGTCCCAGCCCAGGGCCTGCCGCGAGACTTCGCGCACATCTACGTGATGTTCCTGGCCAAGCATGTCGAGTCCTGCTTCTTCGCGGGCTCGATGACCACCCTGAGGAACTTCTGCACGATCAACTACCAGCGGAGCGCGGCTTACTGTGCCTACCACAGCCAGGTTACGAGCGGCACCATGTACGCGAACCTGCCCTTCCCGATCTACTCGTCGCCGGTCGGCTTCACCTGCGGCAGTGACGCCAGGTTCCCGCAGATCGAGACGCCTAACGGAAACCCCGATGCCGACACCGAGGTCAGCCCGACGAGCCACGAGATCATGGAGGCGATCACCGACCCGGACACCAGCACCGGCTGGTACGACTCGAGTGGCTTCGAGAACGGCGACGAGTGCGCCTACGTCTTCGGCGCGACGCAGGGCGCGTCCGGGCAGCTCTACAACCAGGTGATCGACCGCCACCACTACCTGACCCAGGAAGAGTTCAGCAACCTCGACTTCGCCAAGACCGGCGGTGGTTGCCTGCCGAGCGAGTGACCCCGGCAGACGAGTGAACGCGCGTCTGGCCGGAGCGGCGTAGCCATGAACGGCGGCCCAGGCAGTGCCCTGGGCCGCCGTTCGTCCTCAGTGGAGTCTCAGCCGGGTTCTCCGATCTGGTCGCCGACGTGGGCCTGGGCAAGGCCGCCGACAGCACTACAGCAACGGCAGCCCGGCTACTGCCGACTCGCTCGGCAATCTTGGCTACGGCAGGCGCCGTCTCGCTAGGCGCGCACGAGGATCACACGGGCCTCCCTGACCGCATTTACCATGGCGTCCCCGGCCCGGTCGGTCGTGATGCCTTGCGGCCCGAGCAGCAATATCCTGGTCGCGAGCCGGTTGTCGGGAACGACGCCGGCTCCGCCGCCAGCGATCATGTACATGTGGAGCGCGGTCATCCGCCGGCCGTAGAACGTGCCCGATCTGACCGCGGCCACCCGCGCGCGGTCGTCGTAGCGATCGGCGATGACGACGTTGCCCGCGCGGTCGAGGGCGAGGCCGCGCGGGCCATGGTGCGCCGCCGACGGCCACAGTGAATGCCAGCGAGACTCCCGGGTAGGCATGGTGGCCGTATGCCCGTAAAGCCGCGCTGGTGGCAGACAACAAAGACCGCCCGGCAAGAATTCTGGCTCGGCGGCCTGTCCGCGCTCATGGGGATGGGGCAACTCCTCATCCTGGCAGGGGGCGCGGCTCGCTCGGGGGCCTGGCCGGGCTGCTTGCATTGGTTGGCACGACAGCTGGCTTGCCTGCCTCGCCGTCCGTGCTGGCGGCTGGCCTTGTCAACCTTGCGTGAGGACAGACGGTGAACGACTGGCTAAGACGTTGCCCGGCCTGGCAGTTCGTGCTGGTCTGGGACAGCGTCATGGTCGCGGGAGTCCTGCTTGGCGAGGTCGTTGCTCAATGGCTCTGGCGTCACCATTTTGACCTGGGCATCCTTCTCGGGTCCGCGGTTGGAAGCGCGATTGGATCAACGATCATCGCCGTCTGGTACCGGCAGAACCAGCAATGGAGCTCAGGCCAGGACCACAAGCAATCGCACCGCAGTTAGCTTGAACTGCACTGCCGAGCGCGGGCCAAACGAGATAAGAAGGGATCACGACTGTATTCAGGCAATGATGCTCCCCGCGTTCATGTCGGCCTGATGGGCACCGCGGGTGGCCAGGCAAGCATTGGTGCGGTGTCGCATGTTTGGGGAGCGAGAAGCCCGGCCGGACTGCCCGGAGTTGATGGGCGAGCCCAGTGGGCCGACCTGCTCTGGAAAGGAGCCGACGATGGGTGAGGCCGCGTTCGAGGTGAGCGATGCCGACGATGGTCTGCGGGAATGCCTTAACGAGGAGATCAACGCGTTCAACGTCACGGCCACCGGCCTCGCCGACGGAGCGCTGCTGGCTATCGCTGTCCGGGAAGAAGGCGGTGCCCTGCGCGCGGGGCTGTTCGGGTGGACGTGGGGCGGATGTGGCTACATCGAGGTTCTATGGGTACGGGCCGACCAGCGCGGCTGCGGCGTGGGCCGCCAGCTGCTGGCGGAGGCGGAGCGGGAGATCTGGCGCCGTGGCTGCGACCAGGTGGCCTTGAGCACTCACTCCTTCCAGTCACCCGGCTTCTACGCCCGCTTCGGATACCAGCAGTGCGGTCGCACGCCCGCCTACCCGCGCGGGCACGAGCAGATCCACCTGGTGAAGCACCTCGGCTGACTAGCACCTGGATCGGAAAGCGCAACTCACCCGCTTATGCTCGCCTCCCACCGGCGCAGGTGGTGGCCGGCGCACGTCGATGCACGGGCGTCGCGGTCCACCGCGCCCCGGTGGTCATGCCGCGCGGAGAGAGGGCAGTAGTTCCGTAGCTGCCCACGTGATGAACCGCTCTTGCGTGTCCGCGCCGATCTGCACCAGCGCCACATGGGTGAACCCCGGCCGCGGCGAACTCGCGGATTCCGGCGACGTGCCGCCCGGCGTCTGGGCCGCACGGCATCCGCGCGCTCACGTCATCCTCGCGCACCATCGTGGCTGCCGCGTCGAACGAGGCCGGGACTGGCAGCTCGGCGTTCACTCGCCAGCAGCCAGTGAACCAGCGGAACTGATCCATCGCCCGCAGGCAGCTGGCCGGCCCCGATACCGCGATGCCGATCGGCGGGGCAGTGTCCGGCAGGTCCCAGACCTTCGCGGACTCGACATCGAAGTGCCTGCCGCGGTAGGTCACCGCGCCGCCCGCCCACAGCGCCCGGATGATCTCGACGGCCTCGCCGAGCATCTCGTGCCGCACCGGGGCGAGGGGCCATTGCCCGCCGACAATGTGCTCGTTCAGATTCTCGCCCGCCCCGAGGCCGACGGTGAACCGGCCGCCAGAGCAGCTGCATGGTCGCCGCCTTCTGCGCGACCACGGCGGGGTGATAACAGCGGGTCGGGCAGGTGGCGTAGGTCATCAGCGGAATGCGGCCGGTCGCCTGGGCGGCCGCGCCGAGCACGCTCCAGGCGTACGGCGAGTGGCCCTGGGCCTCCAGCCACGGGAAGTAGTGGTCGCTGATGACCGCGAAGTCGAAGCCGGCCTCCTCGGCAAGGGCGGCGTCGCGCACCAGCTGCTTCGGGCCCGCCTGCTCGCACATCATCGTGTCGCCGATCAGGGTCAAGGCGTTCCCCCCTGCTGCTCCAGCAGGCGGGTCACGACGGTCAGGTCCTGCTCGCCGAGCCCCTGGTCAACAGCCCGCTGCCATTCGCCGGCCAGGACGGCCAGGACGGCGAACCGGCCGCCGCCCGCCGCCTGCAGGGCGAGGTGCACGTCCTTGACCGCCAGCGACAGCGCGAACTCGGCCGAGAACTCGCCGTCGGCGATCCGGTGCAGCTTGGCTGCCTGCCACGCCGACACCAGCGGGCCGCCGCCCAGCGCGTCCGCCACCGTCCCGGTCTCAAGGCCCAGCCGGTTAGCGAGAGCCACCGACGCGGCAACCGCTTCGGTCGCGAACGCCAGCCAGGTGTTGTTCACCAGCTTCAGCCGCGTTCCGGCCCCGGCCGCGCCGACCCAGATCGTGCGCTGGCCGAGCGCATCGAACAGCGGAGCGGCCCGCGCGCGCGCCTCGCCGGGCCCGGACGCGAAGATCGTCAGCTGGCCGCGTTCCGCCGGCTCCTTGCTTCCCGACACCGGCGCGTCGAGGAGCACCACGTCAGGGCGCTCGCTGCCAACCATGGCCGCGACCCGCTCGGTCCCCGCCACGCCGATCGTGCTCATCTGGGCCCAGATCGCGCCCGGCGCCAGAGCAGCCAGCATGCCCTGGTCCCGGGCGACCGAGATGACCGCATCGGCGTCGGTCACCATCGTGACCACCACCGCAGCTCGCCGCGCCGCGCCGGCGGCGGTCCCGGCGACCTCCGCGCCGAGCTCAGCCAGGTCCCGGGCCGCCTCCA
>WNGG01001688.1_pt1 | contig 24950 bp, 24 predicted proteins | sample 5400661 | NCBI WGS metagenome assembly WNGG01 (sample SAMN13153372, study PRJNA577476) | soil metagenome | isolation source: 100 cm soil or saprolite under Garry oak tree replicate 1 | place: USA:California | collected 2016-06-15
TCTTGCAGTCAAACAACTCGAAGAGGCCTCGAGTGAAATTCTATTCATGGACGCGATGAAGAAGGAGATCGTGTATAATCTCGGCCTCGTTTACGAGAGGATGGGGGAACGGGAGAAATCCCTAGCCTGTATGAAGCAGATTTACGAAGTCGAACACGGTTACAACGATGTGGCGACGCGCGTGGAAAGCTCGTACATTTCCAAAGCCTGATCGTCCTCGGCGACGGCGATCCACAACTAAGCCGCGTCCAAGCGACCGTCAGTTTTCGATTTCTTATTGCCGGGATGCACCCGGCACATTTCAAACGGGTACAAAATCAATGAAAATGAAAAGCACATTTATATCGCAGGTTTGTATTGTCGCTCTGGCGATTACGACGCTCTCCGTTGCCGGGGTGGCCGTAGCACAAGAGAGTCCAGCAGCTAAGAGCTCCTCGTTGAGCGAAAAGGACAAGACTTTCATGAAAAAGGCTGCCAAGGGCGGAACGATGGAAGTCGCGATGGGAAAATTGGCTGAACAGAATGGCCAGAGCGATGACGTTAAATCGTTCGGTAAACGTATGGTCACCGATCATGGCAAGGCCAACGACGAGCTAAAACAGATTGCATCGCAAAAGAACGTAACGTTGCCGGCGAAAGAGCCAAAGGTAAGCTGGAGCTCGGATAAGGCCTACATCGATGCGATGGTCAAAGACCATGAAAAGGATTTGGCCGAATTCCAGGGTGAAGCACAAAACGGCACCGACCCCGACATTAAGAAGTTTGCGGACGACAAAGCGAAGATGGTTCAGGAGCATCTTGACCTCGCCAAGCAGACTCAAAGCAAGCTGAAATAAAGAGAACGCCCGCCGCGCGAGGCGGCACGCTTCGCAACGCGTGCCGCAATTCTATTATCGTTATGCAACGCGTGTGCCACGAGAGGCGCATGCCGGGCAAAAGCGTCTTGGCTTTTGCAATGCCCAAGCCAATTCTTTGATTGTGCGCAAGACGAAGATTATTTGCACGCTCGGGCCGGCCACAGAAAAGACAGAGACACTGCGGCAGTTAATCCAGAAAGGAACGGATGTTTTCCGGCTCAACATGAGCCACGCCACTCATGAATGGGTGCGCAACATTGTGCCGCGGATTCGCAGGCTGGCGCAGACAGCGGGCCGCCCGGTTGCAATTCTCCTCGATACGCAAGGCCCAGCTATTCGCACCGGTGAATTGGAAACCGATCTGCATCTGAAACCGGGCGACATTCTGGAGTTCACGGTGCGGGGCGCAAAAAAGAAGGAACAATATTCCGTGGACGTTAATTACCCCGGATTTGTAAAGGACGTTTCCACTGGCGACACGGTCTTGGTCGACAACGGTTTGCTGAAAGTCGTAGTGCTGGGAAAAGGCAAAGACCGCGTGCGCACCAAGGTACTGACCCCCGCCGCGCTTGGCTCGCGCCGTCACATTAATCTGCCGCGCGTTCATGTGAATCTGCCGCCGCTTACCAAGAAGGACATCGCCGATGTGGCACTCGGCGCGCAGTTAGATGTTGATTTTGTGGCACTGAGCTTTGTCCGAGAGAAAAGCGACATCGAACAACTCCGTCAACTTCTCTCCAGAAAGAAGAGTAACGCACAGATCGTCGCAAAGATTGAGGACCAGCTGGCAGTACGATCAATCGAGAAGATGATCGAAAGCGCTGACGTGATCATGGTCGCCCGCGGCGATTTGGGAATCGAATGTCCGATGGAGGAACTGCCAATTATTCAACGCCGAATTGTCAAAAAATGCATTCATCTGGGCAAACCGGTGGTAATCGCAACGCAGCTGTTGGAATCGATGATCACGAATCGGCTCCCCACCCGCGCAGAGGTCACCGATGTGGCGAACGCCGTTTTTGAACAAGCCGACGCTCTCATGTTGAGCGCTGAAACAACGCTGGGCCGTTATCCGATTGAATGTGTGGAGGTCCTCAACCGAGTGGCGATACGCATCGAGCGCAGCGGGGGCGCAGGCTATGCCAATGATGCGATGTTGGAAAGTGTACGGCAGAAAACAGTGGCTTCAGCCGTCGCGTTAGCTAACTCGTTGCAAGATTCAAAACTGATCGTTTTTACTCGGTACGGACGAATGGCGCGTTACGCATCCAATTTGCGCCCACAGCGCGCACCCATCTTTGCGTTCACCCCGAGCGAACAAGTATATCGGCAGCTGGCACTTTACTGGGGTGTGTACTCCATCCGCATCGATTTTACCGGGGACCCGGACCAGACGATTGCATCAGCGGAGAGATTTTTACGTGCGAAAAAACTAGCTGCCCCTGGCAATCGAATGGTGATCGTCAGCGACGTGCACATGGGACGCGCAATGATCGATTCTATCCAACTACGCGTCGTCAAGTAGGTGTAGCCACCGGCCTGTGGCCGGTCTTTCGATCATGGCTCTTGACGGCCCACAGGGCCGTGGCTACAGCGCTGCAGCTTATGCCTCGACTGGTAATTCGACGTCGACCGGTCGCTCCTTTTTGCTCAGAGCGCGGCGAAGCTTAGAGAGCGCGATGTTCTGCAACTGCCGAATGCGCTCCCGTGTAACGCCGAATTTCTTGCCGACTTCCTCGAGCGTCTTTGGTTTACCGCCATCCAAGCCGAACCGTTGGAAAATGATTTTCTTCTCGCGATCATCCAACACGTCGAGCAAACCGCCGACTTCATTGCGCAGATTTTTGTCCCGCAACAGTTCGAACGGCGTTTGAGCATCCTCATCACCGACAATTTCACCGAATTCGGTGGAATCATCGTCGCTGATCGGCGCATCCAGTGATGCTGGACGGATCGACACTGTTTTGAGTTGCGAAACCTTTCCGCTCGCGATCCCGATCTCATCACCGAGTTCATCGTCCGTTGGCTCACGGCCCAGTTCCTCACTCATTTGCAGCGAAACGCGGCGCATCTTGCTGATCTTGTCCACCAGATGCACGGGCAGACGGATCGTCTTGCTCTGATTGGCCAGAGCGCGCTTGATCGATTGCTTGATCCACCATGCCGCGTACGTGCTGAGCTTTCCGCCTTTGGCGGGATCAAAACGCTCGACGGCCTTCATCAAGCCGATGTTGCCTTCGGAAATCAGGTCCAGAAGCGGCAGACCGAGATTCGCGTAGTCGTGCGCGATCTTCACCACCAAACGCAAATTGGACCGGATCATCAAGGCTCGCGCCTCGCGGTCGCCCTTTTTGATTTTCGCGGCCAGGTCGATCTCCTGGTCGGGAGTCAAAAGCGGGATTTGCCCGATCTCCCGCAGGTAAATCTTAATTCCGGTATCGCTGTCTTCAGCAGCCATATAACTCTTTTTCATCAAATTCCTGGGGGGTATGGATCGACAACATCCCGTAAATTCTATTCATCGATGCTTTGTCGATCACGCGTTCTAGCATCCGGGAAAGTATTTAACAAGGTTAAATATTCGAGTTTGTGACAACCCGTGGATGTATGGTGTTCAATCTTTTTTGCAGGCCCTGTTGTGGCAGCCAGCAGCGGAGGAATAAGGCGGCGACAATAGACAACTGGACTACAAGCCCGCAGTCCCGTACTCGTGTAGTCCGTAGTCAGTGATTTTTCCTATGCTGGACATTGAACAAAATCGGCGCGCCAGGAAGTACTCCTCGGGCGAGATCATCCGTCGGATCTTGTGGACTCTCGCGCAGCCGTTTTTTCGGTTTAGTCCCAGGCCTTGTTTCGGTTGGAGGCGATTTTTGCTCCGCTGTTTCGGGGCGAAAATCGGTCGCAGTGTTCATGTGTATCCTTCGGCAACGATTTATTTTCCATGGAACCTCGAGGCTGGAGATGAAAGCGCCATCGGGGAGCATGCGTTTATTTACAACTTGGGCCGCGTCACAGTCGGAGCGCGCGCAACAATCTCACACCGGGCTCATGTTTGCGCAGGAACACACGATCACAGGAAGCCGGATTTTCCGTTGCTGCGTCCACCAATTACCATCGGCCCCGAAGTGTGGGTTTGTGCGGACGCGTTCGTGGGGCCGGGCGTTACTATCGGTGAAGGGGCGATTGTTGGCGCGAGAGCGGTGGCGATGAAGGACATAAGGCCCTGGAGCATTGTCATCGGCAACCCAGCACGCGAAACCAAACGACGCGAGATTACTCAATGAGCGAGCAGTCCGGCACGCGGGTGCCGTTGTCGGTCCTTGTCCCTGTTAAGAACGAAGCCGCGAACCTGCGCGATTGTCTTGCCAGCATTTCGTTCGCGCAGGAGATCGTGGTAGTCGATTCGGTGAGCACAGATGGCACGCAAGCAATTGCCGAGGCGGCTGGCGCGCAGATCGTGCAATTCATTTGGAATCGCAAATTCCCGCGCAAAAAAAACTGGGCTTTGGAAAATATTCACTGGCAACATGAATGGGTGCTAATCGTCGATGCCGACGAACGCATTACGCCTGAGCTACAACGCGAAATCTGCGAGGCGATTCGTCGCCCCGACGTCGATGGATTTTATGTGAACCGCCGATTCTGGTTTCTGGACGGGTGGATAAATCATTGCGGTTACTTTCCAAGTTGGAACTTGCGTTTGTTTCGGCATCGGCTCGGCCGATACGAACAGATCGAAATCGGCGACATTGTCCTTTCCGGAGATAACGAGGTGCACGAGCATGTATTGCTCAATGGCCGTGCCGGATATCTAGCCGCGCCAATGGAGCATTACGCTTTTCCAGACATAGCGACTTTCGTTGAGAAACATAATCGCTATTCCACCTGGGAAGCGGCCTCCGAGGAATTCCATCAGCCCGCTGGCGCAAGGACGTTGCGAGCCACACCTTTTGGAACAGCAATAGAGCGCAAGCGTTGGCTAAGGAAGCTCACGATGCGGGCTCCGTTCCGCCCGAGCTTGCGCTTCCTTTACCATTACTTCTGGAAACAGGGTTTTCGTGACGGGTACCGCGGATTTGTGCTCTGTCGCCTGCTCGCCTCGTACGAACGAATGATCGTGGTGAAGGAACGCGAGTTCAGAAAAACACGGAACGGTGGTTGTCTCACCCTCAATCAGTGAAATAGATGACCGTGTGACCTTTCACTTTTATCACATATATGCGAGCTAAAACTGAAATGCAGTGGCCCAATATCCAGAGGCGCTAATCCATCGAGTCTGTCTTCGAGCGGGGCTACTGCGAACGCGTTCGAGAGCCCGGCAGACCCGCGAATCCTTCAACAAGAATCATGTTTGTCCGTGCCGTACGGTGCCGCATCTTGCGCGGTTCGCGGTATTCTTCGCAGTTCAGCCACTCTTTAGCGCGCTGCGCTGATTCGAATTCAAGCACAACGATGCGCTTCGGCTTCCAATCGCCTTCGAGCACTTCGGTCTTGCCACCGCGCACGATGTATTTCCCGCCGTACTTCGCTACAGTCGCGCCTGCGAGGTTCTTGTATCCTTCGTAGCCGACCGGATCAACAATGTCGATTTCAACGATGATGTAAGCGGGCATTGTGATAAGTCAGAAGACAGAAGCTTGGAAGTCAGAAAGTTGCTACAGGCCGTTGTGATCGCGGTCTTTTGCGGCGAGTTCTGGGATTTTTTTTCGGCGTCGTAGTCGCAACCAATTATTCCAAGTCTTCCGGAGACTATCGCGCGGCGTTTGATATTTTTGATTCAGTTCATTGCTCTTTAGGATCTGCGCGAGAATTCCCTTCACCGAAAAATCGTCGGTGTTGACGATTGTGTAAGCTGTCCCGACGGCGGCGGCATGATGCGCGTCGCTGGCGGCAGTCATGGGCAAACCTCGAATCTGCGCATACTTGAAGGCATAACGATTGTAGCGGCGCAGCGTAGTCGCGGCGTTGAAAACCTCGATCGCATCCACCGGCAGCGTTTCCAGAATGGAAAAACGGATTCCGGCCCGGAACAAATCGTAAGGATGTGGCGGAATGGCGAGACCGCCGCGCTCATGAATGATATTGCAGACTTCCCGCGCCGGTTTTCCCTTCAGATACGGCAGCTCCGCACCGATGCAGAGAAGATGACCATCGGCGGTGGTCACTTCCACTCCGGGCAGAACGAGGAAATCATCGACGGGCAAACCATCCAGCCGCATCAAACCTTTCTGAAGCAAGTAATTGACCGCGTCGCAGGTGTTGTGATCGGTGATGGCAATACCGTTCAAACCCTTAACGCGGGCGGCCGCGATCAGGTCTTCCGGGCTCGAAACGCCATCTCCGGAAAAGAGCGAATGCGTATGCAGATCAATATTAAACGGCATGGCTGCGCCGATGTTAAATCGTTAAAAGAGTTACAAGGTTACAAGGTTAAAAAGGGAGAGGGGACTTGCACGTTGTAACGTTGTAACTCTTTTAACTTTTTTTAACCGGGTTTCACACAAGCTCTTCAACAAGAAAACCTGCTTCGGCTGCGCTTTCCTCCGGAATGCGATTGAATTGGTGATCGTATAGGCGCCGGTAGTAGCCAGATTTTTCGAGCAGTTGCGCGTGCGTCCCGATCTCCTTGATGTGGCCGGAATCCATCACAATGATTTGGTCGGCTGCCAGAATAGTGGAGAGCCGGTGAGCAATGGCGATCACCGTGCGTCCGGTCGCCAGTTTGGCCAGGGCTCTTTGAATTTGCTTTTCCGATTCGGAATCGAGCGATGAGGTGGCTTCATCGAGCAACAGAATCGGCGCGTTTTTCAGAATGGCGCGCGCAATGGCCAGGCGTTGTTGTTGTCCACCGGAGAGAAGGCATCCTTTGTCGCCAATTACAGTTTCGTAGCCCTTTGGCTGCGCCATGATAAAGTCGTGGGCGTAAGCAGCTTTGGCTGCTTCGTAAATTTCCTCAGGCGTGGCGTGCAGCCGGCCGAACACGATATTGTTGAAGATGGTATCGTGAAACAGAAATGTCTCCTGCGTCACGAGCCCGATCTGTTCGCGCAACGATTTTTGTGTAATCGAGCGCAGATCGTGGCCGTCGATGTTCACAGCGCCGGACGTTGGGTCGTACAAGCGCAGAATTAGCGAGAGGATGGTACTCTTGCCCGCGCCGCTGGCACCAACCAGCGCGTAGGTTTTTCCCGCTTCAATGCGCAGGTTTAGATTACTGACCGCGTCGGTGACGGTATTGACATATCGGAATGTTAGATTTTGAAAATCGATGCGACCTGTTGCGGACGTCAGCTCGATGGCATCTGGCGCGTCCCGCACACTCGGTTCAGAATCAAGGACCGAGAAAATCGCGGTTGTCGCTGCGATTGAATTCTGCATCACAATTTGAATTTTACTCAGGGTCTTGATCGGATCGTAAAGAATGAAAATTCCTGTGATCAGTCCAAAAAATCGTCCCGCGCTCAGGTTCGCAGCGTAAACATAAAGCAAGGCCAAGCCTACCCCGATGGCAGCGATAATTTCGACCAGCGGCCCGGTGGCCTCCATCGCCCTGATGATGCGCATCATCTGGGAGAACTGCAGTTGATTGCTGCGCTTGAATGCCTTTTCCTGATGCGCTTCGCGCGCAAAGGACTTGATCACTCGAATACCAGCGAACGTTTCCTGCATCGTTACTACCATTTCGCCCATGCCTTCAAACTGACCTCGCATGGCCTTTCGGGCGCGACGCCCATAATAGCGTAGCGGCAGCAAACAGGTCGGGAAAAGAATCAGCGTCACCACAGTGAATTTCCAATCCATCAGGAGCAGAACAGCGATCGCGCCCACAATCGTGACTGGTTGCTTGAAAATATCGCTGCTGACCGCCGTCAGAGCCATTTGCACTACGCGGGTCTCGTTGGTAATGCGCGAGATCAATAAGCCGGAGCGCATCCTGTTAAAGAAGTCCATCGAAAGGCGCACCATTTTGTTGAATAGCTGCGCTCGAAGGTCGGTCACGACCTTGTTGCTCACCCACTGCATGCAATAGGTGTTCCCATAAGAACACAAGCTGCGCAGAGCCATGATCGCAGGAATGGCCAGGCAGATAAGAACAATCGAGTTGACTTTCGGACCTGTATCCAAAACTCCAAGATTGGAGCGCAAGGCCATTGGATTAGGAGCAGCCCCTTGGAAGATGGTGCTCGTTACCCGGGCGGTGGCCAACGGCAAAAGCGAATTGACTCCGCCGTACGCAAAACCCAACAGCAGGCCCAGGATAAAGCGAACCTTATATGGCCTAACGTAGCTGTAGAGCCGCCGATACGGGCCGGACGCTGCTTTAAGCGTCTGCCAGAATGAGAGTCTCTTCTTTGTAGTTTTTCCCCGACTCATGAAGGTTCCGTTGCCAAATGAGTGGCCAGCAGCGAATCCATAGCACCGATGACCGCTTCCGTCGAGATTTGAGTCATTGGGACGCGCGGCTGGACCGGTGAAAACTCCGTCACTGGCGTGGCTGATTTTCCCTGTAAAATGACAGCTTGGCTTTCCCTTGGTCGCCAATGGAATGGGTTGGTTGGGCCGAACAAGATCACTTGCGGTGTACATGTCGCAGCAGCGAGATGCACCGGTGCGGAATCGACTGTCACAAGAAGTCGCGCCCTGCTAATCAACGCTGCGAGCGTAAGAAGATCTGTTTTTCCAGAGAGATCGGTGATGCTTTGTTGCGCCTTGTTCTTAATTGCCGCGATATGCGTTTGCTCGTCACGGGATGGCCCACTGGTCAGAACAAAGTCAAAGCCATTGTTTTGGTCAAAGTAGTCAATCACGTCTGCCCATCGCCTTGGCTCCCAAAGTTTCTCCTGACGCGCCGAGCCGGGATGCAAAATTATGTACGGCCTCATGACCTTCCAACTGTGGCGAAGCGCGTCGGCTTTTTCATATGCGATCTGCGGCAGATCCAGATGCGGCGCGGTTGGAGCATGGCTTGCGCCGAGCGGCTCCAGTAAAGCCAGGTTGTAGTCGATCGTGTGCATGTCCCGCATACGAACGCCCACAAAGTCTGTGTAAGCGTGGCTCCGCGTCTTCGACTGTTCGCGCACGCGATAGGAGACTACGCGTCTGCGTGCGCGAGACAACAGCGCCAGAGAAGCAGAGCGATCATTCCGTGTGAAGTCGATGCAATAATCAAATCTCCTCGTTGCGACGGAAGAAAAAAGCGCAAGGTCGCGCAGATTGCGTCGGGCGATCAGAATGCGCTCGACGTTGGATATCGCCGGCAGCAAGTCGGCAGATTCCTGCGAAACAACAAGCGTGAGTTGGGCTTGCGGAAAACTTTGACGTAAAGCTGCGATGGCAGGTGTAGTCAAAATCAGATCACCAATTCGCTTGAGTTGCAGGAGGAGAATTTTCACGGGCTCGTAAAGGCTGACGCTTTCCAGCCGCCACAGGGCGACCTGAAGATCGCCGGTCGTTGGACAATCATTGCGCCATTCGGATCGCTGTTTCGTACGCGTCGAGCAATCGTGTTCGAAAATGGTTCCAAGTAAAATTCTCGACTACGCGACGTCTCGCCAAAGCGCCCATTTCCTGAACGATTTCAGGATGTTGGTACAAATGCTCGAGCGCTGCTGCGATGGCGCTGATATCTGCCGGCTTCACGATGATGCCTTCGATGCCATCGCGCACAACATCGCCCGCTTCGCGCGTGGTGATTTGAGGCAACGCGCAGGCCGCCGCTTCGTATGTGACTTTGGCGCTGCCCTCCCATTGCGAGGGAAAAACATGCACTGTGCCCTGGCTGAGATAATTCTCCGGGTCCGGCACAAATCCTACGACGCGAATGTTATCACGCCAGAATTGCTTCAGATACGGTTTAGCCTCCTCATGCACGAAGCCAACTAACCACAGCTCGGCATCCCGCAGATTGAGGCGATGCCATGCTTCGAGCAGATGTTGAATACCCTTTCGCTTGATCAAAGCGCCGGCGAAAACAGCGCGAAATTTGTCTGGCCGTTTTCCGGGTTTGAACCTTTCGATATCCACACCTCGAGGCAGGTAAAAGAGTTTTTCGCCCGGAAAACCGCGTACTCGGAAAGTTTTGGCCGCCTTCTCCGATAATACGAGCAGGAGATCAGCGAGTTCGTACTCTTTTATGAAACGCTTTCGGTGGAGCAACAACCTCGCCTTCCACTTCGGAAAAGCGGCAGTCTCGCCTGGCGACGCGCCGACTCTTGACTGCACAATTTTTTCTTTGCCGCCGTCGCGATGCCACGTCGGGATCTCCAAGACGGAAGGGATATGGTTTCGTCTTGCTACTTGTAGGGTGCGTAAACAATCACCAGACCAACTATGAAACAAATCGTAGCGGCCCGTCGCCAAATGCCGGGATGTTATCCAGTCGAGATATTTTTTTTTCGCTCCGTAGTAATAGGGCCGATCCAAAAACGAGATAAGACGCACCGGATGCCATCGCAGGGAATGGATCAGTGAAGCGGGAATTTCCTTTTGCCGGTTGTCGTAGGCGATGGCTTTTCCGAGGAATCCTCCGTGATACGACGCGCGCAAGGTTTCAAATGCGTCGGTGTCCAAGCCGGAGCCGCCGATGCGGGCAAAAATCGAGTAAAGCAGGCTCCTAGGCAAATTACGCGTCATGGGCGGGACAGGACGCACCGGTGCAGGAGCGTTTAAGGTTTCACCCGGCATCGGGTTACAAGTATTCTGGCGAACGTGCAGCAAGTAAAGGGGCGTCTTGTTTCGCGGCGAGCCACTGGAGGTAACTCTCACTTTTCACGAACAGAAGCGTTAGCCAATAACGAAGCAAGAATGACGAATGCCGAATGAATGACGAAGCACGAATCACGAAAGCCGCGCCACGGCATCAACGCTGTTTGGGACTTTGTCATTCGGGTTTCTTTCGTCCTCCGTCATTGGTCCTTCGTCATTTGGAGTCGGAGTTGCGATTTACTCAGCTCGAAGTGACAAGGTGGGTTTAAGAAGCATGGCGAAAAATCTCAGCATCGCTTTTGTTCGGCGCGGCTACTCTCCGACTGGCGGTGCCGAAGCGTACTTGAAGCGACTCACGCATGGAGTGACGGCCGCAGGGCACGATGCCCAACTGATCGCCACGGATGATTGGCCAGACCATGAATGGCCTTTTGGATCGATCACGCGCATGCGCGCAGGCTCGGTCATTGGATTTGCGAATGAGCTGAAGCAAATCCGGGCGCAGCTCTCCTGCGATGTTTTATTCAGCCTTGAGCGTGTTTGGAGCTGCGATGTGTATCGTGCCGGTGACGGTGTCCATCGCGCCTGGTTGTTGCGCAGGCGAAAGTTTGAACTCCCGCTGAAGCAATTTGTCCGGGCTATCAATCGCAAGCATCGCGATCTGTTGCAACTGGAGGAATCGCTGTTAGCCAGTCACAAAGCCGCACGAGTGATCGTTGGTTCACAAATGGTCAAGGACGAGATAGGCGATCTTTATCGATATCCCGCAGAGAAGATCGACGTCGTTCGCAACGGCCTTCCGCTCGATAAATTTCGATTTGAGCCCGAACGGCGCAAACAAGCACGCGAGGATTTGAATTTGAAGGCGGATCAAATTGCGCTGCTGTTTGCGGGCTCTGGCTGGGAGCGCAAAGGCTTAATTTTCGCAATCCAAGCGATGGCACTGTGCAAAAATCGAAAACTGCGTCTACTGGTTGCCGGTCGCGGAAATGAAAAACTCTACAAGACGAGAGGTCTGCGATTTTGGCGTGAGGAACCGGCCCGGTTTCTCGGCGAAGTCACGGATCTTGCCCGCGTCTACGCGGCTGCGGACATCTTCATTCTGCCAACGATTTACGATCCATTTTCCAATGCCTGCCTCGAAGCGCTCGCTTGCGGATTACCTATAATCACGACGCGTTCCAACGGCTTCAGTGAAATTATCGAGGACGGCGTCCACGGATCAATTATCGACCATGCCGGCAATCTGGTTGGTTTGCGCGACGCGATTCGGTTCTGGTCTGACACGTCGCGGCGCATTGCAGCGCGCGCGGCGAACGTCGAACACGCGTCGCATTTCGACATTTCGAAGAATGTCGAGCAAACGCTCGATATCTTAACGCGCTTTGCGCTGTAGTATCCGACTTGTTCGCCGTAGCCCTGGCGAAGGAGGATGTCCTCAGCGGAATCTGCATCGAATCACTCCTTCAGCGCGGCATCCGCGTCTGGAAAGATTTGAAACACCTGATCGAGCCGCGAGATTTCGAAAATCGAGCGCACGGTTTCCTGCAATCCAGCCAGGAGAAATTTTCCGCCGTACGCTTCGACCTTTTGCATTGCTTGAATTAACGCCGCCAAACCAGCGCTATCGATGTAAGTCACGCTGGAAAGATCAACCACCAGACGTTTCGGCTTTTTGTCGATTATCTCATTGAGCGACGCCGTGACAGACGGTGAGACGTGGAGATCGATTTCGCCCTTGAGCGGCAACACATTCGAGCGGTCTTGAACCGGCTTTGCACTAGACCGGGAAGGTTCTTTCTTCATTCAACCGTTCATTCGTCAATGGCTCACCATCCGAGCGTATCAATAATGGTTTTCACATCTGAGAGATCATCAATCAGAAAATCGGGCTGATGTTTCGCAAGCTCATCACGGCTCCATCTACCTGTGGCCACCGCAATTGTGCGCGCACCGAGCGCCCTGCCGCAAGCAATATCGCGCGGCGTATCGCCAATGACGTCGATCTCGGATGCGGCAAACTCGCGGCCGTGCTTCTCTTTTGCGCGGGCACGAGCGAATCGCCCAAGCTGGTTGCGGTCCCGATCATCGTCGGCAAACGCGCCAAATTCAAAAAAGTGCCAGACGCCGTAATGCTCAAGCTTTAAACGCGCTCCGCGCGAGACGTTCCCAGTCAAAAGCGCGAGCACCAGATGCGGCCGCGACTTCAGTTTTTCGAGCAACTGGAGCGCGCCGGGGAGCAGTTTGCCTTTCCGCCGCGGCAGCTCCAGCGCGAGAAAATGCACATAGCTGTCCAGGAACGCGCTTACGTTTTCGTGAGTTGGGGGTATCTTGTGCTTGTTTAGAATGCTCACGACGATGCCGGAATCGGTCATACCGGCGATTTCGATGTCGCTAAGATCATCGTCGATGCCGAAACGCTCTTTGAACGCACGTATGAGTGCTTGCACACCCGCGCCTCCGGAATGAATCAAAGTGCCATCAATATCGAAAAGAAGAAGACGCTTTTGTGTCTTTGTCATATCGAAGCAATGACGAAATCCGAATGACGAATGACGAAAGAATGACAAACGTCAAATGACCAAAATTTTCGTTACAAATGCACACCATTTCGGGTTTCGTCATTCGGGTTTGTTTCGGCATTCGACATTCGTGCTTCGTCATTAGTCTTTGAGATCTCTCTACTCCGCTACCTTCCGCGCAACAGCTCAAAGGCTTGGCGCACGCATCATGAGCACCGCGATCATGCTTATGAGAAAGACGAGCAGCACAATTGCCAGACCAATAAAAATTCCATTACGAACAGGGTCAACCCTCTCTGCTTGACGCCGGAATGGCGACGTATGGCTAAAATCGCCGGACGCCGGTTTGGCTACATCCGCCGACTGCGGCTTGCTGAAGACAAACTTTCGCATGCCAGGTTAAATTCTAGCCCGAAAACTTCCACAATGTCGAATGCCCTTCGACACTAGTGCCCATTGCGGTTCGGTCTCGACACAAATGCGTGTGGACCGAATGACAGTAAGGAGGATGAACTTGCCGATTCTCTCGCTGAGCCAGTTCCATTGCAGGGCGCCTGTGTCAGCCACGAAAGTATTCGGGGTTCACAGAACCCCCTACAATCCCATCAGCTCGCGCACGTATTTTACTGCTGGGCTGCCGTAGGAAATCACCCGGTCGTTGTATTTCTTTAGATCGAAATCCTTGCCTAGCTTGTTCTGGTCGGCGGCGCGAAGATCGAGATGCTCGGTCGCACCAACGAAATAAGTGGAAAGCTGCGCTGAGGTAAGCCGAGCGCGTTTCCACTTTGCGACCGCTTCACCTTCCTGTTGGAAAGCTTCTTTCGTCATCAAATCCATTGCCTGCTGCTCGGTCATGTTTCCGGCATGAATGCTTTGATCAAGAATCGCGTTAGCGATGGCGCGCAATCGCATTTTCAACTGCTGCATTTTGACTTCCGGTCTGCCGTAGGCTTGCTCCGCCATCATTTGCTCGCAATAAACCGCCCAGCCCTCGATGAATGTGCCGCTTCGAAAGATCGCGCGGACCAACGTCGGCGCATGGAATTCGTTAGCGTGCGCGAGCTGCAGGTAATGGCCCGGCATCGCTTCGTGCACGGTCAAATCGCGAATCATGTAATTGTTATATTCGCGGAAGAACGATTCCTTTCGCTCTTTTGACCAGTCCTTCGGTGTCGGCGCGACGGCGAAAAATGTTTTGCCGTTTTTGTCGAGCGGGCCGGGCGAATCACAATACGCGATGGCGACGCCGCGCTTGAATTCGGGCATCGCAATCACGTCGAGCGGAACCGTTGGCACGGTGACTAAATTGTGCTGTTTTACGAAAGCAGTGGCTTCCGCGAGAACTTTTTGGGCGTAACCCACCACGGTGGCGTCGTCGGGATGTTGCTCCGCGAGTTTGTCGAGTACTGCCGCCGTGACCTTATGTTTATCTGCAAGCGTTGCTGCGTCTGCGTTCGCGAAATATTTTTTGTAAAGCGGCAACGCCGTTTCGTAGATCGCAGTTTGCGTTTGTTGCAAATCCGTTTGAGCGCGCTTCATGATTTCTTCCATCGGCATGTCCGACGCGAGCGCGAAGTGCAGTTTCTTGCGAAACTTCTCTCCGCCGAGGCGAAAATTGCCGTCAGAGCGCGGCAGCAGATCGTTCTGAAGCCATTTTTTGTAATCGGCTAGCGCAGCTGCAGTTTTTTCCTGCAACGGCGCCAATTCGTTTTTCATCTGCGGCGCCTGATCGAGCAGCGGCGCCAGTCCTTCGCGCACCAAACTCATTGCGCCCTGCGTTTGGTCGATCGCTGTTTCGGTGTGCACGCGCGGCGGATGCTTCAAATTGACTTTTGCCTGGGCGATCACGCCCGGAATTTTCTCCATGCGCTGCTGCAAGTTTTGAATGCGTTTTTCAGCCGGTGCGAAATCACGCGCGGCGAGGAGGTAAAGGCTGTTTGCCAGGCTCTGCATGTAGACCAGCGGATTCCACTCGGACTCTTTCAACTCTTCCGCCCGGAAGATTTCGTAATCGATGTTCTCCTTTAGAATTCGAAAATCGATGTTGTTCGCGCCAGTGAGCTGCGACCCGTCAATAGCGTTCAGCTTGTCGCGGAATTCCTTTTGGGTTGAGAGATCTTTTGCCCGCGCTTCAGGCGAGTAATCGGTCAACTGGCCATCAAACCGATGATCACCGAGCTCGGTCGCGTCCTCAGGATTGGCCTGTAAATATTGCTCGATGTAGTCCCCGGCAATTTTTTGAAACGCGTCGTCCTGCGAAGTGGCCGCCGCGTTCAAAATCGACAATGATAATAAGACGCCAGTTGTGATGATGACTTTCATCCGATCTCAGCTCGGCGTGCCGCCGTGAAGAATCGGCTCTGTGGCGATTTCATCCGGAGTAAGCTGCGTTTGCAGGTAAGTGCGCCCCTTGTAAAAGGAGGCCACGATTACGAAGACGACCGCAGCCCCAAACATTAACCAGGTGAAAAAGGTAAAGTACTGATAGGCGCTGACTTTGTGAGCGCCGCCTGCGCCTAAGATCCATTTATTGACGAGGCCGACGAAGCCTTCGCCCGAGGCGACCGTAAGGAGCCACAGAGCCATGACTGAGCTCTTCATCGAATTTGGCGACTGCGTGTAAGAAAATTCCAGACCTGTGATCGAGACCATTGCTTCTCCGAGCGTGAGAATGACGTAGGCAAGGAGTTGCCAGTTGATGCTCGGTTTTAAGCCGGCGTCGATCTGACCCTGGATCCAAACGATCACAACAAAAGATAGAGCGGTGATAAAAAGGCCTATTCCGATTTTACGGAGCGGCGTAAGCGGAAAAACTTTGTCAATGATTGGATAGATCACGTAATTAACCAAAGGAATGAAAAGTAAAATCAGGATCGGATTTGCCGTCTGAACTTGGGCGGCGATCAGATTCATGCCCATCCAATGCAGATCCATTTTCTCGGCCTGCAATGTCCACTCGACTCCGTTGCTCATTCCCCAGAGCGCCCAAAAAACTAAAATGAAAACATACACCATTGCAATGCGACCGAGCGTGAGAAGACCTTCCTTGCTGAAAGTTTCTTTTAAGTAACCGAGGCCGGCTGGCGGCACGTGGACCATCTTGTTGCGCCCGCCCCAGAAGAAGAGAGTGGCGATCATCATCGCGATTCCGGGAATTCCAAACGCCCAGCCGGCTCCGTACTTCGGATTCGCGAGCAGCCATGGACACAGAATCGAGGAAATAAAAGAGCCGGCGTTGATCGAAAAATAGAACCAGCCAAACATTTTCGAGAGCAGATGCTTGTTCGATTCGCCAAACTGATCGCCGACGTTGGCCGACACGCACGGCTTGATGCCACCGGCACCGAGACAAATTAAACTCAATCCTATGACGAGCATCGTCCGTTGTCCGATTCCGATCCCCCACGAAGTCGCCATGCAAGCAAGAGTGAGATTGCCCAGGCAGTAGACGATGGAGAGCGACAGAATGGTCCGATACTTGCCGAGCAAACCGTCGGCGAGGATCGCGCCAAGGACCGGGAGAGCGTAAACGCCCATCACGAAATAATGCGAATACATGTACGCCTGATTCTCATTCATCGGCGCGAGCACACCCGACTGATTCAAAATGTAGTGTGCCATGAATACGGTCAGGACCGATTTCATGCCGTAATAAGAGAAGCGCTCGGCCGCTTCGTTACCGATGATGTACGGTACGCCCGGCGGCATGCCCGTGAGGTTTGGAGGCGAGGTGAGATAGTTGTGTTTGGCCATGTAATCTCCTTTGCCTAACGAGCTTTGTGCTGACCAGCCTCCGCTGGAGTCGGTGAGGCTACCGATTTGTCAGAATCCGTTTCGCTTTTTTCGGACCAGACTCGCTTTGCCGGATCACTTTGTTCCCTTTGTACCTCCGGCATCTGGCCGAGCGGATGTTTTTCGCAGGATATGCAAAACAGGAGCATCCCGAGGGAAACAGCAATGACGCCTTGGCGGACGAAAGAAGCCATGATGCGCTGGCACAGTTATCAGTCTCTGGTGCCGCGTGCAAGGATGAAAGCGCAATGGTAGCACAGGCATCTTGCCTGTGGGGTCGGTGGCCTTCCACGCCCGGACGCCCCACAGGCAAGATGCCTGTGCTACTTGTGATTGAAAGACGCCGTCGCGGGATTACTATCACACGCGGTGGCCCGCACAGATAAACAGAGCGCTTGGAGCGAAGTCTTCGCTCTCATTCTCCTTTTTGTCGGCACGTTGCTGTTTTTTGCGCTGATTTCCTACACGCCAAAGGATGTGCCGTCATGGATCTGGTTTAGCCACATCTCGCCGTCGAATCATCCGGCGCAAAATTTCATTGGGCCGGTTGGCGCGATTGTGGCGGGAATCTGCTATCAATGCATCGGCGTTTTCGCGTCGCTGTTGCTCGCAGCAGTTCTACTCGGTTTTGGTGCGGCGAAATTGTTTCATCCTCGCTTGCGTGTAACGCCCCGAATCCCATGGATCGTTTTGTTCATCATATCCGGGGCATGCCTCGACCAGTTATGGAACATCAGCCACCTGCTTGGGTTGAAGGTGCCAGTAGACATTCAGGGGCCCGGTGGTCTGATCGGCTATCGCTTGGCTGATGAACACCGCGGCCTGCTCCGCGCCGCCCTCGGGCCTGTCGGCTCGCTGCTTTTGGTGCTGGGAATTTATGTGACCACGCTGATTTTGGTTACCGGGCTGCGTCCGATTCACCTTGTTCGCGAGATAGTCCGCGCGACGCGGCGGGTCGCGACAAGACTGTACGAATGGCAATTGCAGCGAAAGCTTGGCAAGTTGAATCTCAAGGAAAAACTGGAAATCAGCGAGAGGCAGCTCGCCAAACAAAGGCGATCGCTCGAAAAGCAGCTCAAGAAAAAGGGCATGCCTGTGCCTGAGCCGATAGGCGCGACAATCTCGGCGGAAGAACTTGCAAATCGACCCACGCCGAAAGTTGTCGATACAACTGCCTTCTCGAATGAGCAGATGGCACCCAGTGGCAGAAAACCGTCTCTTGCAGAAATGCGCGCGCGCTCTGAAAAACCAAAGCTGGATTCCAGCGTAGAGAGCACTACTTCGAGTTGGGAAGATTATGTATTGCCAGCGTTCGACCTGCTCGACGAACGCGGTTTTGAAGCCCGGGCGGCCACCGATCCCGCCGAATTAGAGGAGGTCCGGCAAATCCTGATTGATACGCTGGCGCAATTCGGCATTGCAGTGGCGCCCGGCGACATTACGAAAGGCCCCACCATTACCCGCTACGAAGTGTACCCCGCCAAAGGCGTGCGTGTGGACAAGATCGTTAGCTTGGAGCGAGACCTCGCGCGTGCCACGCGAGCCGAGCGGATCAACATTCTCGCGCCGATTCCCGGAAAAGACACTGTCGGCATCGAACTGGCGAACACTCGCAAGGTAACAGTGACACTGCGCGAGCTTTTGCAATCACCCGATTGGGAGGAGGCCAAAGAGCGCGCGAAAATACCACTCGCGCTCGGCAAAGACGTTTACGGTAAGGCGATCATCACTGATTTGGCGCAAATGCCGCATCTACTGGTGGCCGGCACTACTGGCAGCGGGAAGAGCGTCTGTATCAACGCGCTGATTGCCAGCATGCTCTTTCGCTTCACTCCGGAGGAACTGCGTTTTGTGATCATCGATCCAAAGATTGTCGAGTTGCAGGCCTACAGTTCTCTGCCGCATCTCACGTTTCCGATTGTGACCGATCCGAAAAAAGTGCTGCTTGCCTTGCGGTGGTTGATCGAAGAAATGGAGCGCCGCTACAAAATGTTTGCCCGTGTAGGCGTGCGCAACATCGTCGGCTTCAATGCGCGTCCGGTGAAAAAGAAAGAGATGGAGGCCGTAGAGCCTGTTGAGGAGGCAGACAGCCCAATAAAAGTACCGCGGGACGATGAGTTGATCATTCCCAATAAACTTCCTTACGTGGTTGTGATCATCGACGAGCTGGCTGATCTGATGCAAACCGCGCCGGCGGACGTCGAGACGGCGATCGCGCGCATCACGCAGATGGCCCGTGCGGCAGGTATTCATGTCATCGTCGCAACGCAAACGCCGCGCGCGGACGTAATCACCGGCGTAATCAAGGCGAACATTCCCTCCCGAATCGCATTCCAGGTCGCCTCGAAGATCGACAGTCGCGTTATCCTCGATGAGAACGGAGCGGATCGTTTGCTCGGGCAGGGCGACATGCTATATTTGCCGCCGAGCGCTTCGCGTCTTATTCGTGCGCAAGGCGTGCTCGTAACGGACGATGAAATTCATCGCCTCGTGGAATTCATTTCGGCACAAAGTCCTCCCGCTTTTGACTCGGCGATGCATGAGAAGCTTCAATCCACAGCGGGGCCGGAAGAGGAAGTGACCAGCGAAGACGAAGAGCTCGTGGAGAAATGCCTTGAGATCATTCGACAGGAAAAACGTGCTTCCACTTCATTGCTTCAGCGGCGGCTCCGGCTCGGTTACACCCGCGCCGCGCGCATCGTTGATATTCTGGAACAGCGCGGTATTTTGGGTCCCGGCGAAGGCGCCAAACCGCGCGAGATTCTGGTCGATCTTGATGCTGCCGTTTAGCCGGTATTTTTCGCGCCAATGACGATAGAAGGACTTGGTAAAAAATTTCAGGAGGCGAGGCGCGCCAGAAATCTTACGCTCGATGAAGCGGCGCGTATGACAAAGATCCGCCCTGCCCGGCTCGCGGAAATTGAGGCGGACGATTTCTCTCAATTTCCGAGCCTGGCCTATGCAAAAGGCTTCCTCCTTATCTACGGCAAATTCCTGGATGTCGATGTCACGCCGTACCTCGATGCGTTCGAAGACTCCGAGCGCGTAACGGTTGATGGCTACTCATATCTCCAGGAAAATCGTCCTGAGAAGCCAGCCAGTGCGCCGGTTGTTCCGCGCCGTCCGGCTGTCGCTCGCAGCAATCGGATTTCGCCGATGCCACTCATTGTCGGCGTTGTGGTGTTAGTGATTGGGTTTTTGCTAATGAAATTGGTTCTCAATGTGCAGCGGCTCGCGCCGCCGCCAACGCAATCCACCACACAGACGTCACCGAGTGTCTCGCCAGCGCTAGCTTCTAAAGCGACTACGCCTGCACCCGCTGGAACATCACCAAGCAGTGTTGCCGGTGGTCCATCAGTAGCGCCAGCGGCACCGGCCGCGCCGACGATTGCGCCCAATCCCGTCGCTGCGGCTGGCGTAATGCCGAGTGCGCCTGAGGTGCGTCGAGCGAAGGCTGTGACCAAGCAAGATCTGGCCAAAGCACAAGAGACAGCGAATCCTTCCCCGGCAGAATCGGGAGAACAGAATCAGGTCGCTATTCGTCCGCTAAAAAGGACCTATGTGCGGGTAACTGTAGGGGATGAGAAGGGCAATCCGGCCTTCGAACGATGGGTGTCGCCAACTGATGGCACGGTTGAATTTCGCGGCAAGCACGTCTCAATTCGCGTGCTTGATCGTGAGGCTGTGAACATCACGAAAAATGGAAAGGCGCTGGAAGAGGGCGACGCGGACGTGACCGTTAATTAGCGGTCTGTCATTCTGAGCGAAGCGAAGAATCTCGGACCAGTTTCTTGGGGCCGACCCTCTTGCCGAAGACAAATCAGAGATGTTTTGCTTCGCTCAGCATGACAGCGACGTTTGTGTACCATGACTTGTAGATGCAAATGAAGACTGCGAACGCACTGGAGCTCCCCAGCAAGCCGAAGATCGGCATGATTAGCCTCGGGTGCGCGAAAAATCTTGTCGATGCGGAGATAATGCTGGGAAGTGTCTTGCAACGCGGGATGGAAATCACATCCCGTCCAGAAGACGCCGATGTCCTGGTCATTAACACGTGCGCGTTCATTGATTCAGCGAAAGAAGAGTCAATCGAAGCGATTCTGGAAGCGCATCAGCAACGGAGGTTGAACAGACGAGCCGACCAAAAGCTGATTGTAAGCGGCTGCATGTCGCAGCGATTCGCGAAAGAACTGCGCCGGGAAATACCAGAGGTAGACGCGTTTATCGGGCTCGATCAGGTCAGTGAGCTTGGAAAAATTGTGGAGAAAATTTTAGGAAAACGCCCAACGCTCAACGCCCAACGCCCAACACCGAAGACAGACAGTTGGACGTTGGAAATTGGACGTTCGGCGTTGGGCGTTGATTCCAAAAACGGCGATCTCGATATCGGCTTCGCGAATACGCGGCCCACCTACATTCCGGATTACGACACACCGCGCTTCAGGCTTACGCCCGCGCATTTTGCTTATCTAAAGATCGCAGAGGGCTGCAATCACCCGTGCAGTTTTTGCGTGATCCCGCAAATGCGGGGAAAACATCGCAGTCGTCCTCCGCAATCTGTTCTGGAGGAAATTCGCGGACTCGTCAGTGAAGGGGTGCGAGAGATCAACTTGATCAGCCAGGACACCACGTATTACGGAATGGATTTGTGGCAGCTGAAAGCAGGTCCGCGTCAGCCGGTTGATTCGACGCACGGGCCGACGCTCGCCGCGCTCCTTCGCGAGATTCAAAAGATTGAAGGGGAATTCTGGGTGCGCCTCCTTTACACGCATCCGGCGCATTGGAGTGATGAACTGATTGAGACAATCGCTGGATGCGACAAGGTCGCGCGCTATATCGATATCCCTCTGCAGCATATCGACGAATCGGTGTTGCGACGAATGCGGCGGGAAACATCGCGCGCGCACATCGAGAACCTAGTTCACAAACTGCGTGCTGGAATTCCCGGCGTGACCTTGCGCACTACTTTTATTGTCGGATTTCCAGGAGAAACGGATGGGGAATTCGCAAGCCTTCTCGATTTCATTCAGCAGAGTCAATTCGAACGATTGGGGATATTCAAATATTCGCAGGAAGAGGGCTCCCGCGCTGCGAAAATGCCCGGACAAATTCCTGCAAGAATCAAGAACGCACGTTTCCGTGACGCAATGTCCGTGCAGCAGCAGATTGCGCAGGAGATTGCTCGCGAGAGAGTAGGAGTGGAACTGAAATTACTAGTCGATCAGCCACATTTCGCCCGAAGCGAGGGCGATGCTCCGGACGTCGATGCGCGCGTGGTGTTATCAAAATCTGCGCCTGTAGGCGAATTCATTTGGCGCAGGATCACTGGCACGCGCGGCTACGATTTGCTGGCGTAGCACAAACATCTTGTCTGTGGGGAAGGCGGCCGTCTCGCCTGCCGAGTTATGAACGGCCGAAAGGAAGCGGATGTTACAAGATTTTTCTCGCTATGAACTTAGCCAGTGACAACCCCACGATTTCTGATCAATTAAATTCATAACTTATCTGCATTTCGCTTCATGGCAGGCCTAAACGAACCAAACAACGAGAGCGTTCACGTTGACTTGCCGCTTCCGACCGCAGGGACATCGCCAGATTCAAAGTCGCGCGAAACAGTGCGAAGCCAATTGCCTGTTCGTGAACGCATGGGCAAATCACCGCTATCTTCGACGCCGTTGTCCGCGTCGGTCGTGGCCTCACCGGATTCGCCTGCTTCGGGATTGAAAAAGGAGACGGCACGCGTGCCGCCTGCACCGGATCCGTTTCCGTCAGCCGGTGAGACAAAAAATCCTGAGCCGCGAATCGAGATGCCTTACGTTGCTCCGCAGAATTTTTCAGCCGCCGTTGCGTCTGCAGGAAAAAAACCAATGCTGCTCTGGTGGATTCTGCTCGGGCTTTCGGCAATGATTTTGATTATTCAGATTTGGACTTATTTTTCTTAAGCCATGGAAAACTCTACTGTTATTAAGCTCGATGAATCCAATTTTGACCGCGAAGTGACGCACCAAGATAAGCCGGTGGTCGTCGATTTTTGGGCGGAATGGTGCGGCCCCTGCAAAATGATCTCGCCGCTGCTGGATGAAATTGCACGCGAAAAAGCCGGCTCTGTTAAGGTGGCGAAAGTCAACGTGGACGAAAATCAGAGTCTCTCGTTAAAATATAATATTCGCGCGATCCCGGCTCTGCTTTTTTTCAAGAATGGTCAACTGCGCGACCAAATCACAGGAGTTACGAGCAAGAAGGATTTGTTGAATCGCATCGAAGCGCTGGGTTAAAGGAAATTTTCGCGTCTCGAAAATTGCCGTGATCAGTGATTGGTGAACAGTGATCGGTGGTGCTGAATTTTTGCCGATAACCGATAACGGATCTCCCGCGAACATACGCCCGGCGGGGGTCGAACCCACAACCTTTGGCTCCGGAGGCCAACGCTCTATCCAGTTGAGCTACGGGCGCGTGTGAGGCCCGAAGATAGTTCAATTTAGCGATTTCGCGATTCAGTGATTTAACGATTTAGGCATTCCGCCACTTTGACGATTGCAATCGCTAAATAGGCCTTCCCGTTTGCAAATTGACCTTGCCTATTCGAAAATGTCGGCCCGCCAACGGCGGCGGAGGTCATGTATGAATCAAGTCATCGACATCATCGATAAAGAACAGCAAAAAGGCGATCTAACACCGTTTTCCGTCGGCGATACCGTACGCGTTCACACGCGCGTCGTGGAAGGAGACAAGGAACGAATTCAGATATTTGCTGGTGTGGTAATTGGCCGTAAAGGCCGCGGACTCAACGAAACGTTTACAGTGCGCCGCATCTCGTACGGCGAGGGCGTCGAGCGCGTCTTCCCGCTGCATTCGCCGAGGATCGCAAAGGTAGAAGTGGAGCAGCAAGGCCGCGTCCGCCGGGCGAAACTGAATTATCTCCGTACTCGCAAAGGCAAAGAAGCGACAGCGGTGCGTGAGTAAAATGTGAGATGTGAGAAGTGATTGGTGAGATGTTTTACTTCTCACTTTTCACATCTCACTTCTCACTCGTAGCATTTTTGGGTAACATGCGGCATGTACCGGCGCTGCGGATTCCGTTACGAGAAAAAGCTCCGCGTGATCGGAGTCGCGCGCATCGCCGGGATTGACGAAGCAGGGCGCGGCGCATTGGCGGGTCCAGTCGTCGCGTCAGCAGTGGTTCTTCCAGAAAAATTCCGGCATCGCAGGTTGAACGATTCCAAACAACTTGCACCGGAACTGCGCGAACAAATCTATTCCGAACTCGTCTCTGATCTCCAAGTTCGATGGACTGTCGGCATTGTTGATTCGGTTGAGATAGATCGGATCAACATTTTGCGCGCGAGTCACCGCGCCATGCGCCTGGCGATTGAAGCCCTGATTGAGCCACCGGATCACGTTTTGATCGATGGCCTGCCGGTGATTCCTTTTCCGCTTCCGCAGACGGCGATCATCGACGGCGATTGCATCAGCTTGAGCATTGCCGCCGCCAGCGTAATCGCCAAGGTTACGCGCGACCGGATGATGCGTGACTTTTGCGCTCACTTCCCGCAGTATTGCTTCGATCAACACAAAGGTTACGGAACCGAACTGCATCTGCTGAAGCTCCATGAATTCGGCCCTTGTCCGATCCATCGCCGATCTTTCGAACCGGTGGCGCAACCACTTCTCGCGTTGGAGGAACTTGTCCAAATCCAGCCATCTTCGGCGCGGCGTACGCGGAGAGAAGTTAGCGTGCCGTTACCTGAAGCGTAGCGGTTACAAGATCCTGTTACGCAATTTCCGTGGCCGCACGGGTGGCGAGATAGACGTTGTCTGTCGTGACAATGACACACTGGTCTTTGTCGAAGTGAAAACGCGCGGCGGCGAAGATTTCGGCCGTCCCGTGGAAGCTGTGGATCGGGAAAAGCGCAAGCGAATTTCGCGAGGTGCGCTGGCGTGGATGCGCATGCTCGATAACCCCGACATCTTTTTCCGGTTCGACGTGGTGGAAGTCGTAATCGCGGACGATGCAAAGCCGCGAGTGGAACTGATTAAGAACGCCTTTCCGCTTTCCAAGCCGTACCTCTATTGA
>WNGG01001690.1_pt1 | contig 24943 bp, 16 predicted proteins | sample 5400661 | NCBI WGS metagenome assembly WNGG01 (sample SAMN13153372, study PRJNA577476) | soil metagenome | isolation source: 100 cm soil or saprolite under Garry oak tree replicate 1 | place: USA:California | collected 2016-06-15
GGCTTCGGGCTGCCGCCCTCTGCACTCCTGCTGGTTGGCCACTTTTACATCGCCCTGATCACGTTTTACTTTTCATGAGGACATTTCGGAGAGCATTCCAGCTTGTTTGCTAGATACTGCTCCACTCACAGCTCGCTGAGGTCTGTATCAGGCGGAGGGACGAAATAACCCACTCCCAGTTCATTGTGCAGGAATTGCGGTTGTGCCGGGTCCGGTTCTAACTTGCGACGTAGATGGCGGATGAAGGTGCGGAGATATGTATTTTCGCCTGTATAGTCTGGCCCCCAGACGCGCTGAAGAAGTTCGCGATGAGTCAGCACTTTTCCGGCATTGCGAGTGAGTTCGCAAAGTAGATCATATTCAGTTGGGGTGAGATGAACTTCTTTTCCACCAGAACGGACAGTGCGGTGGGCATAATCGACAAGCAAACCGTTTTCGCCACCACTACGATAGAAAGGTTTTTGCATATCATTGGCTGTCACACCACTACGCAGGCGAGCGATTTCATCAGCGCGACGGAGTGCGACCCGTACTCTTGCCAGCAATTCGTTGAGGTTGAAGGGCTTGGTCAGATAGTCATCGGCTCCCTGGTCGAGCGCTCGAACCTTCACGGGTTCTTCATCTCGTGCAGAAAGGATAATTACAGGAGCGCCGCTCCATTCGCGGAAACGGCGCAGGAATGCCAGGCCGTCGAGTGTCGGGAGAGAGAGGTCGAGCAGGACAAGTTGTGGTTGAAAAATAGCCGCCTGGTCGATGGCCTGTGCCCCGTCGCGTACCGTCTGCACCACGAAACCCCTGGCTCTCAACTGGGCCAGTAGAAATGTGCGCATTTGTGGGTCATCCTCCACACAGAGGATACGAACCTTTTTGTCGGTGGTGGACATAACGTTTCTCCTAAGCCTGGTAACTGAGCGAGAGATGCTTCGCTTCACTCAGCATGACAGTAGCCTGGTAACTGAGCGAGAGATGCTTCGCTTCGCTTCGCTCAGCATGATAGTGTATGGAGATTACGCACATCATGACCCGATTCACTCTCATCGTGTCTACAGTCTCCAAGCCGTTGAGAGGGCGCCTCAACCACCAGGTTCCGATGATGGGAAATCAGGTGATGATGACGGTAATCCATACATGACAGTGCTGGCTTCACCTTCTCTCAGATTCTCTCATTTACACCATTGCCTGCACTGGCAGGGGGAGCGACTGCCAGGGTAAAAGCAAAGGTAGCTCCCTGGCCAGGGCTACTCTTCACTGTCAGTGTGCTACCATGTGCTTCGATAATACCTCGACTGATATACAAACCCAATCCGGTGGCGGGACTCCAACGTGCGCTGCCTCGTCGTCTTGATTCTTCTGGTTGGCCTGGGCGATCAGCGATTGGTCTTCTTGCTGCCGCAAAGGTACTGAAGCGAGTGAAGAGTTCTGCCTGTCGCTCCTCGGTCATACCGGGTCCCCGGTCAATTACCCGCAACTCAACACTGGAAGGTTGTTTATCACCCTTGTTGAATACTGGTTCGGCCTCAAGACGTACTGTATCACCTTCGGGAGCATAGCGGAAGGCATTGCTAAGCAGATTAGTGAGCACGCTCATGATGAGTTCGTAATCACCCAGTACGCTGGGCAGTCTGCGGGGAATGTTGATCTCCAGGCGACGTTGTGAAGAGGTGATCAGCGCCTCGAGTCGGTCTTGCAGGTCTTCAAACATTTCCGGGAGCAGAATCGGCTCAAGTTCAAGACGTAAAGCTTTGGCCTCAACGCGAGAAGCATCAAGGAAATGGTTCACCATTCCCACCAGGCGTTCTATTTGTTCATCCGCAGTCTGCAAGTAGTCCTGTTGCGCTTCTGGTGACCATGAGAGGTCATTGGTGAGCAATGCGCTCACATGGGCGCGAATATTTGCAAGAGGTGTCTTCAGTTCGTGGGCCATCGTGGTAAAGAAATCTTCTCGTGCTCGCTCCAGTGCTTTGAGGCTGGTGATGTCGTGCCAGACTAACACCGCGCCTGTAATTGTTCCATCGCCGGCCCGGAATGGCCCGGCATTAGTAAGCAACCAAAGGGGTTGGCCGTCGGGTTGATTGATATGTAATTCAGCTTCGCTCGTCTCGCCTTTCCTCAGTGCCAGGAAGAGAGGGTGTTCCTCGTATGGAATAGTCGAACCGGAAGGTCCATACACTGTGATAGAGCGTAATTCCTGTTCAATATTCATACCGATCGCTCTTTTTAGAGTCTCATCGGGATCATCGCCTGGCTCTAATCGCACGCCTATACGTTGCAGAAGCTCTACTGCCTGGTGATTAATTACGGTAATGCGATCGTCTTCAGCAGAGACAAGCATTACACCCGATGGCAAACGCTCCAGGAGCAGCTGCATCCGTCTGCTTTCCTGTTCCTGGGCCGCCTTTGCCACCTGTAATGCCTCGTTGCGTTGTGCCAGTTCGGCTGTGCGAGCAACCACTTCGGCTTCGATGCGTTCGCGTGCAGCGGCCTGTTCTGTCACATCATGATAGACAACGGCAAAAGCGAAAATATTACCAAAATCATCTTGTATCGGAGCTTTTGAGCGACGGATGGTATAGTGTTGGCCGTCTGCTCCGATCATCTTGAATTCATCGACACGCTTCTCGAGCGGATGACCTTCGAGTTCCGCTACAAGGTCAGAAACAGCGGGAGAATTTCGCGGAAAGCTGGCCGTACTTCGCGCCAGGGCCTCAGTGATGTGCAGGCCAATTACATCATCCGACCAACCCAGGAGCTTTCGCGCCACGGGGTTTGCCTCGGCCACACGCCAACGCGCATCATAAATAATTACTCCGTCAGGAATGGCCTGCATCACGTTTTGACGCTGGCGGGCATGGCGGTTCGCAAGTCGTGCCAGGTGATCGATATCACGGAACAGGCGAGCGTTCTGTATTGCCAATCCCGCCTGTTGAGCGAACTGCTCTAATAAGCTGATCTCTTCCGTAGGGAAGCCTCTTGATCGTCGGTGGTAGACCTCAATTGTACCTAATACTGTAGGCTGATTATCGCGTGGATATTCAGACCTGTAACGCCGCTCGGCCGCGGTTACGCTTCGCGTCAACAGGTCTGAGGGGAGGCCTGCATTCTGATCTGGAGCGGGTTCAAAGATAGGCACACACAGAACTGAACCTGGTCGGCGTGGTATACCCTGATCGTCGAGGAATGGAAGCTCAAGTCCAGGCTCGTTGTTTGTGTTAGTAACCACCTTTGTGTGCTGCTCCTGTATGACCTTGCCCAGCAATAACCGTTCACTTACCTTTGGGTGCCAGTCTCGTGATCTGTGATGTATGCCTTTCTGGACCGCTATCGTCGCCATGGGGACACCAGTTGCTATGTTGCGGGTTTCAGTCGGGAGTTGCTCTTCGAAATCTAGAGCCTGGAACCCGGTACTTGTGGCCGGGTGGTCTATTAACAGGATGGCACAGTATCTAGAGCCAACCATCTCTTGAACAGCCTGGAGAATGCGATCAAGCACCTGGGGTAGTGCTAGAGGTCCTGCAATGGCTGAAGAGATAGAATGGATAGCCTTCATATGCATACGCGAGCGTGCCAGGTTGGTTACATCCTCGATAGTTATGAGCAGGCTATTCTCTAAGTTTTGGGCTGCAGTGGAGCGTTTGGCGACAGGAAATCGTTCCCCAGTCTCCGAGAGACGGGATGCAAGGTTCGGCGATGGTTCAATAGATACTCGCCAGTAGGTACGCCCACGGCTTTTCAGGAAGCCTTCGTATGGGATATCCTGAAACGTCATGCTCTGTCCTGTAGAGCATACTTGCTGCAATACAGGCAGCGCTGCATTTCGTATCTCCTCTGTTGCCACTTTCTCTAGAAGTTGACCCACGACTCCTTCAGTGCGCCATGGTTCTTCCAGCAGCTCCAGGAAATACGCATTAGCATAGCGGAAACGCAGGTCAGGGCAACCAAGAATAGCGGTTCCAACTGATACATGCCCAAGTATATATTCAAGTAGCTCAGATTGCTCTGGCTGCATAAGTGTGCACTTTTCTCAAGCCACCTCATCAACGCCGCTCGTTCGCGGCTACGGCTTCGCCGTCAGATGAGGTGCAAGGACTCTTTCCAGGTACCGAAGCGTACAAGCTGATGTTCTAGACATTTGTTTCGGTGCAGACCAACACCCCACTATATATTATAGCGCTTTTTCTTCGAACCTGGGCGATTAGGATTTGTGTTAGCAGGTGGATTCTGTTATGATGCGGTGCAAGTGCATTGTATATCTGGCAAGGAGAAGGACAAGCAGAGGTATGGATTTACGTGGCAAGCGTGTACTGATAATGGGTTTAGGTTTGCAAGGATCGGGTATGGCCGCGGCACGTTACGCTGCCCGACAAGGGGCGATTGTGCGTGTCACTGACCAGAAAACGCGGGAGATACTCGAACCAAGCGTGCAGGCGCTGGCTGGCTTACCAATTGAATTTGTGCTTGGGATGCATCGCAATGAAGACTTCCTCTGGGCGGAGATTGTCATTCGCAATCCCGGTGTCCCACTATCCTCGCCCTATCTCCGCCTTGCTCGTGAGCATGGAGCACAGATTGAGATGGAGATTGCACTCTTCTTTCTTGCCTGTCCAGGACACATCATCGGCATTACTGGCACACGCGGCAAAACCACCACCACGACCCTGATTTACGAGATATTGCGTGCCAGTGGTGCTTCCGCCGTTCTGGGAGGCAATGTGGCTGGAGTAGAAACGCTCTCCCTGCTCCCTCAGATTACGGCTGAAACTCAGGTGGTACTGGAGTTATCAAGCTGGCAGCTTGAAGGCCTGGCTCCCCATAAGATAAGTCCTCCCGTCGCTGTCATGACCAATATTTACCCTGACCATCTCAACGCCTATTCAGGTATGGAGGAGTATGCTGAAGCCAAGGCCAATATTTTTCGTTATCAGCGTCCTACTGATCTTGCTCTATTCAACTACGATAATCCCTGGACGCGCCGCTTCGGTGAAGAGGCTCCTGGTCAAACCTGGTTTACCAGTATAGAACGTGGTGGCAGCTTCGCTCGTGGTTCTGAAGATTTTATGCCTTTTGTCCTCACTGAGGCACCATTGGTCGGAAGGCATAATCTCGAAAATATTCTGCTGGCAACGACTACAGCCAGGTTTCTCGGTGTTCCCGACGAGACTATCAGGACCACTGTTCGCAGCTTCCGTGGTGTTGCCCATCGGCTGGAAGAGGTGCGGGTGGTTAATGGTGTGCGCTATATCAATGACAGCACAAGCACCACGCCAGTTGCCGGGCGGGTAGGCCTGGAGGCATTTGATAGCCCTGTTGTGCTGGTTGCCGGTGGCAATACAAAGCATCTTCCCCTGGAGAACTGGCCTGAAACGATCCTGCGGCACTGCCGGGATGTGATTTTGCTCAAAGGAACTGGCACGGACGAACTATTGCAGGCGTTGTCTGAACAGGCGACAAAACAGGGAATTGCCAATCCTGTACGTGGTGTATTTGACAACTTGACCGCAGCAGTGGATGCAGCAGTAGCATTGGCACGTCCTGGCGATGTAGTGCTCTTCTCTCCTGGTTTCACCAGCTTCGGTATGTTTCTGAATGAATTTGATCGAGGGGATCAGTTTGTAAGCTATGTACGCAAGTTATAAGCGTCTACTCATTTACTGGGGATGCAGCGGCGTGGAGTGTCCCGGCTCTCTCTTTTTTCCTCAAGGAGGGCCGCAGACCTGACGATATAATTATGAGGGAATGTCAGAGTGGCATCCCTTGCACCCTCTCCGGGGGAGCTTACACAGGTAGGTTTTGTGGGGAGGCGCGTAGGAAGGGGCACGGCGGGCGACCATAAAGGCCCTCCCAACCCGGCTCCGCCGCCCTCGCCCCTACGGACTGACGATGATGCTTCCACAGAAGCTCGATGTCTCTACGAGACAGAGAAGGCAATGAAAATCGCCTATTTCGTGCAGGAGCGGTAATAGTATGCGATTTTCAGAGGAGTCTACCTGTGTAAGCTCCGGGGGAGAGGTAATAGCAAAGAAGCCTGGAGGCTTTTAGCCAGGTTTCCCACTTCGCCCCAAAACGGCTTGTGCTGATATATTTCTCGCTGCTAATCGTTATACAGGTTGGGAAGCTAAGTACAGGGGAATTATATGAGAATATATCGATATGAGGTACATCCAGGAAAAGCCCTGGCATTAAGCTGTGCCTGCCTCCTACTATTTCTTTCGGCCTGTCAGGGGTCTCCAACGCAGAGTCTAGATGCTCAAGCTACTGCCACATCGACCGCCCAAAGGGTATTATTTACAGATGGTACTCCACAGCAGGGCAGCGGTGGTTCTGTCGTGATAGTGCCACGCCAATCAACCGCAACTGTTCAGGGAACCTCCGGTCCGAATGCAACTCCGACGAAGGGAGCGTATAACCCTGGCACGCCACCAGGACCTGTTCCTCCTGGCACTGGCGCTATCCCTGCTGCTTTTCCACAGTATCTGAGTTTCGGCGTAATGAGCCAACCGGGTAGTGCATCGGCGCTTGATGATATGCGTAACCGCAACGGTGCCAAATTTATCTTCAGGTACCAATACCTGACTGGGGGTGTCAATACAAATCGTGGCTGGGAGCACTGGCAATCACCCCTTGGGCAATTTGCAACTTATTATATGCAAGAGAGCGCTCAGCACGGCTATATTCCAACATTTGTCTACTATGAAATCTGTTTGAGTAACGGCCCTCAGCCGGGCAGCTATTGTGGTGGACATAACATTCAGCAAGATACTGGTAACCTGGCAAGTGCCTCCACAATGAATGCATATTACGCCAACTGGGTGCTGATGCTGCAAAAAATTGGCGCATTTGGCAAACCTGTGCTGGTGATTGTTGAACCTGATCTATGGGGTTTCTTGCAGAATGCGGCCAATGGAACTGACAATGCTGCAAACATTCCGGCCAGCGTCGGTTCTTCTGGTTTTGCTGATGCGGCAGGCTTTCCCGATACGGCACGGGGGTTCTCCTGGGCCTTGCTGCACATGCGCGATAAATATGCACGTAATGCCTTCCTCGCTCTGCACGCTTCGACATGGGCGACGGGAACCGATATCGCTACCAATACCAGTTCATCCCTGGATGTCGCTGGTGTTGCACGCAGAGAAGCGAATTTCCTCAATACGGCGGGGCTGTTCGGTAATCCTTCCGGCGTCTCAAGTTGGGATGTGGTTTCCAACGATATCGCCGACTTTGACTCTGGTCAGCCGGGGGGGCGGTCATGGTGGGATCGCTATAACCAGACCTTCCCTAATTTCGCCCGCTACCTCACCTTTATCGGTGATCTCAGCCAGTACACTCGTCATCGTATTGTGATGTGGCAGGTGCCCATGGGCAACCAGTACTTCGATACAATGAATAATTCTCCTGGTCACTACCAGGATAACCGCGCCGAGTATATTCTGGGGAATGCTACCAGCTTCGCGGCAGCTGGCGTCATCGCTGTCCTCTTTGGACCTGGCAATGGCGGTACCATGAATACCGATGCCATGAATGATGGCGTGACCAACCCGGCACCAATAAACAGTTACGAGTGCAATATGTGCAACAACCATACGAGCAGCTATTCCGACGATGATGGTGGCTACCTGCGCATATTCGTCGGGCAGTATATGCAGAATCCTGTTGCAATTTCGTAGGGGCCCGATTATGCTGTAATGAATAGCAAGCCTCCTCATGCATTCATTCAAGATTTTTTGTGGAACTATAACAAAAAGCTTCTTTCTGAGCGAATGTGAGATTTTTACAGGCAAGCGTTGCTCCGCCTGTAAAAATCTCACATTCGCTTCACCGCCCCTCAGGGCGAGATGAAAGTGCTTTTTTCCCGCCCCCCCACCCGAGAAGAAGAGGGGTTGCGAGGACACCTCGCGCTCCGGTTAAGGGCGGCCGCCCTTAACGATCCTGCTTTTCCCCACTTTTACATCGCCCTGCCCCGCCTCTTTGTTCGGGTTGCGCTTCTGCCCTGATTCTGGTAGACTAACGAGTGATAGGTTGGGATCGTTGCTATCTACCCATGGTAGTGTGTACAACTATAAACATTGCCGTTATCAACGTGCCCCAAAGGAGAAATATATCATGACCATGATGATGAGCAGGAAGGCCCTGGAAGAATATGGGCTGACGAACCTTAGCAATGTCTACTGGAATCTTTCGGTTCCTGTCCTGGTTGAACATGCATTGGAGCGGAAAGAGGGAGTGCTGGCTTCCAATGGTGCGCTTACAGCCAACACTGGACCGCACACAGGGCGCTCCCCTAAAGATAAGTTTATCGTCTCGAATGAAGAATATGCATCAAAGATCTGGTGGGGCGAGAACAATCACCCACTCTCCCAAGACCATGCCGAGGCTGTGCGAAGTAGCTTGACGGCCTATTTGCAGGGGCGCGACGTCTATGTACTGGATGCCGCAGCTGGTGCTGATCCAGATTATCGTATACCCATTCAGGTGATCACCGAATTGGCCTGGCACAATCTCTTTGCCCGTCAACTCTTCCTCCGCGTCCACCCGAATGACATGGCTTCCGATCGTCCTGGCTTCACTATCCTCTGTGTGCCAAACTTCCAGACAGACCAACGTATACATGGGACCCGCTCAGGAGCGGCTATCATTATCGACTTTGAAGAACGCCTCGTATTAATTGCCGGCACGCACTACGCTGGCGAAATGAAGAAATCGATCTTCACCGTCCTCAACTTCATCTTGCCTGCTGAAGGTGTGCTACCCATGCACTGCTCCGCCAACGTCGGCTCTGCTGGTGATGTAGCACTCTTCTTCGGCCTATCTGGTACAGGCAAGACCAGTCTCTCGGCTGATCCGAGTCGTCGCCTGATTGGTGACGATGAACATGGCTGGGGTGATAATGGTGTTTTCAACTTCGAGGGCGGTTGCTATGCCAAGTGCATTCACCTTTCGAAGGAATACGAACCGCAAATCTGGAATGCCATCCGCTTTGGTGCCGTCTGTGAAAATGTGGTGTTGAAAGAGGGTAGTCGCGAGCCAGATTACGATGATGACTCCCTCACAGAAAATACCCGCGCTGCCTATCCTGTCGATTTCATTGAGAATGTGATTGAATCGGGGAGAGCAGGACAGCCGAAAGCCGTGATCTTCCTTTCGGCTGACTCCTTTGGCATCTTGCCCCCAATCTCGAAGCTCACCACAGAGCAGGCCATGTATTACTTCCTTTCCGGCTATACCAGCAAACTGGCGGGAACAGAGGCGGGAGTAACCACACCCCAGGCAACCTTCAGTTCATGTTTCGGTGCTGCCTTCTTGCCACTGCGCCCTGGCGAGTATGCCAACCTCCTGCGAGAGCGCATCGAGAAATACAATGTACGCTGCTACTTGATTAACACCGGGTGGACTGGTGGCCCGTACGGCATCGGCAAGCGCATCAACATCAACTATACTCGCGCTATGGTCAGAGCCGCTATCAGTGGCGCACTCGATACCGTCGAGATGGTCACTGATCCCATCTTCGGTCTCCGTTCGCCAACATCCTGTCCCGATGTGCCCAGCGAACTGCTCATCCCCCGCAATACCTGGCCGGATAAAGAAGCCTATGATCGTGCTGCCGCTGATCTTGCCGCTCGCTTCAAGAAGAACTTTACACAGTTCACCTTGCCCAGCGACGATGTAAGGAATGCCGGGCCAAAGTAAATGTTGTTGTTGGGATAAAGTGAGGGACCAGGCCATAGCTGTCTGGCGAACAGCTATGGCCTGGTCCCTCACTTTATCCCGACAAATCTCAACGCACAAAGAACTGGCTACTGCGTTCTTTTCTTATAGATGGGTAGCCCCTATTTCCTCTTGCGATTTGCAGTAGATAGTGTAAAATGACTGTGGTATCCATGGATAGGCCATTTTGAGAGATAAAGAGGGTGTTAAGATGAGACAGGGCGACGGTGCGGAACTGTTGGGACCAGATGACCCCCGCAGTGAAACGATAGGAATTATACATGTGGCTCCCCATGATGACAGGGTAGGTGTGTTGTATGCCATTTCAACCCAGGCCGGGCTTGGTCGCAAGCAGGTGGTTCTGGATTTGCCCGAAGTGGATAACAAAGCGTTCCAGACGCCAACTGACTTTGATGGTCTTAAGGATGTCCGACGCGACCTGAAAATAGATCTGGTGGTCATTGCGCCCAGTCGCTCTGGCCCTGCTGAACTGGCGCGTCTGCGCCGTTTTCCGGTCTATTCCTCGTTGGAGTCCTTTGCCAGATCCCTCCAGGATCAACCTCAGCGGCAGTCGCAGGCACAGGATGCTCCGGCGAAAAAAGGCAAAGGATGGGCATTCTGGCGCAGGCAAGCCCCTGCTACTCCTGCTTCCCCTGCTTCCCTACCTCCTCAGCCGCCTGCAAGTGCTGCCATGCGTGAACCATTACAACCACTTCCTGCTGTGCCAATAACTGCATCGGCGGACACTCCCGACGACGATGAGCCTGAGATGGCGAACGCTGAAGAGGATGTGCCTACCGGGCCACTTGACAATGTGGCTCCTGTTGCTGCTGGAGCAGCCGGATTGGGGATGGTCGCCGAACACGAGATGGAGAATTTGCGAAGCAGACAAGCTGGACAGGGAACAGAGGGAATGCAGGCTCCTGGGGCTGGGAATGGAGGAAATAGTGAACCTGTCCCACCTTCCCCAATTGATGATGAGGACACCTGGACTCCTCCCCCTCCACCGATTGATGATGAGGACACCTGGACTCCTCCTCCGCCTCCCTCTCCAACAGTCGTTGATAGCACTCTTTCGAGTAATGCTGCTGGACAGGGAGAGGCAGAATCAGGCGCGAAACCAGCTTATCCAAATGGTACTGCTATCGGTGCCAGTGCTGCACCAGGCATTATTCAACTCTCTCGCAAGGGGGATAGTGGGAAGTTACCTGTCCCACCTGTCTCTTCACCTGTGCCCCCTGTTGATCTCAACGAGGATGAGGACGAGAACGTAACAGCATCACCAGTCCCTCCCCCTCCTCCCTCTCCTCCTGCTCCCTCACCAGTGAGGCAGCGCAATACTGGCAAGACCCCAGCCGCTGTTGCAGGCGCTCCAATGGTGAGTCGTGCCAGTACTACAGGCGGTCTGCCTCCAACTGGAAGGACGATGAGAGGCCGTGGAAGTGGTTCGCCTCCCTCGAGAGGCAGACGGCGCTGGCTGCTCCTCGTTGCTGTGCTTCTGCTGCTCTTGCTACTGACATGTGGTGGTATTGCCATTGCGGCACCAGGGATGCTCCGTTCTATTACCAGCGCGTTGCCCGGTGCCCCACCCACAGCAACGGTGACGATTACTCCTGATAGCAAGGACTTGAAAACTACCTACCTGCTCACAGCCGTGACAGGTACCCCTGATGTGAAGCAGCGCCAGGTACAGGCGCGTCAACTGAACCCTACCACATCGACACAATCCAAGACGGTACCAGCAACTGGTGTAAAGAATATTCCGGCTGTTCAAGCAACGGGAACCTTGACCTTCTATAATAGTAAACCTGTAGATCAGCTTGTGAAAAAAGCTACCGTGGCTTTTTCTGTTGCTGGTGGAGTGCAGATTCTGATCAGTGCAGATGTGGATATTCCGGCTGGGAGCCCTGGGATTTTTGGGGTGAAGAGCGTTTCTGCTTATGCGACTCCTGGGGGCACAAGTGGCAACATTGCCGCAGGAACCATTAATCAATATTGTTGTAGTTCTGATAGTTCTATTAGTGTCAAGAATCTCACTGCTTTTACCGGTGGTCAGGATGCCCAACACTATACTATAGTGGCCCAGAGCGACATTGATGGTGCTGCGAATGCATTGGAAACATCCCTCACCCAAAGTGCGCAGACAGCGTTGCAGAAGCAAGTTCATTCAGATGAACAGCTTGTAGCTCCTGCTCAATGCATGGACAAGGTGACGAGTGATCATAATGCGGGAGATCGAGCGAGTAATGTGACGGTCACCGTTACGGCGACCTGCACCGGTGAAACGTATGATCAGAAGGCAGCACTGGGATTGGCGGCGGACTTGCTCAAGAAAGATGCGAGCACCGACCCAGGTGCGGGCTATCAATTGGTGGGCACCCTGGTGACGACGGTCACCTCAGCGAAGGTGGTCGATACCCAAAAGGGAACTATCGCCTTGCAGGTCAAAGCAGAAGGCATCTGGGTCTACCAGTTCACTGACGCCCAGAAGCAGATGTTGGCGAATTTAATCAAGGGCAAGAGCAAGAAAGATGCCCTTGCCGCGCTCTCAATGCAACCCGGCGTGGCAAAAGTTAACGGTGTGGCAAAAGTCAGTATTAACATCTCCAACGGAGATACCTTACCGACAGATACCAGCCAGATCACCATTAATATCGTGCCGGTCTCTGGATTACAAGTGACACCAACCACGGCATCAGGGAGTCCAGCCCCAGCTGGTTCTCCTACCGTCACGATAGGTACTCCGACAGCAGTACCCACCCAGCCTGGCAAATAAGGGGCGAGGGTAAATGCTGTAGAAAAGCTCTCTGGTGGGTACCTGGGGGCTTCGAGGGGATGGGTGTCTTGGGGGTATGGGCGTTCCGCTGATTTAGGAAAGGATAAACGCGCAGGATGCTGGCTCTGGAAGGCAGACAGCTCGGAAACTACGATGTCATCAAACGCATTCGTGTAGGTGGCATGGGAGCTGTCTATGAAGGGAAGCAGCGAACGGCGTTTGGGCGACGTGTAGCGATCAAGGTGATCCTTGGGAACTACGCCGATGACCCTGATATGCGTCGTCGCTTTGCACGAGAAGCGCGTATAGTTGCGCGGTTACATCACCCCCATATTTTACCGCTCATCGAGTTTGGTGATGAGCAGGGTATTCTCTACCTGGTGATGCCTTTTATCGAAGGTGGTACCCTCACCAGCTACTTACGTCGCAGTCTGCCGGACCTGAGCGAGGTTGCCGCTATCTTCCTCCAATTGCTGGATGCCGTGGAGTACGCACATGATGAAGGGCTGATTCATCGTGACATCAAATCCTCCAATGTGCTGTTAGAGCTGCGTCGTAGTGGGCCACCATATGCCTATCTTGCTGATTTTGGCCTGGTGCGTACCATGCAGCAAGCTGAGTTAGAGCAAACAGGAAATCCTATCCCTCTTGATCAGATCCCAGGAACGCCACACTATATGGCACCAGAGCAGACGCGAGGTATTGTTACAGCCTCAACCGATATTTATGCCCTGGGTGTGCTCCTCTATCAAATGCTGGTTGGGAAACTTCCTTATGATGATCCTGACGAGGTGAAGGTAATCCAGATGCATTTGCATGCGCCGATTCCTTCTCCCAGCGAACATGATGCCTCCATTCCTAAAGAACTCGGTGAGGTTGTGCGTACTGCCATGGCCAAACATGCCGAAGATCGTTTCGCTAGTATTGCTGAGTTCCGCCAGGCCTTCCTGGCCGCTATTGAAGGGCCAATAGTGACAGTCAAAGAAGATATCCCGCCTGCAAAGGAGGCATTTTCTGCCCCAGAGCGACGTATTTCGGTACCCTTGAGATCATCTGACTTCTCTGAGCCTCCAGATACTCCGGCACCCATACTGGTATCACCGCCAGCACCTCCACCCCTCTCACTACAACGTCGTCCTCAACGTGTTGTTACTCCCCCTCCACCACTCGTAAGGCGACCAATTAGACGACCAGTGGCAGCGAAGCGCAAACGATTCAATTTGTCGATGGTAGCAGCCATGTTAGTTCCGCTTCTGCTGCTGGCCCTGCTGCTCATCCCAAGATTATGGGGGGTCGGCATCCTTCCACCTGGATTCCCGGTGTTTGGCTCGGATCCTGCTGCCACAGTCACCGTCACTGCACAAAGTAAAACTTTGCATGATGTCTACCGATTGACTGCTTCTTCACAGGTCAAGCGTCCTGACCTGGCGAATCGAGTTATTCCCTACCGTACTGTGCAGGGGCAATCCACGGGTAGCGCTACGAAAACGACGAGTACTAAGATTACTTCGGCGGCACAGGCAACAGGCTCATTACTCTTTGTGAATAGCAGCGACTCCTCGGTCTCTGTCCCAACAGACAATATCTTTACGACTGACTCAGGTGTGCAGGTGCGGCTTACACAATCAGTTGATGTGCCTCCACACCAGCATGGAAAAGATGGGACAATTTCTGCTCCTGCAGTAGCCGTCAAGGCGGGTGCGGCTGGAAATATCTCCGCAGATGCTATCAATACTATCTGCTGTGGTGGTCTCTCTGTGAGTAATCCTGACCCGTTTACTGGCGGTGTGGATGCTGGCAAGGTACATGTAGTGACACAGGCGGATCTGGATGCCGTGAAGAAGGGCTTGAGTCCGCGATTGCAGCAGCAGGTGTTGCAGCAGCTTCAGCGGCAGTTAAGCGCAAACGAAGTGATGGTCGGGCAGCCTACCTATACTACACGGGTATCATCAGATCAACCTGTTGGTACACAGGCGGACAGGGTGCTTGTGACAGTTACTGTATCGGGAATGGCTATGGTGTATGACCACGAGGTGGCACGGCAAATGGCCGCACAGTTACTCAGTCAAAAGGCAATGCAGACGTTGGGTAACAATTACCAGTTGCACGGCACTATTTCCATGGGCACACCTCCTGTGGTACAGCAAGGGCAGGATGGGCTACTCTTTCTTGATGTGTCGGTGCATGGATTCTGGGTCTATACCCTCTCGCCTCTTCAATGGAACCAATGGCGTCAATCCATTAAAGGAGCAACTGCTGCTGCTGCGATAGCCTATCTCAATTCGCAGCCTGGTGTAGCGGCGGTACAGATACGTCTCCCCTTTGGTACCGATCATCTCCCTTCCTCTGTTGATCAGATTGAGATTGTGGTGACGAACAATTGAACCATCATGCCATCGGGAGGGGTAGGGACCATAGGCGCGAACATTAGCCAGACCCCACCGCCACCCAGGGCGACCGCAAGGGTCGCCCCTACCAGACCACGGATCAGCCCGCCAGGCCCGTGTATAGGAGGGGCGGGGCTTGCCCCCCGCCCTGGAAATTCGTCCTAAGTTCGCGCTTATGAGGGCAGGGACGGCTCTTATCACGAACACAACATATGCTATACTATTCCTGTATAAAGGTAGTACCCTGGCAGAGTGGCCGGGCACCATAACTGCAAAGGATGCAGGAGGATCGGATGATATGACAGATCAGAAAACTGAGCCCGCGATGGGTGAGATGCGCTACTATAACTCGATACTCGAGGCGATAGGCAATACTCCACTGGTACGTCTCAACCAGGTTGCAAGTGATGTGCCACCATTGACGCTGGCAAAAATGGAGATGTTCAACCCTGGTGGGAGTGTCAAGGACCGGATTGGTCCTGCTTTGATTGAACACTGTGAGAAACTGGGTCTCTTGCGACCTGGAGGAACTATTGTTGAGCCGACGAGCGGTAATACAGGGCATGGGCTGGCCATAGCTGCTGCGATTAAGGGATATCATTGTATCTTTGTAATGACAGATAAGGTGAGTGAGGAGAAGCGCAGCCTCTTACGTGCCTATGGGGCTGAGGTAGTTATCTGCCCCAGCAGCGTTACGCACGACTCACCAGAACACTATAAGAATGTAGCCCATCGACTGGCCGATGAGATTCCTGGGGCCTGCTGTCCCGATCAGTATTCCAATCCAGCCAATCCTGGAGCACACTATATCACCACCGGCCCAGAGATCTGGCGTGATACTGCCGGACGTATCACTGCGTTTGTAGCGGGGATTGGGACTGCCGGTACCATTGTCGGCACTGCCCGCTTCCTCAAAGAGCAGAATCCGGATATCAAGGTTATCGGTGCAGACCCGGTTGGTTCCGTCTATTCTGGCGATACGCCCAAACCGTACAAGGTTGAGGGCATCGGCATGGAAATCTTCCCCAAGAACTATGATCCAACAGTCATAGATGAGACCATTCGTATCGACGATCGTACTTCGTTCTACTGGGCACGGCGATTGGCACGGGAAGAAGGTATTCTGGCAGGTGGCTCTTCTGGTACAGCTATAGCTGCTGCTCTGAACTACTCGCGTCGCCTGACGGCTAATGATGTTGTAGTGGTCTTGCTGCCCGACACCGGGCGTGGCTATCTCAGCAAACAATTCAACGACACCTGGATGCGTGAGAATAATATGCTCGTGCCAACGGAGAATGAGCAACCCACACTACGCGATATCCTTACCTATCGTCGCAGCCATTCACGGACTATGCCACTTGTTGTGAGTGTAACTCCAACCGACTCGATTGCTGACGCTGTTGAATTGCTGCGTCGCTACGGCATCAGCCAGACACCGGTCATCGAGAATGGTCATATGGTGGGGAGCCTGACTGAGAATCTGCTCCTGCGCCATCTCGCCAGTGGTGAACCATTGGCAGAGGCATCTGTACGCGATGTGCAAGGTCCCCCCTTCCCAGAACTGGAGCCTGATGCGCCTGCACGAGAGGCATACACGATCTTCAGCAGTGGACAATCGGCAGTGGCTGTGATGAATGGGAATGTGTTAGAGGGAATTGTGACCAAGAGCGACCTGCTAGAATTCTGGGCACATACACGGAGCGAAAGAGGGCTTTAGATTATCCCTGCACAACCAATCCGCCCATCACAGTGTATATCGCCTCATTCAAATGTCCATCGTCGCCTGGCTCGCTAGCAATCGCAAACACTGGGAAGGCCAGGCCGCCACAGAAGGAGGTTGATATATAATCCCCCACCTTGTTTCTACCCTGGGGGAGCCAGCTCGAAGACATTGGCCCGGCCAGTCGGATGTTTTGCGTCCAGCTGGCTCCCCCATTGGTTGACGCGACAAAACCAACATAGTAATCACAAGAGGGGGAACAGTTGGCAGTGTGGTAGTAGAAGGCAAGCGCAAGGTGAGCACTACTCCCGGAGGTACTTTTATCAACGGCAAGGCCGGGAAAGGCGTATGCCAGACCACTTCCACGAGGTGTGATGGGGATGCGCTGCACTGGCGACCAGGTAACACCATCAGTGGAAGTACTCATCACTAGATCATCTTCACGTACCAGACTATCCTCCGAAGTACTCGTATTCCGATCATCTCTGCCTTCTGTGATATTTTGCTTGCAATTTGTTTCAAAGCTACAATCTGCCCAGACAAGATAGACTTTGCCAGAGCCGTCTGTCTCGGCGCTTGCGAGAGCGGAACCAGTAATTTTTGCAACAGTAACTGTGCTGCTCCAACTTTTCCCGCCATTGTTGGAAGTGAAAGCGAGCATCTTGTCGGTGTCATACCCGCTTATCGGCACGATCACAGTGCCACCGGGCTGAACAAGCGGCTGACCCCCTAATCCATGGGCATTATTGGCTGTCGTCTGAGCCTTTCCCCAGCTGTGCCCGCCATCAGTGGATGTGCTCATCTCAATAAGCCCACCCTTGTCATCATCATCCCACTCGACATAACAATGGCCATAGAATGGGCTGGTGACCGTATTATCACAGGTAATCCAGTTTTTGTCATAAAATGTGCTTCCACCATCTATCACCTTAATCGGCTTCCCCCATGTCAGCCCGCCATCAGTAGAGAGATTGACTATCACTGCCGGACTGACAAGGTTGCCACTGTTTCCCGTGACTGTGAGGGAGTTGATAATCCAGGTCTGGTGAGCGGCATCGTAGGTAACGGAGGGGTCGCTGATACGGGTATAGGGACCTCCTACCACCTTCGTTGTACCTGGGAGGAAACCGTTCTTCCATGTCGTACCAGCATCAGTAGAAGTTGCCCAGCCGATATTGGAGCTACCCCCATCCCGAAAGCGACCTACCTGAAATGTTGCGACGATGGTTGAACCATAGGAGTAGCTATCTGGTTCGACTTCCGTTTGATGCTGACTCGCACTGGTGGTGTACGGATCACTGCTGAGTTGGAGTGGCGCACGTTCCGCATTGGGCAGGGGAGGAGGAGTCGTGAGAATGATTTGCGCAGATGGAACGAGAGAAACTACGCGTAAACTTACCAGGAGTATCAGCAGGATGGAGGGAGCAAAAAGCATACTGGCAATAGTAGGCCAGCGATACTTTGGAATGTGAACCATGTAAAACTTCTCCTTCTCCTTGGTAGTAAGGCCATTTCTTAGTTAAACGCTTTCCTCTCGTCAGATTTAAGACTGCTGAGATATCAATATATCATCGAAATTGTATTTTGAAAAGTCTCGCGAATTATACGGTTAGGCCACTTTGTATTGTATAAATTGCCTCGTTAAGATACCTCCGCTCGGCTCTGTAGCTGCTGCAAATACAGGAAATGCCTTTCCGTTGAGGAAGAAAGTCGAAATGTAATCACCAACTTTCTTCCTACCGGATGCTATCCAGGCAGCAGGCATTGGGCTGACAAGCTTCGTTTTTGTGCTCCAGGTGATACCTCCTTTTTATAGTAAAACGTCTCTATCTATGCATATTTGAGAAAGAGGCCGCCGCATCCCTTCATGATTCATCTGGGGGGAAGGCGGCCCATCTATCCAGATGCTATAGTTGACTGTAAAACAAGTTAAAAAAGGCCTATTAGGCCCGCGACCAAATTTTACAACGTTAGCGTTGGCAAACCTTGGCCAGAACTGCATCATGAACAGGGAAAGCCGCTGATCTCTACAGCGAATCTCCTCAGGGTGCCGCTCTCTACCAAGCCTTTGCGCGCGAAACGTGTGAAGTGCTCAGCTGGGCCTTATAGGTCATTCAGCTCTTTCCATCAATCGTTCAGCATCGGTTATGTACTTGACAAACCGCAAATTCAGGGGATATTCTTGTTCTAGACAGTTGACGGAAGGAGAGTACTATGCTAGATTCTATCGCCCGGCACCAAGCACTTATAGATACAGTAGAAGGCAGACGCGAGTGGACATGGGATATCTTATGCGCACCCCTTGAAGAGGCTGAGTACCTTACCGCTGCAGGATACGATGTAGCCCGTTGGTCAGCGACTGTTTTTGAGCGTTTCTTTTCGAACGACGCCCTTCGTGATCCTAGGATTATACAATGCTTTCACAACCTCAACCTCTCGCTCTTTTTCAATAATACTTTACGCACTTTTGCGAACCAGACTCGATTTGCCGCGCAGATCGCGACATTTGGTACACTCTTGGAGCCTGTAAGAGATTTAGCTCTTACCACCCCAATACTCGATAATTGGTGGCACATGCAGCTCCAATTAGAAGTAGGAAGCTTAGGACAACGTGAAGAAGGTCAGATAACGTTTGAGGACCCCCTTGGAAACGGACGTACTGGAGATGTGAAGATTCTGTACGGCTCCTCTCAGGTACTTGTAGAAGCGATGTCGTTGCAGCCCTCTGATGCCCAACGTAAAGCGAGTGCGTGCTTCCGCCAAGTGATTGATCAAGTTTTAGACTTGCGACTGCGATACTCGGTGTATGTTACAAAGAAAGGCCCCCTGGCGCGGAGAGATGTCGTGCTCCCTGCCGAGGTGGAAATAACTGCAGAGCTTGTGGCCCGAGATGGCATTACACGATACGTCCCAAGCGCGAAAGGAAGCCCATGGAAAGTCTCCCAAGAGCCTCCAGCGGCCGCCGAAGTCGAGTTAGAAGGTCTAGTGGTCGACCCAAAGGCGTGGCGTCGGCTGGGCACAGCTCTAAGCGGCAAGAACAAGCAGTATAAGGGAGCGGACCCAACTTGGATTCGCCTAGCTATACATCCAGACGTGTGGTTGTGTATGATGCCTATGTATCTGGCATCTGAGGAGCGGCTCGATGTTCTCGTGTCACTTCTTTGTAGGGAACTGGCTTGCTTTCCCAATCTCAAGGGTGTGATTGTGTCACAGCCACCAACTGGAACGGGCCACGCCCGCGCCTTGAAGGACAACAGTATCTCGGTGCGATGCCCATTGCCAGGGTACCTGGTTCGGGAGGTTACTATAACGCCCCGCTTGGAACGTTTCACGGCTGAAGCCGAAATGCTTGCGGGTTGGTACGAGAAGGAGGATACCTTACTGGACTGGTTGCTGGATCAGTCTGGACAACCGGCATTCAATGCCCTCATTCGCGACCCCAAGTAGGGGGCATGACACCCATGTGTGCAGTTTGGCCACGCTAACGTTGTAAAATTCGGTCGCGGGCATAATAGGCCAATACGGTCTTTCCTAGACACCAAGCTGCTTCCGGGTAGGACTGCAACAAAGGAGACGACCTATGCTTACCCATGCCTATGCTGATCTCAAAACTGGCATCCGCCTGCATTACGTGACCGAGGGAGAAGGAAAGCTGATCCTCTTCCTGCATGGCAATCCTGCCTTCTGGTACGCCTGGAAACGCCAGCTTCCGTTCTTCAGCTCCCGCTATCGAGTGGTTGCCCCCGATTTACCTGGGTACAATCTGTCGTCGAAACCAGAGCCAGTCGAACGGTATCATTTGAGCGTCGTCGCTGACGACATTCATGCCCTGATTGAGGTGCTTGGGCACAGGACCTGCATCCTGGTCGGTCATGATTTGGGTGGAGCCATCGGCTGGTACGTTGCTGCCAAGTATCCAGACCTGCTGGAGAAGCTCATCGCTATCTGCAATTGGCCGCTTGACGTGTATCGACGCTCACTGCGTCGGCATCCTGAAGAACACAAGGAGCCTGACTACATCGAGTACGTTCTTCAGCCGGATTTTGCCGAGTGGCTCGCCGAGAACAATTATGCACATCTGGTTTACAGCGAGCTGGGAGAAGCACAGGGACTCAAACCCGGCACGTTCACCGAGCAGGACAAGCAAATCTACATCGAAGCCTGGTCGCAGCCGGGGGCACTGGACTGTAGTCTGAAGTATTATCACGCCTTATTTGGTGAGATGAGACAGGTCCTTCAGCAGGCCGACGATGAAGACCTGCTCCCTCCCATCCAAGTTCCGACACTGCTGATCTACGGAGAGCGAGAAGCGTTTGGCTCAGGTCCGATCCGGACCTATACCTTTGACTACCTCAAGGAACTCGTCCCCAAAGTGACAGTCAAGGCGATTGCTGATGGCTCTCATGTCCTGATCTACGATCATTCCGATCTCGTCAACAACCTCATCCAGGAGTTTCTTGACAGCTAGAAGCGAAGTTCGTCACCATCAAAAGCTTGAGAGGGGAAAATTACGCAGTCCAGATCAATTCCACATAATCGGGATTATGAGGAGAAGAAGTACAATGAGACATGATCCTCCATCACGCGTTTGCAAAGTCGGAGAGAAACTAAGGAAAGAAGGACCTGAGGAATGAACATCGCATTTTTTGGCGATATTCATGGACGAGTCTACCATCTCCTAGCAGCAGTCGTCACCTGGCAGAAGCGTACCAGTACGGTACTAGACATGGTGATTCAAGTTGGTGATTTTGGAGCCGAACGCTTGGAGAAGATGACTCAGGACATCAATGTGTTCTTACGCTATCCAGCAAACAATCCTGCTCAATTCGATTTCTTGAGAGTGTTGTACGCCCAGAATCAGCTCGCGGCGCATCTGAGAGGGATGCGTCAACAGATACAGCAGCCCATCTACTTCCTGCGTGGAGATCATGACGAGGCAGCATGGCTGCGCCAGTTGTCGCAGGGGGTGCAGAACCAGACGATCCCCATTGATCCTTTTGACCTGTTTCACTACATCCCTGATGGAACGATCATCCACTGTGGTGGAATGAATTTGGCTTTCTTCGGTGGCGTCGAGCATCCAGAACGTGGGAAAGAAGGCACTGAACATGATCCCGCAGCATTTACTGCCCTGCTAGGAACCAAAGGTGGCGAGGTGGATGTGCTTATCACACATGAGCCGCCCTACGGTAGTAGCACCGGCTTTTATGGTCAGACCCAGGGTTCGTCACTCGTCAGCAAGTTGATTGAGACGATCCAACCTCGTTATCACTTGGCCGGGCACCTGCACACGATGCTTGGACCAAAGCAGTATGGACCCACCACCTCTTTGGGATTAAATCAGCTCGGCGGTCTGCTCAAGCTCAAGCCAAGACAGCATGATCCCTCACGAACGCTGCAACAAGGAACGATGGCCCTCCTGCATACTGACACAGGCGTCCTGGAATTCGTGACTGGTCACTGGTTGACTGAGTTCGGCCAAGAATGTGAAGCGCTCGTCGAACCTCTTGCTGCTTGTCTGTATTAACCACGCAAGCCTCGCCTACTTCTCTTGATGCACCATCAATGATTTGGTGAGCTGACCAGATAAAAATTCATCCTTGACAAATCGCAAACCATCAAGTAACATGTCAACAGAATAATCCACCGCACAGGAAAAGGAAAGGGAAGAGTGCAGCCATGCAAGACAAACGAAAACAAATGTCGAGTGCCGTAGTGGCTGCGTCACATAAGGTGCAATGACGCAGCCACCCTACGAAGTATTCGACCATACAGCAGATATTGGCCTGCATGCCTTTGGGCAGACGTTGCCGGAACTGTTCATCCACGCAGCCGAGGGTATGGAAAGCCTGGTGGTGCCTCTCGAGCAGATACATGCCTCGGTCACGCGAGAAATTGCGGTAGAAGGCCACGATGCTGTCTCGCTGCTGATTGCATGGCTGAATGAGTTCGTTTTCCTGTTCGATACTGAGTTCCTCCTCTTTCGCCAGTTTGAAATCGACAGCCTCACTGAGAGTGAAACGGGGATGCACCTCAAGGGCCGCGCTTCCGGTGAGCCTTACGATGCACAGCGTCATGATCTAAGCAGTGCCATCAAAGCTGTCACCTGGCATGAAGCCGCTGTAGAGCATACCGATGAAGGGTACAAGGCCCGTATCATCTTTGACATTTGACACGTTCAGTCTTCATTTGCTTAGATAGGGAAGCAGGCCCCTACGAGCGTTTTTGCCGATACAGTGCCTCTAACAAGCTCAATTCTGCGTGTTCATTTTGACTATTGTAATTGTTTTCAGAACTGATTGTCTCCGAGCGTTTATGCAGGTGTTCATCAGGAGGATTTCTCATGAGCAAGTCTGGGGAGAAGATTCCCCTGGAGCGAGTAGATAGCTATCGTTGGCGTATTCCAGAGCGTTACAATCCAGAGATGCGCGTTCCTGGGATGGTCTATGCCGATGATGAATTGATTGAGTTGATGATTCAGGATAATGCCTTACAACAGGTGGCAAACGTGGCGACCCTGCCCGGAATTATGGGTTATTCGCTGGCAATGCCTGATATTCACTGGGGCTATGGTTTTCCAGTTGGTGGTGTAGCTGCGACACATGCCGAACATGGCGTCGTCTCTCCTGGCGGCATCGGTTTTGATATCAACTGTGGAGTGCGCTTGGTCGCCTCCGATCTGCTTTATGACCAGGTACGTGCGAAGGTTGATAAGCTGGCAGATGAACTGTTCAGCAACCTACCTTCTGGTGTAGGTGGGGAGGGTATGCGTGAGTTGAGCGTTGGTGAGATGCGGGCTGTAATGGAACGAGGAGCCGCCTGGGCAGTTGAGGAAGGATATGGTTTTGTCGATGACCTGGAGGTCACCGAGGAGCTTGGTGGCCTGGCTGGTGCCAATCCCGATACTGTTTCAAATACAGCAATACAGCGTGGCATGAAGCAGCTTGGGAGCCTGGGTTCAGGAAACCATTTCTGTGAAGTGGAGATCGTCGATCACATCTATGATCAAGAGGCTGCCGAAGCTATGGGTATTGGTCAAGTTGGTCAAATCGTTGTAACGATTCATTGTGGCTCACGCGGGTTTGGGCATCAAATTGCCGAGGACTTCATCAAGCTCGCGGAGTCAAAGCAGAAGGACTTTGGCTTCCACCTGGTAGACCGCCAGTTGGCCTGTTTGCCCTTGCAGTCTGACATCGGGAAAGCCTACCTCTCGGCAATGGCCTGTGGGGCGAACTTTGCCTGGGCCAACCGCCAGTTACTGATGTATGGAGTGCGCCAGGCTTTCGCGACTGTGTTTGGACGCAAGGCTCGACCCAAAGATATGCCGCTGGTCTACGATGTGTGCCATAACATCGCCAAGATGGAAGAGTACGAAGTCGATGGAGAGATGCAGCGACTGTGTGTCCATCGCAAGGGAGCAACTCGTGCCTTCCCTGCCAATCATCCGGAAGTACCGGAGAAGTATCGTGCGGTAGGACAACCCGTGCTCATTCCAGGAGATATGGGGCGCTACTCATTCGTGCTGGTTGGTGCACCAGGCTCAATGGAGCAGAGTTTCGGCACAACCTGCCATGGTGCCGGGCGCAGGCAGAGCCGCACAGCTGCCAAGAAGTCGATTAGCAGCCGTGAGTTGCTCGATCAGTTGCAGGCAAGAGGTGTGACGGTACGTGTGCATAGCAAGAACCTGCTGGCAGAGGAGGCTCCGCAGGCATATAAAGATGCACAACAGGTGGTGAATGTGGTGCATAATGCCGGATTGGCGAAGCTGGTAGCTCGACTGAAGCCTGTGATTGTAGTCAAGGGATAGAAGCGAACATTCGAGCCAGGATGGGGCATGCCCCATCCTGGCTCGAATGTTCGTATAGGAGAAAATGTATGGCTGAGATCACTGCGAATTTCCCGCTTGAGCCATCACTACTGAAACACTATCTAGAAACCCTTGGCGCTATTGGATGGCAAACCGAGGGGGGTATTGTGCGACCGGTATATAGCCCGGCATGGGCAGACGCTCGCAAGCAATTAGCTGAGTGGATACATGCTGCTGGCCTGGAAGTACGTGAGGATGCCATGGGGAATCTGTTTGGACGGCTTCGTGGCACGAAGGATGATGAGCGCACAATCCTCACTGGTTCCCACATCGATACCGTAAAGCTGGGAGGCAAGTTCGATGGTGCACTCGGCGTCCTGGCAGCGCTGTTGGCACTGCGTACCCTGCATGAGCAAATAGGAAAACCGCAACACTCCCTGGAAATGGTGGCCTTGTGCGAGGAGGAGGGTAGTCGCTTCCAGGCCCACTATTGGGGGACACGAGGCATGTTAGGGTTGATCCAGGGAGAGGAATTTGATACCCTGCGTAATGAT
>WNGG01001692.1_pt1 | contig 24935 bp, 21 predicted proteins | sample 5400661 | NCBI WGS metagenome assembly WNGG01 (sample SAMN13153372, study PRJNA577476) | soil metagenome | isolation source: 100 cm soil or saprolite under Garry oak tree replicate 1 | place: USA:California | collected 2016-06-15
ACCAGGTAGAAAACGGCCGCTCGAAGGGGTGCGGGTCATCGACCTGACGAAGATTGTCGCCGGGCCAAACGCCACGCGCATGCTGGCGACGATGGGCGCGGAGGTGATCCGCGTCGAATGGCACGATCAGCGCGCGCTTGACCTACTGCGCACGATCCGCCCCCGCGTCCCGGGTGGAGAACCCGACAGCGTCAATCGCAGCGGTCTGTTCAACAATCTCAATGCTGGCAAGTACGGCATTACGCTCAACCTGAGCGTCCCGCAGGGACGTGACCTCTTCAAGCGGCTTATCGCCAAGGCGTCGGTGCTGTGTGAAAACTACAGTCCCGCACAGATGGAGAGCTGGGGGCTCGGGTATGACGTGCTCCGCGAGATCAATCCCGGGCTTATCTACCTGCAAATCACGGGGATGGGAAAATCCGGGACCTACCCCAATTACCTGAGCGTGGGACCTACGGCGCAGGCACTCTCGGGCTTAACCCATATGTCGGGACTGCCCGAGCCGAGGCCGCCCGCCGGATGGGGCTACTCGTATCTCGACCATTCGACCGGCTACCACGGGGCCATTCTGGTGCTGGCGGCGCTTGTGAGACGGCGGCGCACCGGCCGCGGCTGCTACATTGATCTCTCGCAGACGGAGACCGGGATCATGCTTTCCGGCACTGCGACGCTTGAAGCGCAAGTCACCGGCAAGCCAACCGCCCGTTACGGCAACCGGATGCCAGGCGCGGACTGGGCGCCGCATGGCGCGTATCCCTGTCGCGGCACTGATGAATGGCTCACGATAGTGGTGCAGAACGACGAGCAGTGGCAAGCCTTGGCAGTTGAGATCGGTTCGCCCGAGTGGGCAACCGACCCGCGGTTCAAGACCGCCGCCGGTCGCAAGGCTCACGAGGATGATTTGGACCGGCTGATGGCCGAGTTCACCCGGAATGAGGAACGCTACGACCTGATGAATCGCCTGCAGAAGCGTGGGGTTCCGGCCGGCGTTGTACAGAACGCGGCCGATCGCTGCGAGCGCGATCCGCACCTCAAGCAGCGCGGGTACTTCGTCCCGCTGCCGCAAAGCGAAATCGGCACCTGGCCAATCGAGGGCTTTCCCGCGAAATTCCTCAAGATGCCGGTCGAAAGCGGCGGGCTTACGGGCCGGGCCGCGCCCCTCATGGGCGAGGACAACGAGTACGTGTACCGCCAGGTACTTGGGCTGACGCCGGAGGAAATCGCCACGTTGAAGGAGGACTGGATAATTTGAATACAGAAACAGAAAAGGTGTTGAGCTCGGCTCTCGACGGGATGCTCGTCGTCGAAGCGGGCGACGAGCGCGGGGAATTCGCGGGACTGTTGCTCGCTTCGCTTGGGGCTGAAGTGCTCAAGCTGGAAGGACGTCGAGGCTCCAACTCGCGCCGCCTCGGCCCATTCACCACGCCTCAGCCCGACCCTGAACACAGTCTGTGCTTCCAGCGCTATAACTTGGGGAAGAAGAGCCTCAGCCTCGAGGTTGAACGCCCGGCCGCGCGGCGAGTGCTTGAACGACTGGCAACACGCGCCGATGTCGTCATCGATTCGGGAGAAGCCGGTGACCTGGCGCGGCGGACTGAGTTCTACCGCGAGCTGCAGGCATTGAACCCACGCCTCATCGTGTGCACCATAACGCCTTTCGGGCTCGACGGTCCCTATCGCGACCTCAAGATGACGGACCTGACGCAGCTGGCGATGGGCGGGGTGATGGCCTCCTGCGGATACGATCCGAACGCCGGCGGGGTCTATGACACGCCGCCGATCGCCCCAGGCATGTGGCAGGCCTACCATATCGCGTGCGAGCACGCGGTGATTGCGCTCCTCGCGGCGCTCAACTTTCGCGAGCTGACAGGCGAAGGAGATTTCATCGACCTGTCGATTCACGAAGCGGTGAGCACCTGCACCGAGGTCGCGATACCGACCTACGTCTACAGCGGCAAAGTCGTGCTGCGGCAGACCGGGCGTCACGCCGCTGAAAGCCCGACGCGGCCGTGGCTGCGCCGCACGAAGGATGGGCGCTACGTGAAGGCGTTTCTGTTCTGGGGCGGACGTGAGCGCCAGGTCATCGCTGAAATGCTCAACGAGGCGGGGATTGAGCACGATCTCGACTCCGCTGCGTACCGCCAGCTCGCGGAGCATTCGCCGTCCGCAGCGCAGGCTCATTTGAGCGCCCTGATCGACAAGCTGGTGGCGTCGCTGACGGCCGAAGAGGTGTTTCATCGGGCGCAGGCCAAAGGGTTGTTATGGGCTAGCGTCAGATGTCCCGAGGAGAACCTCAATGACCCCCACTTCCAAGCGCGCGGCACGTTCCAGGCGATCCATCATGCTGAGCTCAACCGCGCTCTGTTGTATCCCGCGTCCGTGGCCACGGATGGCTGCAACCCGGTGACCGGCTTCGAGCGCGGCGCTCCGCGTCTGGGCGAACACACGCGCGAAGTGCTCTTGCGGCTGGGATTCAGCAGTGCTGAGGTAGATGCCCTCATTATGGAGCTCGCAGGGAATAACGAATGGCCACATTAGCTGAAAAAATCGCGGTCGTGACCGGCGCCAGCCGCGGCATTGGCAAAGCCATTGCGCTCGAACTCGCTGAAGCGGGCGCTCGGGTTGCGTGTATTGCCACGCGCGCTGAGAACGCGGCGGAGACAGTCTCCGAGATCCAGAGTAAAGGCGGCGAGGCGAAGGCCCTTGGCTGCCGCGTCGAGATTGGCGCTGAGGTCACCCGCGCGTTCGCGCAGCTCAAGGCAGAACTCGGCGCGGTCGATATCCTCGTCAATAACGCCGGCGTTACGCATCCCCAGTTGACCCTCGACATGACCGAGGAGAACTGGGACCTGCACATGGATGTGAACGCCAAATCCATCTTTCTGTGCTCGCAAGCGGCAGCCCGGCAAATGAAAGCGCGCGGCGCTGGCTGCATCATCAACATCGGGTCGATCCTGGGCCGCAACGCTTTCCCCGCGACGCTGGGATATTGCGCGTCGAAAGCGGCGGTCGATCACATGACGCGGGTCATGGCGATCGAATGGGCCAAGTACGGGATCCGCGTCAACTGCATCGCGCCTGGGTATGTCCGCACCGACCTGATCGACCGCCTGGCCGCGGAAGGCAAGCTCACACTGGCAGATTTGGAGAAGCGCACCCCGCAACATCGCTTGGGATCCGGGGCGGATATTGCCAAAGCGGTGCGCTATGTCGCCAGCGACGATGCCGGCTTCATGACCGGGGAAGTGCTGGTCATCGATGGCGGTTGGACCGCATTTGGATATTACTGAGAAGCCTTCACGGTTCTGTTGGCCGATTTCAATCGAGACCGATGTGGTACAGCCGCTTGGCGTTCTCGAAGACGATGCTCCGCGTGACCTCCGTGGGGACTCCGGCGAAATTGTCGTCGATAACCTTCAGTGAATTAGGAAACGTCGAGTCCGCGTGGGGAAAGTCCGAGGCCCACATGTAGTTGCTCGCGCCGAAGAACTGCCAGGTCGCCGGACCGAGCGGATCGTCCTGGAACGTGGCCCATACGTTGCGCCGCACATATTCACTGGGCTTAAGCGGCAACTGCCTGGCAGTAGCGAGCTTAGCATGGACATGGTCGAGGCGATGCACCCAGTTCGGAATCCACCCGACGTCGTTCTCCGCCGACACGACTTTCAGGGCAGGAAACCGCTCGAATACGCCGCCATACACCATCCGCGTGAGGCATTGCTCAACGACGTGGATCACGTGAATCTGCAGATCCGCGGTGGTCGGCATCGCCGGCGTGAGCGGCATCCCAGACACCAACGGCTTATGCAGTGAGATCGGCAGGCCCGCCTCGGCACACACCCGCCAGAGGGAATCGAAGCGCGCGTCGCTGTATGGCAGCTCAGGGGTGTCGGACGCGAGGACCAGCACACCCTTCAGCCCCATCTTCGCGCACCGCTCCACCTCCGAGATATCGGGTAGCGCCGTGAGCGTATAGAGGCCGACGCCAATCAAGCGTCTGGGGTCGTGCGCGCAGAACTCGGCCAGCCAGTCGTTGTACACCCGCAGGCACGCTTGCTGCAGTTCCACGTCTTTCATGTCGAGCAGGACGATACCGAGGCTCGCATACAGGACTTCGGCGACGACACCATCAAGGTCCTGATCCTTGAGGCGCTCCACGGGATCCCAGCCGCTCGGCCGCGCCGCCTCATAGCCGTGCTTCATGTGCTCGCGCAGTGCATTGCCGCTGCGCCCCGCAGCGAACACGCCAGCGACGGTGAGCGGATGAAAGCCGGGGCCAACGAAGAGGTAGGGAGCGCCGCCGGACTTCTCGGTCTTGATGACGCGCGGCGCGTTATCGCGATATTTACCGTCCAGCCGCTCGACCCACAGGTCGCCCGGCTCCGTCATATGCGAATCCGCCGAAATCACCTGTTGCACTGTCATCGTCGGGTCTCCTCTGCAATGGGCTTACGCCGCACCCTGTCCGGCGCGCAGGACTTGCCCCGGTAGCGCCCCCGTGTGATGCCGATCTTCGTACAGCACCTGTCCGTTGACAATCGTGTACTTGATGCCTTCCGCCTGCGTCACCAGCCTGCGTCCCCCGCCCGGCAGGTCGTGGCGGATTTCCGGGCGCTCCGGCGAGCCGACCGTGTGCAAGTCGAAGATCGTGATGTCCGCCGCCAGCCCGGGCCGCAGCTCGCCGCGATCGGCGAGACCGAAGAACCGCGCCGGCTCTGAGGTGATCCGCTGTACAGCGTGCTCGAGCGCGAGCACCTGCTTCTCGCGTACGAACGTGCCCAACAGATAGGTCGGGTACCCCGCATTGCACAGCATATCGACATGCGCGCCGCCGTCGGAGATGCCGATCAGCGTGCGTGGGTCGCTAAACTTCTTCGCCACGCGCTCCTCATTGATATCGAGCAGCGGCAGCATATAGTCGAGCGCGAGTTCGTCCTCGAGCGCAAGGTCGAAAAAGGCGTCGAGCGGTGTCACGCCACGGTCGCGGGCGATCTCGGTGACACGCTTCCATTCGGTTGACTTGAGCGCGGGGTTGGTGACTTCCTTGACCTGCGTGCGCTCCCAGATGTCGTGAAAGACCGGGCGGCGTTCGAGTTCCGCCGCAAACGCGCGCCGAAACTCCACTCCCGCGTACACCTTCTTTTGGGCCTCGACTGATTTGTCCTCGAACACCGGCTTCATCGAGTGCATGCTGGCAAACAAGAACGGATTACGCAGGTTGAACTCGACGATGAGCGGACGCACAGCGACCTGCGGGCGGCAGCCGCGTGCGAGCAACGGCGCTACCTGCTCCAGCGTCTCGGTCCAGGCCTCGGGCGCGTCGTCGCGATCGCGCAGGTTGAGCCACGTCACCGGCCGGCCGCTCTCCGACGCGAGTAGCTCAAGCAGCGCATATTCTTTGTCCGACACCGTGCTCGGCTGTTTCGTGAGCGCGATTTCTATCACGCCGCGGCCGCATTCCCGCAGTACGCCAGCGTAGGCGCGCAATTCGTCCTGGCTGGCGAGGCGGCACGCCAGCGGCTGCGCCTTGTACCCGAGATGCTGCGGCATCACGGTGAGCGAGAAACCCAGCGCGCCCGCCGCGAGCGCGTCGCGCAAGAGGATGCCGATCTGCCCGGTTTCCGCTGCCGTCGCTGCGCGCCCCATCGCCTCATCCCCCATCACGAAATGGCGGAACGGGGACAGCGCCGCGAGAAAGCCGACGTTGATCCCAAGCCCGCGCCTGGCGGCCGCGTTCAGGTATTGGGGAAAGCTTTCCCAGTCCCACGTCAGGCCCCGAGTGAGGACATCGTACGGAATGGCCTCGACGTGGACGAGGTTCCAGGTCGCGACCTCACGCTCCGCGGGCTTGCACGGCGCCAGACCGACGCCGCAATTGCCCATGAGCACAGAGGTCACGCCGTGCCACGACGAGCAGGTGACGAGCGGGTCCCAGCAGATTTGCGCGTCGTAGTGTGTATGCGGATCGATGAAGCCCGGCGCAACAATCAAGTCCGACGCATCGATGATTTTCTTGGCGCTGTCGGTAATCTTGCCAAGCGCGGCAATCTTCCCACCAGCTACGGCGACGTCCGCCCGCTGACGTGGCGCACCGGTGCCATCGACGATAGTTCCGTTCCTGATCAGTAAATCGTAAGGCATTGCCGCTTCCCCTCCTGAAACAGCACTATTGAGTCAGCTTCGACTGCAAATGATGCTCGCCGACCCGGGCCTTGTCAACGCATGGTGTGGGAAAAGAACAGCAGCACGAGGGTGACATCCGGTCAGGAGTCGAGCAGACCCGCGACTCTGGGCTGTTGAAGGGGAAGCACGCACCAGATATGCCTGGGAAAAATACGCGTGCCCCTCTCGTTTGGCGGGGCACGAGCGAAAAGGAGGATCTCGAATGTCGCTCCGACTCCGACAGATGGTATTGATTGCGCGCAACCTCGCCCCAGTGATTGACGACCTGCGGGAGGTCTTCGGTCTCGAAGTGGCCTTCCGCGATCCGGCGGTCAAAGTATTTGGGCTCGAAAATGCGGTCCTGCCAGTCGAGAATCAATTCCTGGAGGTGGTTGCGCCGATTCGTGAGGGCACCGCAGGGGAGCGCTATCTCGAACGGCGCAAAGGCGATGGCGGCTACATGGTCATCCTGCAGTGCGATGACCACGCGCGTTACAAGCAACGGGTTGCGGAACTTGGTATTCGTAAAGTGTTGGAGCACGATGAGCCGGACTTTCGGGTGATGCAACTCCATCCGCGTGATACTGGGGGCAGTTTGCTGGAGATCGACCTGCAGGTTAGTGGCGAAGATATGAACGGGCCCTGGGCTCCCGCGGGCCGCGATTGGCGGCGGGCAGTCCATATCGATGTTGTGCGCACGATTGCCGCCGCCGAAGTACAGTCACCGGAGCCGGAGGCGCTCGCTGCGCGCTGGGGGCAGATCGTCGAACTGCCGATGGAACGGGACGCGAGCGGTCACCCCAGCCTCCGTCTCGCCAATGCGACGATTCGCTTCGTCCCGGACACCGATGGCCGTGGCGAGGGAGTTGGCGGTCTGGATATTGTGGTGGCAAACCGGCCGCGTTTGCTCGCGGCTGCGGAGCGCCGTGGCTGCCGTGTCAGCAACGATCTCGTTCAGGTCGGCGGGGTCCGCTTTCGCTTGCTCGACGCGTAGACCGAGAGCGCTCGCAGGAGAGTGGCTCGGCCCGTATACCATGCACACGACCGGACACGGAAGGGCACGCGACTCTTACCGCAAGAGAGCGTGCCCTTCTCTGCGTTTGCGCGGAATCCTGCGGGTCGGGTACCAGACTTCTGGGCAAGATCCCCACAGGAATGTCCCGGAGCTTACGGACTATCACCCTTGGAATCTGAATCGCGCTGTCTTACTGCCGCGCCAACACGGTGCGTTGCAGCGTCGCAATGCGTTCCAGCGTCGCAGGAGGCAGCGGACCCGCTGTCACTGCGGCTACCGCCTCGGCAAGCTCGGTGCGATTCTTTGCCCCCGTGACCACTGTGCTGACGCCAGGAAGACTCAGCGCGTAACGCATCGCAGCCATTGACAATGACGAAGAGGGTTCGGTCGAAAGAAAGCCCAGGTGTTGCTGCGCCAGAGCAAAGTCTCGGACGACAGGATGCTCTGCTGGGAGGGTGCGATCGATCGCCGCTGTCAGCGAGCCCGCCGCAAACGGTCGGATGCCAAAAACACCCAGCCCGGCAGCCTGCGCTAGCCGGACCATCTGCAAATGATCTCGATACGGTGCATCAGCGCGGGCGCCCATCTCCCCTTCTGAGCACAAGATATTGGTGACGAGTTGGACAGTTTCCAGGCGGCCATCGGCAAACAGCTCTCGCACCACATCGTGCCGGGCAATGCCCGTAAATCCCAGGGCTTTGACGACTCCCGTGTCCTTGAGCTTTTGCATCGCGTCCAGCACGCCGCCAGCGCCAACGACCTCACGAAGGGTGAGTCGCCGGGGCGCGGTGGGTTCCTGCGGCTCGATCTGGTTGTGTAGCTGAAACACGTCGATCTGGCTGAGTCCCAAGCGGTTGAGACTGCCTTCGATGGACCGCTGGACCGCGCCGGAGAGGTCCTTGCGCTCATCGGGCAGGACAAACACCTTGGTCGCAATGAGCGGTGTGGTGGCGAGCTCTCGCCACGCCTGACCAACGATCTCTTCCGACTTGCCTGTGCCATACACTGGAGCCAGATCGAGCATGTTGATTCCATTGGCCACCGCGTATTTCACGGTCTCGACACACTCCTCATCGGTGGTGGGACCCCATACCATGCCGATCCCTCCACCTCCCAGGGTAAGTGCTGACACCTGAAAACCGGTCTTGCCGAGCGTACGCTGTTGCATGGCGATTCCTCCTCTCGCATGGGCTTTGCGCCAAAACTGTCATATTAGCGCTGGGTCTGAGCGCCGCCTCCTCGCCCGTCTCCTTGCGGGGTGTTCTTCATCGACAGCGCGATACGTCTCCGGGCCAGGTCCACGTCCAACACGGTGACCATCACCTTCTGGTGGAGCCGCACCACGTCGCCGGGATTCTTCACAAAACGATCAGCGAGCTGACTGATGTGCACAAGCCCGTCTTGATGCACGCCGATGTCCACAAAGACGCCAAAAGCCGTGATGTTCGTCACCACCCCCGGGAGGGTCATGCCGGGCTTCACATTCTCGATCGTCTCGACCCCCGCGGTAAACCGCACGGTGTCGAATTGCGCCCGGGGGTCACGGCCTGGCTTGGCCAATTCGGCAAGAATATCCTGTAAGGTGGGCAGGCCCACCTGGTCTGTTACGTACTTCGCCGGGTCAATCCTTTGCCGGAGACGCTCCTCCCGCAGCAGGTCCGTGACCCTGCAGCCCAGGTCTCGCGCCATCGCTTCGACCAGGGGATATCGCTCCGGATGCACGGCGCTGCCGTCGAGCGAGTTCTGGCTGTTGTGGATGCGCAAGAACCCCGCTGCTTGTTCGAATGCCTTGGGCCCTAAGCGCGGAACCTGCTTCAGATCTGCCCGCGACTGAAACGGGCCATGCGCGTTCCGGTAGTCTACAATGTTCTCGGCAAGCTGCGGCCCCAGGCCTGACACATAGGCCAGGAGTTGCGCACTGGCGGTGTTGACCTCCACCCCGACGCTATTCACGCAACTGACCACGACATCGTCTAGGCGGCTTTTCAGCGCCCCTTGGTCCACGTCATGCTGGTACTGCCCTACCCCGATAGCCTTGGGATCGAGCTTCACCAGTTCGGCCAGCGGATCCATAAGCCGCCGACCAATCGATATCGCTCCGCGCACAGTCACATCCTGGTCCGGGAACTCCTCCCGCGCCACGGCAGAGGCGGAATAGACCGAAGCGCCACTTTCGTTGACCATGACCACGGGAATCGACCGAGGCAGGCTGAGCCGATCAATAAACGTCTCTGTCTCCCTTCCTGCCGTGCCGTTGCCAATGGCAATCGCTTCTACGGCAAGCCGCTCACACAGCTCGACGACCTCTGCCCCTGCTACGCCAGCCCTTTGCTCACCTTGATGGGGGTAGATGGTGGTGGTGTGCAGCAATCGTCCTTGTCGGCCCAGACACACGACCTTACAGCCGGTCCGAAAGCCCGGGTCAATGGCGAGGACGTTCTTCTGTCCCAGCGGGGGCGTGAGTAACAGCTGTCGGAGGTTGTCGGCGAACACAGTGATCGCTGCTTCATCAGCACCCTTCTTCGTGAGCAGGCGCACCTCTGTCTCCAGGGAAGGGGCAAGCAGCCGCTTCCAGCTCTCCTGAATCGCCATCCTCACTTGCTGCGAGGCCGCGCCCGCGCCTTTCACAAACAGAGACTCCAGCAGGCCCACCGCGTCTTCCTTTGGGACATACACGCGGAGGGTTAAGACCCCTTCTTTCTCGCCTCGCCGCATCGCCAGGATGCGGTGGGAGGGCGCCACCGCGACGGGCTCCTCCCAGGCGAAGTAGTCCGCGTACTTGTTGCCTTCGCCCTCTTTGCCCGGGATGACCTCCGACCGGAAGACGCCCCGTTCCAGGAGCAGGGTACGCAGCCGCGCCCGTGCCTGCGGATCTTCATTTACCCACTCGGCCATAATCTCGCGGGCGCCGGCTAAGGCGTCGGCCACCGACGTCAACTGCTTCTCAGGATCGATAAAAGCGGCGGCTTCGACGTTCGGGTCCAGAGTGCCTTGAGCCCAGAGGCGGTGGGCAAGCGGCTCTAACCCCCTTTCTCTGGCAACCGTGGCCCGGGTCCGGCGTTTGGGTCGATAAGGGAGGTACAGGTCCTCCAGCACCGTCAGGGACTCTGCCGCCAGGAGGCTTTCTTTCAGCTCGTCAGTTAGCTTGCCCTGTTCCTCTATGGACCTGAGGATGGTTGCGCGGCGTTTGTCCAAGTCGGCGAGCTGGGCCAGGCGGTCACGAATGGCGGTGATAGCCACTTCATCCAGGTTACCAGTCGCTTCTTTGCGGTAGCGTGCGATGAAGGGCACTGTGGCTCCCTCTGCCAAGAGGGCGGCGGTGGCCTGCACAGCCTTGCTGCGCAGCTGTAGTTCGTCAGCAATCTTACCAATGTGTGCGGGGTTCATGACTGGTTGTGCTCTCCGTCTGTATGTGGCGGAACAGGAAGCCCCCACCGAGTGGGGCTTGGGTTTTCTCAGAACCTGCTCCCTGAGAGACTTTTTTCACTCTCTTAATATAACGCATCCCCTCGCCAGGGGGAGGGCTCCTCTCAAGGAATCTTCACAATCTTCGGAGTGACGATCTCGCTCGTCTACATCTGCAATTTGTGACAGATCCCTCATGCCTGCACCCTTGCCAGCCAAAAGGATTTGTGTAGCGCCAGCAGCTTATACCACAGACACTTGCTGTGGCACACGAGAGATGAACGACCGTAGCAGCGCATCGTCGGCCCTGCGGTGGTGGATCCCGCGGTAGAGCGCACGGATGAGTGACTGGACAACCGCACGGCTCAAGGTCTTTCGTCCCTGGCGATCATACACCATCAGGTGCATGGGAATGGGGCCGTGCAGCGCAGGGAACAGATAGGGCACATTGTGCAGCACCCGGGTCTGGCTGCGACGGTAGAAACCAATAAGATCCTCTTCTACCTCCAGCGTCAGCAGCTGGGCGCGGGGAGACAGTTCCCCCAGGTGTGCGACCAGCCAGCGGTAAAAGGCCGTGCCGATGCCCTGCCCTTTCCACTCCGGCTTGACCGCCAGGTAGTCGAGGTGAATAAAGGCAGGCCGGACACCTATCCAGAGCAATGCCATGGCGAGAACCCGTCCAGTGTCCTGGACTATAAAGAGCTGGTACTGCCCTAATCTGAGGAGAGCACGGATCCTGGTGACCGGCAGCCGGGCTCGAGGGGGAAACTCGGTACGGTAAACCTGCATCGCCTCACGAAAGCGCTGCGAAGCGTACTGTTTGACCCTGGTCACCACGAGGTGGTGTGGTAGACCGCCAACGTGGGCTTTCATGTCTACAATGCCTCTGCTCTACACTTTCAATCCTGACGCACGATTCCAGTAAAAGAAAGCGCTGGCTTCGTCCCGTTCCATAAACGCTTGTAATTCTGCAATGGCCTCGGCGATCTCCCCTGGCGCGGCCAACCTGTGCTTGTGTAACGCCTCCGCGCCACTGCGCACGTTCCCGATCAGGTTCTCAATCCACGCACGAAACGTGGAAGTGCTCGCGTAATGAACCTCAGGCGCGATACTTAACGCGCTCTGCTGGAAACCTGCTGCTTTGAGGAGCGGCAGTAACTTCTTCCCGATCAGGGCGTCGCCGCCGAGTTGTTTCTGCAAGCGCGCGAACTGGCGCCATACCGCAGCGAAGCACGGGCAGTCTGGGTAGAGAACCAGGACAAGGATGTTGTTCTCCTGGAGGCACACTTTGCCCGCGGGCCTCAGCACGCGGTACATTTCTCTGAGCACCTGCAAAGGGTTGGCAACGTGCTCGAGGACATACCGGCAGTACACAAGATCGAACCCCTCGTCCTTAAAGGGCAGTCGGTGCGCATCTCCGCGAAGGAGATGCAGATTGGACCGGCGCCGGGCTTTGGTGGCGGCTAACTGCTCGGCAAAATACTCGATGCCGCACACCGTGCTGTGAGGAGCCAGCTCCGCCACTTGTTCCGTGAGAATGCCCAAGCCGCTGCCAATGTCGAGGATGGACCGGGTATCTGTGAGGGCAAGAAAATCGATGAACGATTGATTCGTGAGGCGGTTGAGGAGCGTCAAGCGCTCCTGCTCGGCGCTGCCGATGCCATGAATGTAAGTGTCTTTTACCATAGCAGTCGATGCTCTCTACGCCTGTTTAGTGTAGGACTGGTGTCCGGACACCTTACCACTCCAGCAGCTCGCGCAGATCCTGAATCACCAGATCAGGGCTGGGAACACTTTCATCAACCGTGCCTGTCCCCGTGTCGATCCAGACTGCTGATAACCCGACCGCTTTCGCTCCGGCAATATCACGCGTCAAACTATCCCCAACAAGCACGATCTGCGATCGATCCACTGCAACCGCTTCGAGCGCTTTCATGAAAAGATATGGCGACGGCTTAATTGTGCCATGATCTGAGGAGAAGACGATGACATCGAACAGATCGCAAATGCCGGCTCTCTCGAGTTCCTGCACATAAAGATCCCTGGGGGACCAAATGTTCGACACAATCCCCAACCTGTGCGTCTTCGCCAACTCTCGGAGCGCGGCCACACATGCATTGGGAATCACTCCTACCTCATGGCGAGCGATGACACATTCCAGCAGGCCGACTTCCCGCTCAGGTAAGCCCTGTGGCCGAGCGATGTGTTCTATACAGTGGCGTACCGCAGGAAAATGCTCGTCGTAGCGGGGATCAGCATAGGCCTGCTCCATCGCGGCGCATACTTCCAGGACAAGGCGTCGTACTTCATCGTCACCAAGTGCTCGACCGCCAAGCTCACGGTACGTCAGTCCAAAGTCTTCTGTCTTAGAAAATCGGTCACCCCCGAACATGAAGGTGCCATGCAGGTCGAGCAGTATCACAGTGAACTGGTCGATAAAACGCATGCAGCCTGCCACAACTGTGGGTCGGTGCGGTGCCCCCTACCCTTCCGTTCGCCTCATAAAGCGCAGGGCAGCGAGGTCGTCCGTAAAGCCCCATTGCCGATAGAACGGCACGAGCTCTGGCCGGCAGTAGAGTTCGAAATGCCGCACTGCGGTGAGGGCTGGGTGTTGTAGAATCAGGTCTAGCAGGGCGCGCCCGAGCCCTCTACCTCGATAGGCCCCATCCACGATGACATCTAAGATTAGCGCTTTGTACACCCGGTCGGTGAGGACGCGGGAGAACGCGACTAACTTTTGCGTCTGGGGCTCGCAGAGGGCGACGATCACGTCGGTGTGCTCGAGCATCCGCCTCACCTCATCCAGTTGCCGGCCTGTGGTCCACCATTCCCCTTGGAACAACGCGTGGAGATCCTTGATCTGTAACTCGGTGAGCTGATGAATCACTGCGAACGGCACAGGGGCGGCCTGCCTGTCCATAGTGCGGGTCTCCTCACAACAGGATCCTTAGTTCAAAGACTCGGGCTCTTCTCCAAAGCAGTGGGGATAGTCGTCCTGCATGCATCGGCGGCCCTGTCGCGCATGCTCATCCCCCCCTGTCCTCTAGCACTCCTGGTTCCCTTCTCGCCTGCCGTGGCCGCTGGTAGCTGCGGACATACGCCGGGGGAAGGACCACGGGGCCAAGCCGGGGATCGGAGACGGGCAGCTGCGGGAGGAGCTGTAACGGAATCTCACCGGCCCAGCATGGGAGCTGATAATCCTCTTCCTCGTCGAGCGGCGGACCGCTGCGGATCTTCGCGGACACCTCCTCGAGGGGGAGTTTCAGGACCGTCGTCGCCTTGAGTTCTTGCTCACTCGGCCACCGGACCTCGGCCCATCGGTGGGGAACCACGTGCTCGACGATCGCTTGCAGCGCGGCCAGTTTCTCGGTGCGTTCTGTCACCTCGACCGCGCTCCCCAGGATCATCACCGAACGGTAATTCAGCGAATGATGAAAGGCTGAGCGGGCAAGGACGAGGCCATCGAGCAGCGTCACCGTTACGCAGATCGGGATGCCCTCCTGCACAGCGCGGAGCATGTGGCTGGCTGCCGAGCCATGGATATAGAGCCAATCGCCCACCCGCGCGTGAATGGTGGGGATGACGTAGGGCTGATCGTCCACTACGAAGCCGACGTGACAGAACAGTCCCTCGTCGAGGATCGCCTCAATCGTAGCACGGTCGTAGGAGGCGCGGTTCGGCCGCCGCCGGACTGTGGTGCGCGCGGTCGGGGTGAACTGTGACATTGCTCCCTCCTTGCCATTTTGTTACAAGACAAAACTATGAAAATGGTAACACAATATGCCCTCGTGGGCGCACTACCACCAAAAAGGAGGGTAATCTTATGAGGAAACTGCGTTACGCGGTCATGGCAGCCCTGATTGTTGCCGTGCTGTGGGGGGCCACGACCCCGGCCCAAGATGTTCCCCAGTGCTGCAAGGAGAAAAAAGCCTGCTGCCAGGATGGGCAAGCGTGCTGTCCAAAGAAGTAGGAGGCTGAGGGGGTGAGTCCTTCAGCGAGGGCAGGGAGGCGAAGCGCGAGCCCGTTCAGCCTGCGCAAGAGAGCCTCCCGCCCTCTGGGGTCGCTTCGTCTTTCACCTCCGGTGATCAATCCGCCAGCGGCCACCGATTCGCCTCAGCGTAGTGAGGCCGATGCAATCGCTCGCGGCTCTACAGCCACGATGGCGCTGGAAGCCACACCGCCCACTGTGGCAAGAGCCCCCACGTGCCGGCGTGCACGGTGCATCCAATGACCTATCCACGTGCCGCGCTTCTGCTCGCGTGGCCCTGAGGTTCCGCTGGTGCGCAGGGAGGGAGTAGGCCCGCATGGCAACTAGGGCACGGGCTAGGCCGCTGCGGCTCATCGCGGCCTTCAAGCTCCTCAAGGCCTTGCTGTTGCTGGTCTTGTTGGCCACCCTGCTCCGCCTGGTCCATCATCAGCCGACGCAAACGGTGCTGCGGTGGGCGCTCGCCCTGCACGTCGATCCACATAACCACTACCTGCGGACCTTCTTGGCCACACTTCTCGGCGTGAGCCCGAAGCAGTGGGCGTTGCTCACCGGCGGCACCCTGTTCTATGCGGTGCTGTTCGCCGTCGAGGGGATCGGCCTCTGGTTGGAGCGGGCCTGGGCCGAGTACCTAACTATCCTGTCCACGGCCGGCCTGCTGCCGGTGGAGTTCTATGAGTTGAGCAAGCGGGTGACGGTCGCCAAATGCGTGATGCTGACGGTGAACGTGGCGATTCTGCTCTATCTCCTCAGCCGCGTGCAGGAACGCACCGGCCGGTGAGCCAGTCTGCCGTAGTGGCGCAGTTAGGGAGTGCTGCGAGCAGTGAGGGCACATTGTTAGACCGAGGATGGCTCTTGGTCGAGGAGGGACTGGGCCGCTGTCATCCGTTGTCATCAGCTCCCCCCTGACGAACCTGCAGACAGGGTAACGTTCTGGGAGAGCAGATGAAGCATTTCACTGCGGATGAGGCTCTCCATCTCCAGAAACGGCTTTTTAATATCCTGGGCAACAAGGCTCTCTATGGCTCGCGCACGCCATTGTTCTTGTTCAACCTGGGAAAGAGATGCGAGACGTTCTTCGAGGAATTGCAAGCGGACGTGCGCTAAGGCTGCCTGCTGCTGGTTTTGCAACCGAAGCTGCTTCTTTTTCTCTCGAGCTCGGGCTTTTTTTGTTTCCTCAAGAGCTCGGTCTATCACGTGGGGCAGCAAGTTAAGGGAATACACGTTCCCCGCAAATTTATCCCGATTCTTCACGGTCCAGGCAAGAGCGACATCAATGTCTTCCTGTGAGTACCCTTGTTTTTCAACGAGATCAGCCAGCAGCTTTACTCCTGCGCTAATCTTCTGTTGGGGAACACGCGGGTATCCCAATTGGGCGTAGAACTGGCCAACACGTCCCGTGTACGTCAGGTGTGGAAAGGTCCCTTGAGGTTGGAGCGGCAGCGCCATCTGCGGGGGAGGAGACGGGGGATCGTTATTTATGAGCAATTCGGCAGTAGCGAAAGATTGATCTGATTGTGATGCCAGTTCTTTCCGGCGTTTTTTTTGTTCCTGGTCATAAAACCATTTCGGACCCGGGCACCACCGGATCGTACCAGTCCATTTGCCTTGCTCGTCTAGCAGGTACTCATACGATGCGAGAAATTGCTCACGCACGAGTTCCGCGTGCGATGGATCCAATTGTTGTTGAACGCGCGAGAGCTGCTGGTAAGGCTGGATATCGAGGATCGCGCAGAGGTCTCCGTATCGTTTCGTGAATGCGCCGCCATTTGCAGCGAACCAGCCATTGTCCAGCAGAGGGTACAAGGCCTTCGCGATCGGGCGGGACAGGCGTTGATGGAACCTCAGATCAACCCGACGAACGTAGTAATGGAAATAGTTGTCAATAAACCAATCGGAGAGCCAGACGTAGTTCATGGAGGCGGTGTCACCGCTCTCCATCGGACGGCCAACGTGCGCAAACTTTCTGAACAGTGGCTCCAAACCGATCTTCGCGTTGTATTTCTGCGTTTTCGCGTCATAGAGTTCGCCGTGAACCACAGTGGAGTTCAGCCGTTCAACCCATTCGCGCACGGCGACCGTTTCGCGGGCGCTTTTTTTTCGTCCAGCTTTCGCGATGATTTCTCGCGTACGGAATCCAATTGGACACGGCAGTTTTGGGTGAAAAGTGGTCTGCCCGTCCTGCTCCTCTCGCACGACTATGGCACGCTCGTCACAGATTTTCAGAAAGGCACGATAAAAATCCAAGTCGTCAGCGTTCGGAAAGCCGTATTTGGCGGAGGGAATGATTTCTATTCGTCTGCTGCCAGAGAGGACGACGACTTTAGAGGATTGTTTGTCTCTCGGATAACGTCGCTTATAGTGTGCTGAGAAATATCCAATGGTCTCAAGGTTCTGTTCTGCAGGAACATAGTCGACAGGGAAGATCGTGTAGTGTTCAGAGCTGTTGCGTTTGACTACCTCCGCACCTGTCTCCATGTCCTCTCCTCTCGCAAACGCTGCTTTTCTTTCCTCCCTTTTTTTACCACACCCGAAAGCGCTCTGCTAGAGAAAGGAGGAAGGTACAGGAAGAATATAGGAGAATATAGGAGAATATAGGAGGGAGGGCGACGGAAGTCATAACTTTCTGTTAAGAAAGTGTTTTTTGGATTACGCCCTTACGCTAGCGCCCCCAATCCTTTACGGTCCCGCCCCCGATAATTTACGATTGCGCCCCCACACTTTTACGCAAAAGCCCTCACCTTTTTACTCTGGTACCGCCGGCTGGAGCTGACGTAATACGCGCTTTACGCTAGCGCCCCCAGTGAGCAGAGTCAGCTGTTCTTATGGCCAGACCGCCAGCAGGGAAGGCAAAAACACGGCTAGCGTCGACGTAGAAGGAAAAATTTACGCTAGCGCCCCCAGCACCCGAAGCTATCAGGAAGCCGCGCCTCGTATAGATACGCTACGCATAACGTGCAATGATTTGCCAAGGATTCCGGTACGTGGTTCGGGTTCGCAGTGGGTTTCTCGGTGACTGCTGAACCAGACGGCTTCAGGATTATTCTACGTTCAGTCACACGATAGGTCGCCTGTAGCGTGTCGAGAATATGACTCAGCACGAAAAAGAAGGCGTACAGGGTTTGGTGACTAACGGCCACCTACAGAGACGATACGCAGTTTACTCTAGAGCCCCCAGGCGCTGTTACGGGGAAAGAAATCTTCAGAAAGGCTTAGTTTGGTGCGGAAACCGCGTGACTTGCCGCGAAAAATTTACGCTAGCGCCCCCAGTAGGAGACTTACAGTAACGCCGTAAAGAAACACGCGAGGAGAATGAAGAAAAATCCACTTTACGCTAGCGCCCCCGGCAGGCAGACACGACGTAATCGCGGTTGAGAAAAGAAATAGGCCGAGGTTGCTGAGCTCAACTTTTGCCCCTTTTGGGAACGTTGTGAACCAGAACACTCCAGCACGGGGGCGCGTATTCCACGCCAATCCTGCTCCGTCTGTAAACAGACAGAGAACGCAAACGCAGGACCTTGTTCCTGTTTTGAGGCGGACTGCTGAGGCGATCAATACCGTTAAGCCAGCTTTTTAGGGCCTTGCCGTAGGGTTTCGTACAACGGGGCCTGATACCCCACCGAGGAGGGAGCCATGAACGCAGTCAAAACAGGCGGGGTCCAGATGGTGCCAGTGGACGGCCAGTATCAGGTCTGGACGAAAAGAGTCGGTTCTGGTCCGATTACCGTGCTCACGTTGCATGGAGGGCCAGGCTGCACCCATGAGTATTTGGAGTGCTTCGAAGATTTTCTGCCCCAACAGGGGATACAGTTCGTTTACTATGACCAACTCGGCTCAGCCTACTCGGACCAGCCCGATGACCCCAGCCTCTGGACGGTCGAGCGCTTTCGGGAAGAGGTGGAACAGGTCCGCGCCGCCCTGGAGTTAGAGCAGTTCTATCTGTTCGGCCATTCCTGGGGCGGCATGCTGGGAATCGAGTATGCGCTCAAGTACCAGCGCCATCTCAAAGGCCTGATCATCTCGAATATGACCGCCAGTATCCCCGCGTATGTGGCTTCGATTACCGCCCTCCGCCAGCAACTGCCGCCTGCCGTGCTCCGGACCTTGGAACAATATGAAGCCACCGGGGAATATAGCGCACCGGAATACGAAGAGACCATGTTCAAACAGATCTACACCCGGTATATCTGCCGTCTTGACCCCTGGCCGGAACCCTTGGTCCGGATGTTTCGCCATTTGAGTACCCCGGTGTACCACACGATGCAAGGGCCGAACGAATTCGTGGTCACCGGAACGTTCAAGGACTGGGATCGCTGGAATGAGCTGCCGCAGATCGCTGTTCCGACCCTGCTGTCGGTTGGGCGCTTTGATACCATGCGGGTAGCCGATATTGAAAAGATGGGAGCCTTAATCCCGTCTGCACGGGTGGCGATCTGTGAGCAGGGGAGTCATTGTTCTCTGTACGATGACCAGCAGACCTACTTCCGTGACCTGCTCGCCTTCATCAAGGACGTTGAGGCCGGGACATTTAGCAAGGAGTAGCGACAAGTTGACGAGTCAATCTTCCCCGATGAGAATGTCGATACCATCCTGCGGGGAACGGTACCAAGGAGGGAAAATTATGGAATTCGAAACCCTGGCCACCGGCTACGGCCTCATCGAGGGGCCACGAACCGATGATCAAAACCGACTCTACTACAGCGATGTCCGCGGCGGGGGCGTCTTCCGGCGGCTTCCCGACGGCCGCATCGAGACGCTGATCCCGGAGCGCAAGGCGGTTGGCGGTATTGCCCTGAACGAGGGCAGCGGGCTGATCGTCACCGGCCTATCCCTCGCCCATTGGGATGAGAAGACGGGCCAGATGCGCGACCTTTTCGTTGAGTGGGAGGGAAAACCTCTCTTCGGCCTGAACGACCTCACGACCGATGACCAGGGCAGTATCTGGTTTGGCACCTTTGGCTGCGATATCCAGAAATTTGATTTCAAGAGCGCACCGCCGCCCGGGGCGCTCTTCCGGATCGATCCGCCGGGAACGGTGACGAAACTGTGGGAAGGCGTCGAGGTCACCAACGGGCTGGGCTTCAGTCCAGATCGGAAGCTCCTCTACCATTGTGATTCGACCACGCATGCCGTGTGGGTCTACGCAGTGCGTGCGGATCGGACGGTCACTGACCGCCAGGTCTTCGCGCGGCTCCCCGAAGGAATGCCCGACGGGATGACTGTCGACGTGGAAGGGGGCGTCTGGGTCGCAGTCGTCGGCGGTCGTGGGGAGATTGTACGCTTCACGAAGGACGGGACGCTCGCTCAGCGGATCAAGGTGCCGGCGAAAACGGTGACCAGCGTCGCGTTTGGCGGGCCTGATATGCGCGATCTTTACCTTGTCACCGCGAACAACGACCAGCGCGAACTCAAGGGGACCGTCTTCCGCACGCGCTCGGAGATTCCAGGATTGCCGGTCCCGAAGGCGCGCTTCTAAACCGAGATGCATGATATTGGTACACTTTGCGATGCAACCGTTCAGAAGTGTCATTCTGAGCGCAGCGAAGAATCTGACCGCGAGACCCTTCGCTTCACTCAGGGTGACAGACCTGCTGTGCCAATCTTTCGTGGTCTGGTTTAGCAGAGGAGAGAACCCACTGTCTTCAAGCACTCTTCCCCATAGCAGGTCGTTGACCGTCCCGAGAGAATCTGGGGCTAGTCAACTGCTGGCCCTGGGTTTTTCTGGTGAAAGGAGATATGCCACGATGACGCAGACTATGAAGGCGTTGTTCGTTGTTCCTAGTCCCGAGGGTGGAGTGTACGAGTTCCGCGAAATCCCTGTACCAACTCCAGAACCTGGCCAGGTACTCGTGGCCGTTCGGGCCGCGGGGACCAATCGCGGCGAACTGCTCGCGCGGCCGCTCCTGCGCTCAGACAATCCGGCGGCCACGCCGATGCGCACGGGGATCGAGTTTGCTGGTGAAATCGTGGCGCTTGGCGCGGGAGTGAGCGGGTGGAAGCCGGGCGATCGCATCATGGCCCGCGGCACTGGCGGCTACGCCGAGTATGCGGTAGCCCATCAGCGCGCGTTGATGCGGGTGCCCGAGGGCATGGCCTGGGCCGAGGCTGCGGCCATTCCCAACGTCTTTGTCACCGCGCATGACGCCATCGTCAGCAACGCCGCCGTCAAGCCGGGCGAGTCCGTCATGGTCACAGCCGGTTCGTCTGGGGTCGGCACAGCGGCGATCCAGATCGCGCGCTACATCGGCGCGCGTCCTGTGCTAGCAACGACGAGAGCGGCGACCAAGGGTGACGTACTGCGCACGCTCGGGGCACACGAAATCGTCGATACTAGTCAGGCAGGCTGGACCGAAGCCGTTATCACGGCGACAGGCCAGCGCGGTGTCGACGCGATCATCGACCAGGTCGGTGGACCGATGCTCGCCGATAACATCCGCGTGCTCGCGATCAAGGGGCGGCTCGTGAGCGTGGGCCGCAACGCCGGCCGGGTCGGCGACTGCGACCTCGACGAGGTGGCGCGCAAACGCGCGAGCCTCATTGGCGTCACCTTCCGTACGCGCACCCTGGAGGAGGCGCTGGTCTGCAGTGAGCGTTTCGCCGCCCACCTGCTCAGCGCTTTCGCCACGGGAGCGCTCAAACCAGTGCTCGACCGCACGTTCCCGCTCGGGCAGATCGCGGATGCACACGCGTACATGCTGAGCGACGCGCAAGTCGGCAAGATCGTCGTCCTGACCAGTTAGACCCCACTAATGCATAAGGAGGAAGAGCGATGTCAGAGCAACCCAAAGACGCCACCTTGTATGCCCGCCTGGGCGGATACGACGCGATTGCGGCGGTGGCTGAGGATTTGTTGCCGCGTCTTATGGCGGATGCGCAACTCGGCCGTTTCTGGCAACACCGAGGGGAAGACGGGGTGCGGCGAGAGAAGCAGTTACTGATTGATTTTCTGTGTGCGAGTGCAGGCGGACCCCTCTATTACACGGGACGGGACATGGCAACCACGCATAGAGGCATGAGGATTAGCGAAAGTGACTGGGCGGTATTTCTTACGCATATGAAGGCAACCCTGGAGAAATTTGCGGTTCCTGCCAGAGAGCGCGGGGAAACGTTAGCATTTCTGGAGAGCATCAAAAAGGATATTGTCGAGTAACCCTTTCACCCGAGTGCAGGAGTTTCGGGCGGCAGCGAAAATCAACCCCTAATAGGACAGAAGACAGACGCGCAAAAAGTGTAGGGGCTTGGTTTATCAAGCCCCTTAAGGAACCGCGCCTATGAAATTCGGCCTCTTCTACCAACTCCCCTGTGCACCCCCACACCCCTCGCACCCAGTACCCAGACTCTAGACACTAGAGGCTAGACTCAGATGTTCTGTGACGTGGGAGGACTGGGTTCGTGACGCCCTCAGAAGCCCTTGACTCCCTTGTCCAGTTGCACGCCGAAGGTGTTCAGCGCCATGGACACCAAGGTGTACTGACCCACCGCGAACACCACGTCCATCAGTTGTTCGGTGGTGTACCGCGCGCTCAAGGCTGCCCACGTCGCCTCGCTGATAAAGGCGTCCTTGTGCAACTCGTCGGCCGCACGTAACAAGGTGGCGTCGAATGGCTCCCAACCTTCAGCGTCCGGCCCGGCCTTGATCCGCGCAATCTCCGCGTCGGTGAGGCCCGCGGCCTTGCCAAATACCACATGCTGCCCCCACTCATATTCCGCTTGGCAGAGCCAGCCGATCCGCAAAATCAAGAGCTCCCGCTCCCGGGGCAGTAAGGTCGAAGTGTTGCCCATCACGTGATTGCCCCAGACCCCGAACTTTTTAGAGGCCTCCCAATGCCGGGCCAGAGTGCCAATCACATTGTAGACCCGCCCCTCCTTATGGAAGGGTTCGAGCACCTTGCGTTGCTCGTCCGTCCACTCCGCCTCTGTCAGGGGCCCGATACGCGGTTGTGACAATTTCATCGCAATTCCTCCTTTCGTTCCCTGGGAAAAAGCTCGCCGAGGTTGCACCTTCTCTACCATCCCTTGGCCGGCAAAAGAAAGGGACTCGCTACAAATGGAGAAAGCGTTGCCCTTGATGAAGATGGGCCAAAGGGAGTAGAGAAGGAAGAAAAGAGGATGGAGATCGCTGGTCAACCAAGAAGAGTAGCCAACGCACTCAGGCAAAGAGCGTGAGTGTATACCGTGTTCCCAAAAAGGAGGGAATTATGCCACAGTTCGATACGATCATTAAAAACGGCACTATCATCGATGGCACTCGCGTCCCCCGCTACCGAGCCGACCTTGGCATTAAGAACGGCAAGATCGCGAAAATTGGTCGTCTGCAGACCAGCGATGCGGCACAGGTGATCGATGCCACCGGGCTCATTGTGGCCCCAGGAGCCGTTGACCTCCATACCCACTACGATGCGCAGATCCACTGGGACCCGTACTGTACCACTGGCAGCTGGCATGGGGTGACTTCGGTGACTCTCGGCAACTGTGGGTTTGGTTTTGCCCCGCTGCATGCCAAGGATGCGGAGCGGGCGATGCTGGCGCTCTCGCGCAATGAGGCGATTCCCTTAGAGCCGATGAGGGTGTCGATGAAGGTCGACTGGGAGACGTTCCCCCAGTACATGGATCGCCTGGAGCGTATGCCTCTGGGGATCAACCTCTCGCAGCTGTTTCCTATTTCACCGGTAGTGGCGTATGTGATGGGCGGGTTTGATGAGGCGAAGAAACGGTTCCCGAATGAGAAGGAGATGGGAGAGATTCTGCAACACTTCCACGGAGCGATGGCTGCGGGGACGGTGGGCTGGTCAACCCAGCGCCTGATCTCTAGAGGAGCCTTGCAGCGGGACTATGATGGCACCCCCATGATTTCCGACATCCTGCCCGATGAGTTCTATTTGACCATGGCCCGGGCTTTAGGGGAAAGCGGGGGAGGTTTTATCCAAATTACGCAGTCCACGGTGGAGGCCGATCAGAACGCCTTTGGCACGCAGCGCGACATTAACTTTAGTGCGCAAATGGCCGAGGAGAGCGGGTGTTCGGTGCTGTTCAATGCTATCGTGGCCAACGACCGCTTTCCGGAAGTCCACCGGGCTCAGCTGCAGCAGATCGCTGAGCTCAATGCCAAGGGCATCCGGGTCTTTGGACAGGGGTTGACGACGCGCATGCCGGCGCGGATGACGTTAGAGGACTGGAACCTGTTTGACGATAGTCCGGCCTGGCGGGAGGCGACGGTGGGCACAGTGGAGGAGCGCAAGGCAAAACTGTCTGACCCCAGTACCCGCCAGGCCCTACGGCAGGACTTCGATAACCCGAAATCCAGCGATTTTATCTTTGGGGAGCTGCCGCGGTTTATCGCGAGAAAAGTGCGTCGAGCGGACCTCAAGGCGCAGTACGAAGGGTTGTCGATCGAGCAAATTGCCGAGCGGGAGCACAAGCACGTGATTGATGCCATGCTGGATCTCTCAGTGGCCGACAATCTGAAGACCGAGTGGGCTGGGCCGGTGACTGCTGCCAATGTGCAGAACTTCAAGGATCTGCTGGATTCGCCGTATCTGCTGCCGGGGGTGTCGGATGGTGGGGCGCACATCAAGTTTATCACCCCCTCCATCTACCCAACGGAAGTGTTAGCTTGGATGGCGCGCGACGCTGGGATCCTCACCTTAGAGGAGGCCCATTTTCGCTTAAGTGGTCTAATGGCCTGGGCCGCCTGCTTTAAGGATCGGGGCACCCTGCGTGAAGGGTTGGCGGCAGATATTATCATCTACGATCTGGAGAAGCTGCAGTCCCTGCCCGATGAGATTGTCTATGATCTGCCGGCCGGAGAGTGGCGGCGGGTGCAACGGGCTGAGGGATATCGCTGGATTATGGTCAACGGGGAGCCGATCTTTGTAGATGGGAAGTGTACCGGTGCCACCCCAGGCAAACTGCTGCGCCACGGGCAGGCCAGGTAATCGAGGGATCGCCGAGTCCTGCGAAGGGGCAGTCGATCATGGCTGCCCTTTTTGTCTGTTTGAAACTGCAGGCGATCCGCTCGACCCGCGCAGCGCCATAGGAATCAGCAGAGGGACTATCCACTCAGGAAGCTATTTATACGTTGGTGAGATAGTGTCAAATAGTGTGTAAAAAGAGTTCGGTAGCTGTCTGCTCTTGGGTGGCGATTATTTGTTTCTCTTTCGGTTACGTCTGCACTCTTTGTTTCAACTCAACTCCTCCAGCAACGTCTTCGCCTCTTGCAGGTCCTTGGTATCAAACCCCTCGGTGAACCAGCCGTAAATCTCTGCCAGCAGCTGCCGGGCTTCGTCCTGCTTGCCCTGTTGCTGCCACAGCTGGCTCAGGCTCATCACCGCCCGTAACTCCAGCGACTTGGCACTCTGGCGGTGAGCA
>WNGG01001694.1_pt1 | contig 24923 bp, 20 predicted proteins | sample 5400661 | NCBI WGS metagenome assembly WNGG01 (sample SAMN13153372, study PRJNA577476) | soil metagenome | isolation source: 100 cm soil or saprolite under Garry oak tree replicate 1 | place: USA:California | collected 2016-06-15
TGCTATCCCCATTTTCTCGCTCTGCGCCAACAACACCGGAATATCGTCCACTCGTTCTGTCGTCATGGTAAGCTTTTCTGTCATACAGTAAGCTTACCGCAATTTCAAAATGCTGTCAGTATTTGACCGAACCTTGAGTCATTACATAAACACAAATAGATTGCAACAAGGAGCACGCAAACAGCCTTGCACCCTCCCTCCACAACCCTAACCTCATCCTCCATCAGCCATGCAACCTGTACGCTGAGTGAGATTGATAGTGGTCAACTCCTCACGATCAACGTTGAGAAGAGAGCTGAGAATCAACGTCGCGCGATCCACCTTCAAGAACCAGAACCCTGACAACTCCTTTAGATCAAAATCCAGCTAGTCATAATCCAATGTGGAGAACACGGCATCCTCACCCTTTGTACCAGCACAGCCCTGGTAGGCCTGCTGTGCCTCACATATCAGACTAACGAGATTCTTGTGCTGCCATCGACTAGTTCAAACTGGTATTTGTTCTCGAATTCATCGAAGAACTCGCTCTGATGGGAGACAACAATGATACACTTCAGTGCATCCTTCAGATCGCGGATGGCCTGAATCATGTCACGCCTTCCTTTCTCATCCAGGCTGCCAAAACCCTCGTCGATGATTACCGATTCCACTTTGCTATTCTCGTGTCCGGCGTATCTGCCAACGCCCAGCGCCAGGCTGACTGCTACGCGGAATTGCTGGCTCCCGCTCAACAAGTCAACTGACTGCGGGATCAACGGGCTAATTTCCCTGTTGTATGCTACAAGTTCGAGAGCTTTGCCTCCTTTATCGGTCCCCGACTTGAGCTCCAACCGGAGCATCCCGCCAGAAATACGATCTAGTTCCTCGTTTGCATGGGTTACGATGCCCTCTTCCGCTTTCTGCAGCAGGTAATGTTGCAGGCAATCACGCCCGAGAAGGCGAGCTAGTTCCTTGTAGAGATAAGCCTTACGTGCTGCCTGAGCCAGTTGTTGCTCAAGTTTCCTGCGCTGATTCTGTAGCTCCTTTAGTCGTGAGACCTCGGCTCGCACATCTTGTTCTTGCTTCTCAAATCTCTGGTAGCACTCATCAGCCTGTTCAGCTTCCTTTTCGATCTCAACAGGCGGACGCCGCGCCTCGACCGGAATCCTAGCACCTTCCTTCTGGAGTACCTCCAAGCGCTCCTGATAGCGCTGACGATTCTGCCGTGCATCTTGTAGAGCCTGCAGCGCTTCCTCAGCGCCCTGCAAGGTTTCTATCTCTTGCTCCCAAGTAAGTAGTGCTGCTTCCGACAGGTCCATTGTCTGTCGTTGCCACTCTGCTGGAAGAGATATGCACTTTTCCTCGATAGCCTGTTTCGCATTAGAGAGGTTTGTTTGTGCAACGGCGATCTCCTGCTGAAGTCGGCTGTGTTCCTGTGCAGCTTCTAATAGAATCCCCCCGATGCTCTTTAATTCTTGCCTCTTACCCGTAAGATCACGATCATATTTACCCAGTTGCTTATTCACGTGAGTGCTCATTTGTTGAGCGCTCTGATACTCTTGGAGGAGTGCCTCGGTATGTGCATCAGGATAGGCCTGATTGAACTGCCGGATATCGCGTAACACAAAGTCACGTTCACGGGCCAGATCACCACGCAGCCTGAGATCATCCTCGACTGCTTTCAACTTTTCCTCCAGGGACTCCTTACCTTGTAGTTGCGCGTCTAATCCTTGCAGGTCCTGATCAGTGGGATAGATGGCTTGCAAGCACACCTCAAGTTCAGCGGGCACATCTCCGGTTCCCTGTATATGTGATAAATGGTCAGGAGCCAGTAGCCGCAAGACTGCATCCGCCTGGGAGGCAGCTTTATGTTGTTCACTCTTAACAGTATTCTTTTGTTCCTCAAGCTCTTTAAGTACCTTCTGGAACTTTAGCTCTTCTCTCTTCGCCTCATCCAGCTGTATTTCTAGTGTGTCCAATTGTTGCTGGACGCCATCGCGCTGCGCAACGACAGCCTTATATGCCTCCTCAGCCTGCTGCAATTCATCTCTAACTCGCTGACGTTCAATAGCCAGATGCTCGGCAGTTAATGGCTGACCACAGTAGCTGCACTTCGCCTGACCATCGATAGAGAGAAAACGCTTGAATCGTTTCTGGCACTCCTCTTTGATGGTCTGTTTTCTGGCAACCTCCTCCCGCAGATCCCCCAATTGTTTGTCGAGCTTTTCACTCTCGTTGACTAATGCTAATCTTCGATCTGCTGCCTGGTCGAATGCCTCATTTTGTTCGGCGAACTGCTGAGTCATTTTGATGAGTTGTCGCGTATGCTGCAACCATTGATGACGTGCCTCGGCAAAAGACTGCAGTAAAGACAAAGCTGTCTCGATGGTACCGAGCCGGTCGAGTTCCTGGAGGAGCCGAGTCTGTTGCACCTCCAAATCCTCTGGATAGGCAGAGAGCTGCTGATCGAGCATTTGCAGACGCTTTTTCCTCTCTTCGAAGTCTTCGATCTTCTGAATAACAGGCGATAGTTGTAACAGGCGCTGCTGTAGATCATTCTGCTTGCTCCGAAGATCTGTCAACTCGCGCTCAAGACCATCGATACACTTCTGCATTGCTCGTTGTTGTTCAGTTACCTGAGAGGACCGATCTAGGCACTCCTGCACCTGTACCTGAAGTTGTCCAATAGTCTCAAGGAGCTGATGGCATTCTCCTTGCTTGCTATAGATTTGGCGGAGGAATGGCGTCACCATCTGCAAAGTTTGCCTTCTGGACGCATCTCTCTCGATCTGATCCGCCCGAGTCAGCACATCCTCACATCTAGCAAGAGCCATCTCCAGGTCACATTGTTCCTTCTGCAACTTATGCCACTGTTCAGCCTGTACCTTCAATGAGGCCAGTATGAGCTGATGCTGCCTGGCCTCTTCCTTCCTCGCCTGTGCTTCGTCAACTTGTTGTACCACAGAGACGATAAGGCTCTCGTCAACCATCTCCAGACTATCTAGTTGTTTTCCATACTGCTCCACATCTCGTGCATAGTCCTTCTGGCAGCCTGTAGCCCGTAGGTAAAGGCGCTCGTAGGGGGATAAATCAATAATTTGCGCAAGCATCCTATGACGCTCAGCCCCGCCCGATTTAAGCAAAGCATCGCTCTTCCCCTGTTGGAGAAGTATAGAGAAGGTAAATGTTCTGCTATCCAGTCCAATGATGCGGTCAACCCACTCCTTGAGCCCTCCTTCCGAACCTGTTGGCGGCATCACCTGCTCCCCCGTCCGCGTTAGATCAGGAGCATTTGGACCATGCAGATGCATAGCTAACACTGAACCTTTCTTCTGCTTGCGTGAATAGGTGCGTTTGACCCGATATTCGTCGTCGCCAATGGCAAAGTCGAACTCCACCAGGAGCTCGTTCTCCTGGTGATGAATTAATTCCTGATCCTTTTGTCGTCCCAGGCGATGTTCTCCATAGAGGGCATACACCATCGCATCGAGGAGGGCCGATTTTCCCGCTCCATTGGGGCCATACAGCACCCAGGTAGATGGCCCCCGAAAGGAGATCTCGATGTCGTCCCGATAACACATAAAACCTTTCAGACGTAAACGTCGTGGAATCATACCAATTCCTCCTCGACAAAAAGTTCTTCAGCCAGCCGTAGCAGTTCCTCGCGATCCTGGTTATTCGTCAATTGGGCCTGCAGGTAGTGTAACGTCGTACCTCGCACATCATGGACTTGATGGAAGGTGAGACTAGCCTCGGTGATTGCCCCACTGCGCTTATCTTTCAAGGTTCGCATATACCAGCGCGGAAAGATTTTCTCGATCTGCTGACAGTAGCGTTCTCGATCTTGCGTCGAGGAATCCCAGTGCAGAATATAGCGCACCAATGCCTGTTGGGCATCTGGGTACTGTTCGGCCAGGTAAGGGATCTCGGTCTCAGGATTAGTGATCTCCACTTCATAGAAGGTAGTACTTTGCAGAGGGAGTAACTGCGGCGTGTCGACGAGTCGACGATCTTTGATCTCTAGGAAAACGACGCTTTTCTGGTCATCTCTTTCGCCATAATCCATGCGTTCAATGCTGCCTGCATGGCGTATGTGCGGTGCGCCAGCAATAGCTTCCCCGGGTTGATGGAGATGACCCAGGGCAACATAGCTCCAAGGAAACGAGAGATCGCTCGGTTCGAGTATCACTTCGTTGACCTGGTCCAGGTAGTGCCCGGATGTTGCCTCTACACCTCGCACCAGAATGTGACTTACCAGTATGGCAGGCCACTGTGGGTCTAGACGCCCTTGCAGTGTCCGTAACACGTTTTTGAAAGAGGCTCCAATGGCTTGATTGCGCTCCTCAATGTTCTGGAAGCGCAACTGCTCACCTCGCAGGTAACGTATGGTAGGGTAGGGCATCAATACAAACTGAATAAGCTCCCCGGCGCGATCCTTTAACTTAAGAGTACGAGCGTTCGGTGCTACATACAACCGTCCACCTGCCTGGATACCATCGTCATCGACAAATGAAACCAGTTCCAGAGCATCACGTAGTGTTGCAAAAAAGACCTCGCTGTCATGATTCCCAGTGATGGCGACAATCGTTCCGCCCCGTCGAATGAAGGATTGGAAGTATTCCTTAATAATAGAGATACCCACCTGCGCCTGTTCAGGGCGGCTTCGCTCTCGAAAGAGATCACCTGAAACAATCATCACATCAACATCGCGTGCTTCCAGATAGCCCTGGATTTGCTCAAAAGAGCGACGGAGATCAGGGTTTCGCGGACGCCCACCAAGAACACTATTTAAATGCCAGTCAGATGTATGCAAGATTTTCATATGGCCAGATCAACCTCCAGCTACGTTATGCATCGATCAAGTCTGTGTAATCCTCGCCTCCTGCACTGTCGGCAGTGGGCAGAAGAGCCTCCTCAGGATTCATAGCCCATGCGGGGAAGGGCACCCGCAGCAGCATGGGCTCACGAAAGGTGCTCTGAATAACCAGTTTCTCGCTCATTTGCAAATTCATTGCTCGCTCCCTAGCGTTTTGATTGAGGAACTTCCAGACAGGCATCCCTAATTCAAGTGACCCGGTACGCCCCAGTACACGGACGGCTGAGTTCTCGATGACCAGCTCCGATACCCTGGAAGCTTGCTGCTGCGCGCCGAGTAGAATAATACCCTGCGAACGCATCTGAGCAGCTACCATCTCGATTAGTTGCGTAATCGGGTCGTGGGCACCTTTTGGCGCAAAGCGATTCAACTCGTCGAGCGTAACCAGGTAGACCAGACCTCGAATGGCATTGGTACCAGTGCGTGCTTCTACCAGTTGACGCAAGATCGTCGCGACGACGAAGCGTTGCATCTCTGGCATAGCGGCCAAGGAAAACAGATCAACAACGATAGGATCGCTTATACACTGGCGAATCACATTGAGTGGCTTACCTGCTGATTCATCGCGTCGTAGTACGCCATGGCTCTCGTAAACCAAGCGGAACAGGCGTCTGTAGAGCTTCTTCCAGGTCCCCTGGTGGTGGCCTGGCGGCTCTGAGTTGCTACTATTACTTGCTTGCTTGCTGACCCATTTGAGCAGTACCCTGAACGTATCTGGTCCCTCCGGGTTCAGCTTGCGAACCATACTACTGTCTCCCTTGCGCTCCTCCGTTGTGAGAAACTCTTCAACGGCCAGGATCAAAGCGCTGAAGTTCGCATCGTTAGCATCCTCTTCCGCGAACAGGTAGCGAAACAACTCTCGCTCAATGACATCTCTGAGACCCCAGCTATACGCTGCAACGCCTTCTGCCCGCCCAGTAGGCACCGGCAATGAATTTCCTAGCTGTTGTGGCGCATAGAAACTAACGTTCTGGAAGGGAGTAGGTCGATCGATCTTTAACTTCTGCCAGTCAACCAAATGGCGTTCGGAGCTGAAACGCTTGCTTGGATAATCAATGTAGAACAGATCAAAGTTCTTCACGTTCAAGATGATCGGCACAATCTGAGGGCGATTGGGCAAGGATGGGTACGCCCGCTCCAAGCTACGAGCATGATGCAGCAGCATCCAGTTGACATGTAAGAGGAAGCTAGACTTGGTACCTCGGCCTGCAGAGCCATTGACGTTGAGATGGCCTCCATTGATACCGAGCAAATAATCCAGATCAAGCATGCCGGGGCCGACCAATTGCGCGCCACCATTTTTAACGAGTCCCACCGGTAAGGCACGCCCCGGCTCAATTTCATCGGCACCATAGGCAATGGCTGCATCATCTTGATCTGCCAGGTACACCTTGCTGCGCTCACGTGGTGGAGTAAATGCGGCAGGCGCGACGCAGAGAATACTGACGCGGGCATAGGTGTAGCCATCGCTTTCGAAGGATGGGACATAGTCTATCTCGCCGTCAGACTGGTCAATCTCTTCGTCCATAGTCTTTTTGCGGCTCCGGCGGCTGACTTCATCGACGACGCCGTAGAAGGTATAAGTCTGCCCAGCGATGATACTTTCACAAACAACCAGTTGTGTCTCTTCCGCCAGTACCCCGCGTGCTATCCAGAAGAAAAACTGCTTGCTTGTTGCCTCTTGTCCCTGCGGCGAACCAACGACTCCAAGGCAAATGCGCGGGGTACTTGAATTATTGTTCTGCATATCTGCAACCCCCTCCTTTAGAGATAGGTGAACCGATAAAAGCGCTGGACCAGCGTTTCGGTAGAGGTGAAAAGAGAACCCAGGCTCTCTTCAACCCGCTGGATAGGATAAATGGAGATGGGAGCACGACTATAACTCTTGTCGCGGCAACGATAGGCATACACGATATGCGAGAGATAGTTCAGATATGTAAAATTTCTCTGGATAGTCTGCTCAAAAAACTGCCGGGCAATTTCTAGGCGCACAATGCCCCAATCGGGCATCTCACCCTGCTGACCATTGAGGCGTACATACCAGGTGATCAGATCCATTTTGTTGCCAATGCAAAAAGCCGGTGTACGTTGACCTGCGCATAACTCATAAAGCAATCTCAGACCGCCTGGATGAAGGTAATTACGTGAATGAGTCTTAATCAGGCCAGCAACAGGGGTTATTCGTTGGTCAAAGGCTCCTGCACGAGGTTCAAGTCGGCCATCTACCAGCGTCGGAGGTGTGCTATTGACGGCCAGTGCTTGTTTCTCAAGGATCTCCATCTCATCTTTGGTGCGATTCTGCGTGGCTTTACGCATTACCTCGAAGTTATACGATAGCTCTTGTGGTCGGCAGGGTAATAGACGAAACCCCTGTTCTTGCAGCGCGATGGCAAAACCTTCAACTTCATCCCAGGGGAACGGATTGACGACGACTGATACGACGCGCTCCATTACCTCGTATTCACGCCGCAACTGGCCATCCTGGTTAGTCATGACGGCTGCACCAATTTCTGCCAAGCGCACTGGGATAGGATTACCCTTGCGTGTTTGTAGCCACGCCACGGTACGCCCGACATCCTTGCCATCGATAAAGCGCAATGGACGCCACGGCCAATCGGCAGGAGGTATACAGGTCAGGATATCAATGGCTTCCCACGCATCTGGCTCCTGTTCGTAGCCCAATTCTTTCTTTTCATCGGCTGTGTCGACCAGGATCACGCCATCATCCAATAAGAAAGGCTGCGGGTCATAATGACGTACACGTTGTGCTCCATTGTTCTTTAAAAAATCAAAGCCCATGCAAGTATTCTCCCTCTCTCACGTTATCTGTTCCCTGGCAAAGGCAGGAGGCTGAGATGCTTCAACCGCCAGCTCATACTCTCTTCACTGACCAGCATCTCTGTAGCTAGGCGCCGCACCAGATCCTCCTCGCGCAAGTAGAGCATCGAGCGTGCAAACAGTCCTCGCACGACATCTGCTGGCATTAACAACTCGGCTGCAAACTGGTTTGCTTCACGCTCCATTTGTTCATAAGGCGGCAGGTTTGCGCCAATCTGAAATTTCCCCGATAGCGCAACCTGTCCACTCGTCGCATCTCGTGTGTCATCTGCTAGGCGAAGCGATTCAGTAATCTCCAAATATTCCTGATCCCTTTCTGCCACTTTCAGCAAAGGACGAAAATGCAGCAGATAGTGGCCTAACTCATGAGCAACGGAGAAACGTCGACGCACCAGCAGATCATCCTGTTCGGAAAAGATACAGCCATAATGGGTATTCACATAGAGAAAACCTGCCAATGGCTCTTGCTCTTGCGTTTCTGGAGGTTCAATAATACCTCCCTGTTGCGCCAAGTAGTGCATAGCTGCACGTTGCGTGAGCTGCGATAGTTCCTTACAAGCTAGATTAAAGGCTCCTACTAGTTCACCAAGTGGCGCAATACTGCATCGTGAAGTGGGGGAAGTAGCTCCGGCTAACAGGTACAGATCGTCAATCGCCACTTTGATCATGGAAAGAGATATGTTACTGGTCACGATGACTTTCCTCCTCTAGCCTTTGCTGGCGCTTCGATTTTTGGCGACGTGTTGCTGCCAGCTGCGCTATGCCCTGCTCTCGCGTCATAGAAAGGAGTATCGCCTTTTCACGGAACAGCTTCTTTAACGCTGCACTCACAGACAGGCCAAATCGCTCAAAGAGCTGATAGACACTTCTGACAGTAAGATTGTCCGGTAGTGGTTGTGCTGCTTCCGGTAGGCGCTGACGAATGTCCTGAACCTCTTGCTTCACTGCTCCTCTGATTGTGGTATCCTCTTGTAAACGAGCAAACACATCGCCCACAGTCAACGGTGGAATGGCTATTTCGGCGTCCTCATCCCAAATGCCAGAGGGAAGGTGCTGTAAAACAAGGTTTAGCACCTTCTCTCGCTCTTCCTCTTGTAATGCCATTTTTTCTTCTGCCAGGTAATACTCATGAGCTTCTAGAATCATCTCCTCTAGTACAGGGTCACGCATGGCCTCCTGCAGAACTGTATCCATCGTATCAAAGTCGCCTTGCTCGAAAGCGCTGAGATAGAGGTACAGTGCTTTCTCACGAGCAAGTTGCTGCTGGGAAACAGGCTGGTGGTTAGGCATCGGAATCACCTCGCTTGCTCTCTTCTTGAGCCTTCCAGACATGGCGTAATCGATTCAGGGCTCTATAGAAGCGTACACGCGCCGCTACCGGTTGAATCCGCAGGATGTGCGCAATTTCGTTATGATTAAAGCCGTAGTGGAGATTCAAGTTCAGTATGGTTTGATCCTCTCTAGATAAGCAGGCAAGGGAGGTTTTAATTTGATCACGTATCTCTACCTGTTGTGCAGGATCATTGACGGCATAGGCCGTAAATAGTTCGAAGCACTCTTCCTCACTTAGGGAGGTCTGAGTATGCTCTTGGAATTCACTCATGAGCATTTCGCGTTGGTGGTGTCTGGCCAGTGTAGCTCTTTTTTGTTTAATCAGATTCTGGGCAATGCTGAGAAGCCAGGCCCGCAAACCCGGACCGTGATATTTTTCAGCTAGCTCAAACGCCTTTACTACAACACTCTGCAGAAGTTCATAGGTGGCATCGCGCTCTCCCTCCGGAGTAGGGGAAACAATCTGAGCCTTTCTGACATATGAATGCAATATGCCATAGAGGCTCTCAATATTGCGAACATCCGCCAGATAGCGGCGAAGCTCCGCAACTGTGTCTGCGGCTGTCGTCACTTGTGGATCAGCCCGCTGTTCATCCATGCACACGCTCCTTCAACACGAGCCAACAATGCTGTCGTTGACCTATCTACCCTATAATCACCTGAGATGCGCCGAGTGTTACATTAGAACAAATATTCTATAAATAGATTATCATGGATAGTTTCATTTATATTACTTCATTGATGTCTGATATACAATTTTTTACACAAGAAGTAGGTAATGCAGGTAAAAAGATTTAATTTAGAAAAGTATTCATGCATTGGAGGCTACCCTCCGCCACGATAGTTCCTCGATGGTATGCTCTGGATGCTGTGAGCAAAAAGTAGCAGATAGCTTTTCTCTGGCTCAGGAGAAAAAAAGATAGCAGGTCACAACAGATAAGATCAGGTGCGAAGATCCTCTTGAGACGAATTGAGGTCTACCCGAAGTGGTGGTGGAGTGCCAAGGGATCGTACAACCCTCCGTTCCTGATCTCCCTGCGGATTGAAGATAAGTTTGTCGCCTTCGGAAGATGAGTTTGTCGCCTGCTCTCGCTGAAATCACGTTATTCGTTACAGTTCCCGTAACGCTTTTGAGACGGTTCCATGCTATGATGAGAGACAGAGAGACGGAGCCATGCTGGCATGCGGACATGATGGATATCCCTGGCCTATTGAAGCATGGGGTCTCGTTCCATCTGAGCGGAGAGAGGAAAGACTATGGAACCATTAGACCGAAACGAACCCAACAGACCAGTGAAACAGAAGGCAGACATCGTCGTCAGAGACCGAGAAGAAAGGGGATTGGTATGAAACTCTCCCAAGCGCTTTCTCCTTCTCACATGACGGTGCTCATTGTTGGAGGAGGCATTGGAGGCCTTGCCACAGCTCTTGCCTTGCAGCGACAAGGCATCAGATCCCTCGTGTTTGAGCGCACACAACAGTTTCGCGAAGTCGGATCTGGCCTTGTTCTGGCGGGAAATGCCGTCAAGGCTTTGGACAAGCTCGGGCTCGCCGACGTGTTGCAAACCATTGCTGCTCCTCTTCTCTTTAGCAGGCTTCGCTCCTGGCGAGGGGAGGTGCTCATGGAAATACCGATGCTGGAGGCGATGCGCCGCTTTAGGGCAAGCGCGGTTGCGGTGCATCGAGCCGAACTCCATGCTGCCCTCATGCAGGCTCTTGAGAAGGAAAGTATTCACATGAATATGCAGGGGGTCAGCTTCGAGCAAGACGAAAAGGGAGTACGCGTGTGGTTTGCTTCTGGAGAAGAGGTGCAAGCAGATGTGCTCGTCGGGGCCGATGGGTTGCATTCACTCGTCCGATCTCAACTTGTGGGAGCAACAAAGCCGCGCTATGCCGGGTATACGGCGTGGCGTGGCGTGACCTTCTTCAGCAGAAACCAGCGTGAGGAGCAGACGACTTTTGAGACGTGGGGTGCTGGAAAACGCTTTGGGTTCATTCCGCTCTCCCAAGGGCGAGTCTGCTGGTTTGCGGTTGCGACTGCGCTAGAAGGAGAGCATGAGGAGGAGACGAGGGAGAAACGGAAGGTGTTGGATCTGGTCTCATCCTGTCATGAACCAGCACAGGCCGTCGTTGAGGCAACGGAGGCGTCCGCGATCTTGCGCACAGACATCTACGATCGTCCTCCACTCTCCTCTTGGAGCCAGGGATGTGTCACGCTGGTAGGGGACGCGGCACACCCGATGACTCCCAACCTGGGGCAAGGTGCGTGTCAGGCGATCGAAGATGCCTTTATCCTGGCAGAAAGCCTGAAGAGCGCGCCAACCATCGCCTCAGCGTTGCAGAGATATGAAACTCGACGGATCAAACGAGCGAATATCCTCGTGCAACGATCCCGACGTTTGGGACAGATCGCTCACTGGGAACATCCCTGGTTAGTGAACATGCGCGACACTTTGCTTCGTATGACGCCACGTCGTGTCCTCTTGAAGCAAATCGAATGGGTCGTGGACAATCAGATCTGAAAGTCGAAGCCGAACAACCAGACCAGGCTCTGATAGTTGACCACAGGTCTCTTCTGATCTCACATGTGTCCACATGCGCGACACTTTGCTCGGAAGGCCTGAGTGGGGCGATGCAAACAGATGGGTGGACGTCATGGAAGGGTGAAGAAACCGAAAAGCGAGCCTGATGATCCAGGGGGAATGCGATGCGACCAATCAAGAGACAACCAGAGACACTGAGGTGGTTTCACTCCCTCAGAGACAACCAGAGAGCATGGGCTGCTTTCTCGCTTGTTTGTAGCCGGGTGAGTGGCATCTTGCTATTTGCCTTTAGTGTCGTGGTCTTTGCGGTGAATCTTCCTGCACAGGCCGCCTCTTTTCAGACGCTTTTTCAGGCCGCGCTTTCTCCTGCTGGACCCTTGAGCACGGACGTTGCTAGCCCACTCCATGCGCTCGGACTCTCCGAGAGTGGCTATGTGATCATCAATATGGTTTTGCTGATGGCCGCGGCATTCGCCAGCTTCCTGGTCAGTGGCCTCATTCTCTGGCGAAAAGGTGATGACCGGGTAGCGCTCCTGGGAGCAACGATGTTGCTTTCTGTGGGCGTGGTTGGTCCAACGGCACTCACAGGGGCTTTTGGCATGCTGGTTCCTGCATGGCCATGGCACGTATTCGGTCAATGTCTGATATTCATTGCGGTTCTGAGCTTCCCCTTGTTCTTCCTTCTTTTCCCCAGTGGCCATTTTGTTCCTCGGTGGACTCCCTGGCTTCTCATGGGGATTCTTCCCCTGGCGTTCTTGTATGCGTTCTTTCCTCGTGTGCTCTTCTCTTCTTCCTTTTCCTTTGTGAGATCTGTGGCCCTCGTTGGGATATCTCTTTGTCTGGTCGTGGCCCAGGTCTATCGTTACCGACACATCTCCAGTGCCATCCAGCGGCAGCAGACAAAGTGGGTGAGTTTTGGCGTGATCGGGGGATTGGTCATCAACAGCCTTGGGATTGTCTCGCTCTGGTTTCTTTCCTCACTCCACTTCGCCACCACAACTCACGCCTTCTTCTTCACTCCTGTCACCACCTTTCTCGTCCTGCTGGGACCAGTTTACGTGGGGATGGCGATCACCCGTTCACATTTGTGGAGCATTGACCTCATCATCCGTCGCACGCTGATCTATGGGCTGCTCACAGCGAGCCTGTTGGGTCTCTACCTTCTGCTGGTATTTGGTAGTCAATACCTGCTTGCCAGCTTTTTCGGCTCCAGCAATGATGTGGTTCTTGTCGTCTCCACCTTGATCGTTGCCGCTCTGTTCGAACCCCTGCGCCAGCGTGTGCAACAGATGGTGGATCGACGATTTTATCGCAGCAAGTATGACGCGACCCAGATCCTGGCAGACTTCAGTGAAACGCTCCACCAGGAAGTAGACCTGGACCAGTTGTGCGTGCAGTTGCTGGCGGCGGTACAGCAGACGATGCAGCCGACTTCTCTCTCACTCTGGCTTCGTCCCCGCAATCCACAGGAAAAGCTGGAACAACCAGGGAAGAAGCTTCCTCCCGCTTGAATGAGCGGGGCCACGCAGGAACCAAACATATTGGCAAAGGTCAAAAGAAGCGACAAACTCATCTTCCGAAGGCGACAAACTTATCTTCAATCCGCACTTGTAGCGCCAAACTTATGTACAATCTTCACTCCCCAGACAGTGGATATGTCGATAGGTCATGCCCCAAAAACAAAAAAAGCAGTAATTCTGATCAAATCTCGCACTTGTCATACATCCCTGGGAACTGCGAATGCATTATAACTGTACATCTGTAGTTTAGGCAATTTAAGGCAATCAGTCGTTATGAGGAAGAGGTCAGAAAGCTCCTGTTTCAAGATTAGGAGCTTTCTGACCTCTGTTTATCTCATCAACAGCACATCGATACGACCTGTTCTACGACTTGTCGGAAGCAACCTTTGGTGTATTTCATCCGCCATTTACCACCACCTCAATCGTTCTTTCAAGCTCACGAATTGCTGGTGGCCGATGATCAGATGGTCCACGAGCTCTATATCTAACACCTTTCCTGCGGCAACAAGCTGGTTCGTCACTTCCACAATAACAGGACGGGTTCTGGCAAGCCTGAGGGATGGAAATGTTTATGTTCGTGTTGCGAATGTTCGGCGTAGCTTAACTTTCAGCATCGGAAAAATGATATTGAGCAGCCGACTAAGACTCAGTCTTGAGGTCACGGAGCAATCGGTCAAACGCCTTCTGGTAGTCGTCACGTTCTTGACAACAAGATGGTATCTACGCGGCACAAGCTCCCTCCCATGACACTTGCACGGTGGCTATCACTTCCAGGATCCCACCTTCTTTTAAATGGCTCTGCTCACAACCTGGAAGCCGGTCCCCTGTGGCACCACCGTCACCCCAGCCCGCCTGCTCACGGCCCACATAGAGCGATGAATAGCATCTTCGAGACTTGACCAGTACCACCAGTGCCACTGGTCGAGAATTGCGGTCAATGCCTCACGAAGGCAAGCCGAGAAGACTACGCCACGCACTACCATCTCCTTCTGCCTTGGCAATATCCCTCTCAATCGCAGCGAGTTGTCGGGCCAGTGTTGTTCGCTCGGTCTTGCTCGTCAAGTAGCGGTCAACATAGACATCTTGGCCAGTGATGTCCCTCATCTTCGTGGCAGCGAGTACTTTAGCTTGGTTGAACAGATGGCGCAACATATCCTCATCCGTTCCAGACCCAGTATAATGCTCAAAAGCCTTCACTGCCATATTTTCGAGGTGGTACGACTTTATCTCAACGCTTTTGTTATCACAGATTCGCTTAGCCAACTTAATACACCGGAGTAGTTTTCCCCCAACCTCCGCATTACGTTCCCGTAAGAGCTTAGCAAAGACTTGAGGTCGAGTAATCGTCCATCCTGGACCCTGAGGATCAGGGATACGGTAGCCTGAGTGGTAGCGAAATGCTGGCAAGACCTGCAGTTCTAGACCATCCGAGAACTGGATCGTCACTGCCATCTTTCCCGACGTGATCTTGGTGTTGGGAAATCGCTGTTGCAAACGCTTTTCCATATCAGCGAGTACGGCGCTGGGATCCTCTTTATTGGGGATTTTACTTGTTGAGAATGGCCCAAGGTCAAACAGAACATCTATGTCGCTTAGACCATTGACGTATGTATGCCGAGTATACGAGCCTCCACCTTGTAGATCATATGCTTCCTCAAAATCAGACTTCAACGCCTTCAAGATTTCGTCCTTGTGACGGTTGAGAGCCTCGGTATCGGTTTGGTTGATCTCGGCTAGAGCATCTGCAAATGCGGCAGCCACCTCCGCTTCAGCCGCTTGTTGGCGAGTTTGTCCCAGAGAACTCTCGAGATCTGGTGGTTGCCAAGCTCTATCACGCGTTCTTTCAAAGCCATAGCCGCCGCTGCCTCCCATATGTCCCTCCTATTTATCACCTAATGCTGTCTTCGAGCGACTATATGCTGCGATGAAGCAGCCAACTCGAATGCTTTGAGGTTTTTTAAATATTCCTCAAACTGAGACAAGTCACGAGCGAGAACTGAATATCGCAGATCTGCACGTAGGCGTTCTAGTTCCTCTACGTTGTGTCCGAGAAGACTTCGTATTGCCTCTTTAGGGTCTAACAGCTTCTCAGGAGGAGTGTCATACTCGAACTCTTTATCATAAAAGGCATGACCGTTATGAAAGTAGTACCGCATCCATGACAAACCATCGAAAATATCGGCCCCTGAGAAGAAAAGATGCGGGAGAGTTTGCGGGTCAAAACAACCAAAGATATGAATGGGCACATATCGCCCTAAGACGGCATCCAGTCTTGCGCGCAATTGGCGAATGTAGCTTGCGGCTATAAACCAGGGGAAGCCGATGTCCTTTTCAGTTAACCCAACTATGTCAATATCAGGAGCAAGATCCGCAATGACCTCTGATAACGTATCTGGGGAGGCGCCGTTTGGGTGTATCAAGAGGTCACGTTTGATGTCCTGAACTCCGATACGCTCGAAAAGTGTCAAGCTCTGCTTAATCTGATCGACAAGGCTAAGTGAACGATCGTCATAGGAGACCACTATATCCCCTGCACGTGCGTTGCTTTTTGCGCTCTCGACATAGAGATCTTCTGTCCATGGGTGTTGTCCAAGAAGTTTCTCGCCACTCCGTGCGTCCGTAGGCCCTTCTACCTCATATCTACCGCTGTCAAGAAAACGAACCGTTAGCTGGGTCTCCCAAACACTTGATAAATCTGAGCTGCTTAAATGGTAACGAAGGTCGTAAAGGGATACTAGCTGAACTGGAACTAGATTTCTTGTTGCAACATAGCGCTCCAACAGATCTGGGAAGCCCTGGCTAGAGTACGAATAGACGAATATGGGAAAGCTAAAGTCCCTTAATTCTACTTTTACAGCTTGTTGTCGACGCTCACAGATTTGATTTGCAAAGCGCTGAAAATTGCCTGGATGTCGCGGCATTTCATACACTCCTTACAGGGTGGAAATAATCCTTTCTCACAACTATATGTGAGGTCTATTGGCACAGCTTTCGATATGGCATAGTTAGCAACGTCGAGCTTGGACCATTGTAAGAATGGACAGTCAAGTCGCAAACGGCCATCAGAGAGAAGCTTCAGCAGACTATTTAGCTGTTGGGCAAAGGCATCACTGCAGTCAGCAAAAGGAGTCCCCTGGTGAGTGCCAAGCGCGATAAGTCCTGGCTCAACAGGAGTTGAGTTTAAGGCGAGAGACGCGAGGGTTAGGTTACGTCCGCGAAATTCGAAGAGTTCATCACCCAATTTGGGCCAGTTGATGCCAGTGACACGAACTTTTTGGAGTGATACATCGTAGTGGTCAGTAACCCGTTCAACTGCAGCTTCCTCGGCTAGAGCAGCAGGCTGGCCATAGTCGATCCACAGTGCGCGAACTGCATAGTTTTCTGCTAGGTAATAGCCTAGACAGGCAGTAGAGTCCATACCACCAGAGGCTAGTACAGTGACTATAGCTTTTGTCATAAGAAGCCTTTTTCTTATTTACTTTCAATACTGTCGGGCGGTCTTCAGCAGCTTTTTGAAAATTTCGGCCTGTGCTATTGCATCATCTAGAGCGTTATGAGTCTGAAGATGAGACGGCTGGAATCGCCGCGGTAGTTGGCTCGAAGTGGTCTCTTGCCACAGACAGCCGGAGAGCCCCATGTAGTACGACTTGATGTCAAGGGCACCTATCCCAAACGGGTTGTCACCCAGGAACACATGAAAATACCAGTTGACGAAAGCCCAGTCGAAGCTTGCATTGAAGCCAACGAAGAGAGGTACCTGACTCTCGACCACTTCTCGCACCCAGTCACGAAATGCCCTCATTGCCTCCACTGGGTCGCGGCCGGTTGCCATGAGCTGCTCGAGTGTCAGTCTGCTTACCTCAAGCGCTTCGGGAATAGAACGATCATTAATCGGCTTGAACTCGGCGTAAAAGCTTACTTTGGGAGAATCAACCAGGCAGGCGCCAAGAGAGAGCATACTGTATTCACCGGGCACCGGTCCAGCGGCTTCGATATCCACCGAGATGTACGCTTCGTCCTGAGCTTTCTTCTTACCCGCTCCTCGGCCAGAACTCATAAAAGCCTCCTTGGTTTCTCAAGCGGAGATCAGTCGATAGTCTACCGTCAATGCCTCGCAAGCTGAAAGATTCTCCCAAGATCATCGACGGAGTTCTCTCTAACAACAAATATAAGCGACTATCAAGTGTCCCAGTAGAGATGAAGTTGGCACGCATCGAAAGTTAGTCACGTTCCCTTTTGTGTAGTAAGGATCACCCAGCATTCGCGTCTTACTACATAGCCTAGTTCTATGAAGCAGTTGCTCTGTGGGCATAGATTAACTCAACTATCACCTAAACAACGTCCCTCAACTGTTTGCTTACGCCTCTGCCATATAATGCTATAATTCCATCTATATTAACGGTTCATTCGAGATCGAGGAACATTGTAGCATGCCAGAACAACAGCAGATACAACAAGTTCACAAATCGCAGAGACGCTATCGGCTTTCTTGGAAGCAAGTGCGCCGAATCATTTATACTCTTGTTGCTGTCACACTCTTTTTCTTCATTGGCGGCGCTACTATCTGGATACTGATACAGTTGGGCATTATTCATGGTCCTTGGTTTGACAAACTATCTGCAATCCTTACTGGACTTGGCACAGCTCTCGGTGCTCTTCTCACGATTTTCGGCATCTTCCAATTTATCCTTTCGCTCATTCCAAGTGAGCCTGAACCATCTCCCACCATATCTCCAACTTTACAAAACAACTCACAGGTCTCCCCAATTCCCCTTTTACTGCCCATATCTCCACCATCGCCGCCTGCCAATAGACTTGCTCATCGAGGTATCGTCGGCTTGCCTCCGCCTGTTGATCCCAGGACCATTCAGCAACGAGAGAAAGTCGTGATGGACGTACATGCGAAGTTGATCCATTCGGATATAACAGCTATCGCATTGACAGGTATCGCAGGTGTTGGTAAATCAACCCTCGCTGCCCTTGTTTATCAATATACAGAAGAGCATCGTCGTGCTAGCGGCGGATTTTTTACCGCTGAGGTAATCTGGCTTCGGGTCGACCCTGCCGTCACCATGGTCGATTTAACTGGAACACTTGTTGAAGCTCTGGGTAAACCCATACCGGATTTGAGCAACATGTCTCCACAGAACCAGGCAGTTGCACTCTTCAATGCGCTAAATTCAGTAGACAAGACCCGATTGGTGGTCCTGGATCAATTTGAGAATTTATTAGACTGGCAAACAGGGCGTGCCCTCTCAGATCGCCCAGGTATTGGTGAATGGCTTGATGCCGTCAATAGTCAAAGATGCACTTGTCGGATACTACTCACCAGTCGACCCTTACCACAAGGAACTCGTGAGTATCCCCCAACTTACCTACAAGAGTATCGTGTCGGAGGTTTAGAGGAAGTTGAAGGGATGGAACTACTGCGGAAACAGGGTGTGAAGGCAAGCGAGGCGGAATTGCGTACAGCTGTAGCACGCTGTGCTGGTCATGCCTTCGCTTTAATACTTCTGGCATCGATCTTGCGCACACGCAACTTGAGCTTGACTACTCTTTTCAAAGACCCAACGTATGCTCAACTCTGGACGGGAAACGTTGCACGTAATTTTCTGGACTCCATTTACACACAACAACTCAGTCAGGTGCAGCACAAGTTACTTACAGCCTTTTCAGTTTATCGTGAACCAGTGCCGTTGAATGCAGCGCAAGCTATCATAGACGACACTAACGAGGTCCCAAAGACACAGGGGGAGTCTGCCCTTGATACATTATTGACTCAACATCTGCTCCAAGCTTCAGGAGAGGGACTCTATCAACTGCACGTGATTATTGCCAGCTATGCGAGGGGCCATATTGTTGAGGGCAATGAGCAGACTAACCAGCAAGCCTTGAGAACAGCACATGCCAGGGCAGCGCAGTACTACCTCCGCCAGGCGACAATCAGCTGTCCTCCACGAGAACAGCGGCAGCGAAGTAGCGATGTTCATGACCTGATAGAGGCGATCTGGCAAAAGTGTCAAGCTGGACAGTGGCAAGAAGCATACAATCTTATCAGGGACGAATGGCTCTTCCCTCATCTTAACCGGTGAGGAGGCAATGCAATCCTGTTAGAACTGTATCATCTCTTATTACCATTAGACAAATGGCAATCTGGAGACTCGCAGGCAGGTCTTATCTACAACAATTTGGGCCTGGTTTACCTTGACCTAGGGCAGATGAAAAAGGCGAGGGAGTGCCTTGAGCACGCGTTGCAATTGCGTAAGGGAGTAGGAGATCACAGAGGGGAAGGAAAGACGCTCAACAACCTCGGCAGGGTGTATGCTGACCTGGGGGAGCAGGAGCAGGCAAAAGAATATCTTGAGCAAACGCTACATATACGCAGGGAGATAGGGGATAGAGAGGGGGAAGCTACAACACTCAACAATCTCGGCAGGGTGTATGCTGACCTGGGGGAGCAGGAGCAGGCAAAAGAGTATCTCGAGCAAGCGTTGCTTATTCTCGGGAAAGTGGAAAATCCTAGGATGAAGGGCGCAACGCTCAACAACCTCGGCAGGGTGTATGCTGACCTGGGGGAGCAGGAGCAGGCAAAAGAGTATCTTGAGCAAGCGCTACATATACGCAGGGAGATTGGATACCGTGGAGGAGAAGGCAAAACGCTCAACAGTTTGGGCTTAGTCTACAAAGCGCTTGGGCAGATGGAGGAAGCACTCCAGTCTTATATGGGTGCCTTGAGTGTCTCTAGAGAGATAGAAGATCGTGAAGAAGAAGGCATAGTACTGAACAGTATTGGAACGCTCTATTTCGAACGAAAGTATTACGATGTGGCTCTCGCCTGTTTTCTACTTGCCAGAAGCATACTGGAGGAAGTGCGGAGCCCAGGTCGAGATGAAATACAGAGGCAGATAGACGTCCTACGTAGAAAAATAGGCAAGAATCGCTTTGATGTATTGCTAGTGAGAATTGAGCCGCAAGTCCTTCAGATAGTAGAGCAAGCATTACGTAAGGAGACGCAAAACCCATCGTCTTGACGAGGCTGTAGCATACGAAGGCCTCGACTTTCCTATATGGCACCGGGCGGAACGAGACGCGCAATGCTTCTATCGTCTCTTCCAAGCGATGAAGAAAGGTGCTCTTTCGAGCGGATTGGCTACCGAACGTGATGAGTCCGAGGCAGTCCCATAATACGCTTCATTCTTAATGATGTAGCGTTTGCCGCTACAAGCGATAATGTATTTTGAAGGAGAAGAGAAGATGGCAAGCGAGAACCATGATTTTGCCGATACACTCTTGAGCGAGTTGCAAACGTGGGAGGCGTACCGCGGACAAATCGTTTCCAGCCATAGACTTTCGGCCCTCCTGCCAACCTATGCCTCGGTGGAAGAACAGGTGCAACAACTGCTTCCCCAGGAGATTAGCGCTTTGTATCTGCATCAGGCGATGACGTTGGAGCAAGCGCTCGCCGGACAACACGTGACGCTCGCCACAGCCACAGCTTCCGGCAAGACCTTGGCCTTAGCGCTGCCTGCACGGTTCAGACGCACGGTTGAGCGCCACGCTTCGGTGCTCTGTATCGCTCCCACGCGTGCACTCGTGGAGCAATGGCGAGAGCGCTTGCAGGTGTGGGATCCATCGGTGGTTGTTGAAAGCTACACCGGAGACACACCCGAGCGCGAACGGCCTACCATCCGCGAGCGGGTGCAGTGTCTGGTGACTACCCCGGATATGCTCCACAAGGCCATCCTTCCTTATCACAGCTCCTGGCGGCGCTTTCTCACGCATCTCCAGGATGTGATCATCGATGAAAGCCACATCTATCGCGGGGTATTTGGTTCGCACATGGGGCACATCCTGCGACGACTCCAGCGGGTCGTGACACTCTATCATTCTGCTACTCCCACGTTTCTGTTTGCCTCTGCTACCATCGGTAACCCCGAAGCGCATGCCTCCCATTTGCTCAACCTTCCCGTGACCGCCATCACCGAGAACGGCGCTCCCTCCGGTGGCCGTCGTATCATTCTGTGGCAGCCACCGGACATGCGCAATCACAGTGAAGAAGCGGCAAGCCTGATGGCCTTTTTCCTGGAGCGCGGTGTGCGCACCATCCTCTTTGGACAGGCGCGACAATCCGTCGAACGGATGGTGCGCACAGTGCGCGAGCAGGTCTCATCGCATTTTCGCTTCCGTGTCGTTGCCTATCGCGCTGGCTACATGGCTACCGAGCGGCACGCTATGCAACGGCAATTGGTGACAGGAGAACTCCTCGGGGTCGTAACCACCAATGCCTTGGAGTTGGGTATCGATATCGGCGATCTCGATGTCTCGATCATCGATGGCTTTCCCGGCTCGATCGCCTCGGTCTGGCAACAAGCCGGACGGGCGGGAAGGCGAGAACGTAGCGCGCTCACCATTCTCGTCTTGCGGGAGGATGCGCTCGATCAGTACTTTGCCGCCCACCCGGATAAGCTCCTTGGCCAGCCTGCCGAGCAAGCTCTCATCAATATCACGAATCCCTACATCCTCCCATCGCACCTGCTCTGCGCTGCCTATGAGCAGCCCATCACTCCCCAGGAGGTCGACCGTTTCTGGCCAACAGCGCAGGCGACACTGACCGACCTCGTTGAGCAGGGGGCATTGTACGAGCGGTTAGGAAGGTATTACCTCCCCCATCGAAGCAGTAGCCCCGCGTACCGGGTGAACCTGAGGCAGGTAGGTCAGCGACTCTCAATTGTGCATGCAGGGAAGGTGATCGAAGAGACCGACATTCATCACGCAACGAGCGAGTGCCATCCCGGGGCAGTGTATTTTAGCCAGGGCGTCTCCTACCTCGTCGAGCGCCTCGATCTGGAGGGGGGATATGTGCAAATGAACCCGAGTGAGGTCGTGTACTATACCGACCCCCTCACCAACACGGATGTCGATATTCTGTGTACTGGGCAGTATGTTCGCCGAGAGCGGGCGGACCTGTATGTGGGAGATGTCTTGGTGACGCGCGAGGTCGTCGGCTTCGAGAAGAAGCATCAGCGGTACAAGAGTGTGCTAGATATCGAGCTGCTAACAACACCCCTCGAAGTTGAGCTAGAGACCAAAGCCCTCTGGCTGGTGCTTGATGAAGGACTGATCGAGGATTTGGTGGCGCACGGATATGATCCGGCGGGTTCACTGCATGCCGCCGAACACGGCTTGATCGGTTTGTTACCGCTCTTCGTCCTCGGCGATAGGCGCGATGTGGGGGGCGTCTCGATCGTGCCCGCTCATCCGCAAACGGAGGCAGCCACCATCTTCATTTACGATGGCTACCCCGGCGGCATGGGCTATGCGGAAGAGGCATACAAACAGTTCAATGCCCTGGCCCAAGCCACATTGGAAACCCTTGAGGCGTGTGCCTGTGAGAGCGGCTGCTATGCCTGCGTGCAATCACCTAAGTGTGGCAACCAGAACCGGCCTCTCGATAAGGTGGGGGCTATCCACTTGCTGAGAGCATTGATAGAGACGAAGGGTAAAGCGTGACTGCTCTTTTCTGTCGGAGCGGAAGGACTAAGTCTAATGTAAATGGCAGAGGAACCTGGTTGGTGTTTCCCGACCTCTTCTTTGGAGCTTTCGCTTCACTAGGAGGCATGCCTGCTTACAGGGGCATTTACCTTCCCTACTATTACACTCGATAAATGGTCCTAGATAGCAGCGCTATTTTATCACATGCCCTCATCATGTCATCCCAGAGTATTGTGCCAATCACGTATCTCAGGGCCTCAACGACTTCATTGTCCCTCTGTCGGTTATCGTTGTAGATACCCTACTCTTCCCTGGAGTATACTAGAGCTTGCAAGACAGGGAGGGAAGCAATAGTCTAATGAAACGGTGTCAGAGGGGCTAATGGAGATGCCACAGAACGATGTCAGATATGCTTTAGAGTGCTCACATCAGGAAATACTCAACCACCTGATTGAGATTTCCTCGCGACAGCTTCCTGAACCTGGCCACCGCCAGGTCGCATTCAATATCGTTGAAACACTTTTATGCAATGGTCTCTTTTACATCCTCGACCCGCACCGCTACGGCGGCTCCAATGTCAGCAAGGTTCCCTCCTCAGTAAAGGCACTTGCTGCCTTCTTTCGTCGTACTCCTGGCTCGATAACCAACAAGATGCTTAACTTGGACGGCTCAAGACTGCATGGTGCGCGGGATGAACCGTTGCTCTTTGCCTATGTAGCATCTGAACCCACGGTCTACCGCTCCCTGTACAGAGAGATTATGGCGACCGCACGCAATCTCCGCATCGGCGAGGAGACGCTCCCTGACTTTCTAGGGTATCTTTCCGGTGGGGACGAGATCGAGGATTTGCTTGGGCAGGAAGACCTGCCCAGTAGCGCAGGAGTGTTGCTTGCCGGTAGCGAGAGCGAATTACAGGAGCTTGAGCGGGCATTTGCTTTCGATGAGAGGTTGACAGAGCAATTGGCCGAGCGTAAAATACGGCTCGCTCAGCATCGGTTTGCTCTGGAGGTACTGGAGAATTGTGGACGGATGTGCGTCTTTTGCGGTTTTGAGCCACGCTCCCTTCCCATTCAAAGCGGTCTGCTCTATGCCTCGCACATCAAGCCTTGGGCGGTATCGAATCATCGAGAGCGCGTGGATGTGCGTAATGGGCTCGCTGCATGTCCAATACATGATGCAGCATTTGACCGGGGTTATATCACCGTCAACGGGTCCTATCGTATCCATCGAGCGGATGTGCTGCGAGAGAGTATAGCTAAGGACGGCAAAGCTGCACTCTACTTTGGCGAGGCACTCGGTGCGACGTTACTTTTACCGTTGGATGCTAAAAAACCTGCTCTTCCTTACCTAGCTTATCATCGAGAAAAGATATTCAAAGGATAACATGAGTGTTCTCGCCTTCCATTGTCCCAAAAGGACGACTTGTGAACAATTCCATTTTTCAGTTGCCTATTTGCTCGGTAAACCATTAAAGGATATAATTGAGCGAACCAATAATGCAAGCTATATCGCTTTTGTAACAGTATTATCCTGGTTATTTAGTGTTACCAGCTTTGCTTGAATTCGTCTCCTTGTATGTAGCCCCATGTGTATTTGGATAGGTCATTGGCAGGTAAGAAGTGAGCGGCAATTAGTGGCCGAGCAGGTTCTGACAAGACAACACTTGCAGTTGAGAAGGCTAAACGATTGGCAAACGAAGGGTTTCACACGCTGCCGACTTGCTACACCAGCACTCTGGCAATATATCTGGCAGGGGTCATCAGGGAACGGGAACGTCTTTTCGTCTGTACGTTTCATCAACTGTCTTCTCGGATGGTGCGAGAGGCAAACATTGAACTACCCTCTCCCGATGGGCCGGAGCAGCGGAAAGTCTTCGACGAGGATTACCCAGATACACTCATTCGTGCTGTTGAGCTCCGACCAGACCCGAAATATGATGCCATCATTTTTGATGAAGGCCAGGATTTTCAAGATACCTGGTGGTTAGCATTAGAAGTGTGTCTCAGCAAAGGACGGCAAAGCATCCTCTACGTGTTCTATGGGGATAACCAGCACGTCTATCGCAACCCGGGTAGTATTCCTGCTGATCTGCAACACTTTCCGCTCACAGAAAACGTCCGCGAGTCGCTCAACACTGCGCGAGTTGAAATTGGGAGATGACTACAAGTTAGTTGAGCAATATTGTGAGAAGTAGCACGACATCCTTACTGATCTCGGCGCAAGCAAGTAAAGTATGGTAAGATAGGAGGATGGGAGCACCAAGAAAAGCCGATTGGCGAGAAGAACGGCGCAAACGCGCCTGGAAGCTGAAAGAACAGGGCTGGCAACAAAAAGACATCGCAG
>WNGG01017635.1_pt1 | contig 24914 bp, 18 predicted proteins | sample 5400661 | NCBI WGS metagenome assembly WNGG01 (sample SAMN13153372, study PRJNA577476) | soil metagenome | isolation source: 100 cm soil or saprolite under Garry oak tree replicate 1 | place: USA:California | collected 2016-06-15
AACGGCACCGGCTCACCGCGCAAGATCGTGCGTTTCAGAGCCCAAGCGATAGGCGGTGCGACGATCAGGCCGATCAGGTACAGGGCAAACAGCGTGAGCCCTTGTAGGCCAACGATTCCTCCTACCGTACGGGGAGAAATGAACGCCGAGATTAGCAACACGTAGACCGGCAGCCGCGCACTGCAGCTCATCAGCGGGGCAATCAGGATGGTCGCGATACGGTCACGGCGGTTGTCGATCGTGCGGGTGGCCATGATCCCCGGCACCGCACAAGCGAAAGAGGACAGCAGCGGAATGAAGCTGCGGCCAGACAGGCCGAAACTCGCCATCACCCGGTCCATGAGAAACGCGGCCCGGGCCATATAGCCCGAGTCTTCCAACAGGGCGATCAGGCCGAACAGGACGGCGATCTGCGGGACGAACACCACGACCGCGCCCACCCCGCCGATAAGCCCATCTACCACCAGACTGCGCAGCGGGCCGTCAGGCAGTAGGCTCCCAACCTGCGTGCCGATGGCCTTGAACAGCGCGTCGATGCCGCCCATCAGCGGCACGGCCCAGGAAAAGATCGCCTGGAAGGTCATTGCCATCACGACCAGGAAGACGACCAAGCCCCACACTTTGTGCGTGACCACCTGATCGATGCGGTCGGTCCAGCTCTGGCCGGCCGTGAGAGGCTGGCGTACGGTTGCCTCGACCACCTGCGCGATCCAGTGGTAGCGGCTGTCGACCTCGATTTGCGGCACCGGTGCGTCTGCCGCGGCGAGGCGCGCGCGCGCGGCGCAGGCCTGCGTGCGAACCGTATCGCCCAGTTGCTGCGTGAGTTCATTCTCGATCGAGCCCCCCGCGTCGATGAGCAGACGTTCGACCAGAAAACGGGGGAGTGAGGACTGGCCGTTGGTGTAGGGTAACGTCTGGATGAGGGTGTCCACCTCGCGGGTGAAGATCTCGGGAAAGCGAATCGACTGCACCAGGTGAGGGGCGTGGCGGGCAGCCTGTCCCAGCGCTCGCCGGAGGGCGGCAAGGCCGACCCGTCGGTGTGGCTGGACCGGCACCACGGGCACGCCGAGGCGTTTTTCCAGTTCTGCGACATCGATGACGATGCCCTGCTTGCGGGCGAGGTCTGTCATAGTGAGCGCAACCACCACCGGCCGGCCTACGTCGATGACCTGGGTGAGCAGGTACAGATTACGGTCAAGGTTCGTAGCGTCGAGGACGTAGAGGACCACATCCGGTACGGTCCCCCCTGCGCTGCGGCCCAGCAGCACGTGAACCGCAATCATCTCGTCCGGCGAGCGCGGGGCCAGAGAGTAGATGCCGGGCAGATCGACCGCCAGGAACCGACTCCTTTCAACGGTAAATTCGCCCAAGGCGCTCTCGACTGTCACCCCGGGGTAATTCCCGGTATGCTGAGTGAGCCCAGTGAGGGCGTTAAAGAGAGTGGTCTTGCCGGTGTTAGGGTTACCGATAACCACGACGGTGAAGCGGTGATCCGGAGCGGGGCGAGGCGACAGGGAAGGTTTCGAGGGGGGAGAAGACAGGGGGGATGCCGCTACGGCCATGAAAGTGGCACTCTCCCCTTACAAGGGGTCAAGCATGATACGCCGGGCTTCGGTGTGCCGCAGCGCCACGTTGAATCCGCGAACCCGTATCTGCATGGGATCGCCGAGCGGGGCGAAACGAACCACACGAACCGGCTGCCCGGCGGTGAAGCCCATTTCGCACAGACGCTGCGAGAGCCCGTCAACGCCCGTAACCGCGCGAATGCGCCCCTCTTCGCTTGGCCTGAGATCGGCAAGGGTCTTGTGCATAATGGCCCAATGATAATGATTTTCAATTTCAGTGTCAATTGCTATTTTCTCTCGTCCGGGAAGTGTGGTATGGTAAGTGCCCGCGCTAAGTAAAGCCTGGGAAAAGTTTAGCCAGCTAAGCAAAAGGAACGAAGGATCATGCAAAGACAGCGGCAGAAAGTAGTGGTCGGGCTTCTTGCCGGTGTGGTAGCGGTGGGAGTGATCTTCCTGGGGGGGCAGGGCCTGGACAAGGTCTCTGCGGTAGGGCGCGACGTCTATGAAGAGCTCGAAGCGTTTACCAATGTCCTGGCGATCGTGCAGAAAAACTACGTGGAAGAAGTCGGCACCCAGAAGCTGGTCGAGGGCGCGATCAATGGCATGCTGAACGCGCTGGACCCGCACAGCGCCTATCTGACTCCCGAGTTGTATAAGGAGCTGCAAGTCGATACCGAAGGCAGCTTTGGTGGCCTGGGGATCGAGATCACCGTCCGTGACGGCGTGCTGACCGTGGTGGCGCCGATCGAGGACACGCCGGCCTACCGCGCGGGCATCAAGGCCGGCGATCAGATTATCAAGATCGAGGACCAACTGACCAAAGACATGAGCCTGATCGAGGCGGTGAAGAAGATGCGCGGCCCCAAGGGAAGCAAGGTCACGATCACGGTGCGGCGTGAAGGCACGCCCCGGCTTCTCGATTTCTCTCTGGTCCGGGAGGTCATCAAGGTCCAGAGTGTGAAGTCCCACCCCTTGGAGAAGGGGTACGGGTATGTGCGGCTGACGCAGTTCCAAGATCACACCAGCGCGGATCTGGACAGCGCGCTGAGCCGACTGACTCAGCAGAACGGCAAGCTCGACGGGCTCGTCCTCGACCTGCGGAATAATCCTGGTGGGCTCCTCAGCCAGGCGGTGAAGGTAGCGGATCTGTTCCTCGACTCCGGCATGATCGTCTACACCGAGGGCCGGCTCGACACGCAGAGACAGAAATACTATGCCCACCCAGGTGGGTATATTGACTTCCCGATCGTCGTGCTCGTGAACGGCGGGAGTGCCAGCGCTTCGGAGATTGTGGCCGGCGCGCTGCAGGACCACGGCCGGGCCGTCATCCTGGGCACGCAGACCTTTGGCAAGGGGTCGGTACAGACCATTTTGCCTCTGGAGAACGGTGCGGCGCTGCGCCTGACCACGGCTCTGTACTTCACCCCCAATGGCCGCTCGATCCAGGTGACCGGCGTCACGCCGGACATTACGCTTGAGAACCTCACCCCAACCCAAATCGCCGCGCGCGAGCAACGCGAGATCCGTGAGGAAAACCTCCGCGGCCACTTTGGCAAGAAAGGGCAGCCGGAGCCCGCTCCAGCGGTCAAAGAAAACAGCCCCGGGGAGGGGACGGATGGTAAAGGGGAACCCGCCGAGAAGGACAACACGCTGAAAGAGGGCGAACTCGGCAAAGACCCTCAGCTCGACCGCGCGCTGCAGTTGCTCAAGTCCTGGCGGGTGTTCAAGACCACTGTAGCGACGGCGGGTAAGTAGGTTACAGGGGAAAGGTGACAGGTTATAGGGAAGAAAACTGGGAATAAAACAGAAGGGTCACCTATGTTGCTCCCTATTCCCTATCCCCTGTCTCGTCCTCTCCGTCACTGCCAAAGCTGAGAGCTCATAGCTAAACGCTGACATTTCTGTTACAAGTCCCGGCATGGCCGCTCCATCGCTGTGGCAAAACCGGCCACACGCGCTCTCGGTCACCGACCTTGCCGCCCGGATTCAAGATTCTCTTGAAGCGGACTTCGATGAAGTGTGGGTGATTGGCGAGATTTCGAGTCTGCGCACTCCGACCTCAGGCCACCTGTACTTCACCCTCAAAGATGACCGCAGCCAGTTACGGGCGGTGATGTTCCGCGGCTACGCCGGGCTCCTGCGTTTTCGTCCAGAAGATGGCCTGGAGGTCATCGTCAAGGGGAAAGTGAGCCTCTACACCGCCCGCGGAGACCTGCAGCTCTATGCCTCGTTGATGGAGCCTCGTGGTCTTGGGGCGCAGCAGCTTGCGCTCGAACAGCTCAAGGCCGCCCTGGCGGTGGAAGGACTGTTTGCCCTTGAGCGTAAGCGGCCGTTGCCTTTTTTCCCTCGCTGTATTGGGGTGGTTACTGCGCTCGGCGGCGCTGCGATCCACGATATCCTGACCATTCTGTATCAACGTTGTCCCTACACGCGGGTTATTATCCGGCCGAGCAAAGTGCAAGGCGTCGGTGCTGGCGTAGAGATCGCCGCCAGCGTGCGCGACCTCAATGACCACGGTGAAGTCGAGGTGATTATCGTCGGCCGCGGCGGCGGGTCGCGTGAGGATCTGAGCGCTTTTAACGAAGAGGTGGTGGCCCGCGCGGTCGCTGCCTCGGCGGTCCCGGTGGTCGCGGCGGTTGGGCACGAGATCGACCTCAGTATCGCTGACTTGGTGGCGGACTGCCGCGCGCCCACGCCCACCGCGGCTGCAGAAATGGTGATGCCGCGCTGGGAAGATCTGCGTGCGCAGGTGGACACCAACGGACGTGCGCTGGTCACGACCATGTACCGGATCCTCCTTGACCGCCGGGCAACCGTCGCGCACTTAGGCAAGCGCCTGCGCGACCCCAGCCGCCAGGTGGCTGCGCTGCACGACCAACTCCGCGCCGCGGCGGCACGGCTGCGCACGGCGTTCCAGCGCCGGCACGAACAGGCCCGCGGCCGTCTGCAGGAGCTGGCGGCTGCGCTCAACAGCCTGAGCCCGCTTGCGGTGCTGGGCCGCGGCTATAGCTTGACGCGTACCCTGCCTGAAGGGAAGGTGGTGACTGACGCGGCAACGCTCACGCCTGGTGCCCTGCTGCGCCTGACGTTCGCCAAAGGTGAGGCCCGAGTCCGAGTCGAGGAGGTGAGCGGATAGATGGAAAACCCACCAAACAAGAAGTTTGAGGATGTCCTGCGCGATCTCGAAGGGGTCGTCGAGAAACTCGAGACCGGGTGCCTTCGAGGAAGGGATACGGCTGGTGCGGTATCTTGGGGACAACCTCACCGCGGTGGAGAAACGGGTCGAGGTGTTGATCCGCGACCAGGGCGGGGCGTTCCAGCTTCAGGCGATAGCCGAGGACGAAGAGGAAGAGTGAACCTCACACGATACTTGGCAGAACGGCGCCGGCTCGTTGACCGGACACTCAAACATGTCCTAGCGCAGAACAGGACGCCCCCCCGCAGGCTCGACCGAGCGATGCGCTACAGCCTGTTTTCCGGGGGTAAGCGCATCCGTCCGATCCTCGCCCTGGCGAGCGGGGAAGCGGTAGGGGCCACGGTCGAGCGGGTGCTCCCCTTCGCCTGCGCTCTAGAGATGATCCACACCTACTCCCTGATCCACGACGATTTGCCAGCGATGGACGACGATGATCTGCGCCGCGGCAAGCCGACCAATCACATCGTGTTTGGCGAGGGCATGGCGATCCTAGCCGGGGACGGTCTCCTCACCGAGGCGTTTCGGGTCATAGCCGAGGGAGCCCTGCGGAATGGGCAAAACCGGGCCGCCGTGTTGCGGGCCCTGCGGGAGGTCGCAACCGCAGCCGGTGCGACCGGCATGGTGGGGGGCCAGGTCGCCGATCTGGAAGCCGAAAGCAAGAAGCCGACCCGGGCACGAGTGGAATACATCCATACACGCAAGACCGCAGCCCTGATCCGTGCGGCCGTGCGAGCCGGGGCCTTGGTTGGCGGAGCCCGCCCTGCGCAGTTCGCCCGGCTCGACCGTTATGGCGCTGCTCTCGGCCTGGCCTTTCAGATCGCTGACGACATCCTCGATGTGGAAGGCAGTACCGACAAGACTGGCAAGCGCGCCGGCCGTGACGCGCAGCTCCACAAAGTGACCTACCCGGCGGCCGTGGGTATGGACAACGCCAAGCGCCGGGCTCGGGAACTGCTCGACGAGGCGCTCGAGGCGCTCAAGCCGCTCGGTCTACCCGCCGAGCCGCTGCGGCAGATCGCAGCGTTTATTGTCGAACGAGCGGTGGGGTAGGGGACAGGGAACAGGTGACGGAAGTTAGAGATTCAGGCGGTGGCGTAGGCGAGTGAAACGCAAACGTCTGGATCTCTTGCTGACCGAGCGTGGGCTGGTGGCGAGCCGCGAGCAGGCCAGGCGGCTGATCATGGCCGGCGCGGTGGTGGCGAACGAGCAGCGGGTTGACAAGCCCGGCGCGCTGGTGGAGGCGACGGCTGCGCTGCGGGTCAAAGAGGAAGCCCGTCCGCCATATGTAAGCCGCGGCGGACAGAAGCTGGAGGCGGCGCTGCGCGCCTTCAACCTCGACGTTACTGGTGCCGTCGCTCTCGATGTTGGCGCTTCGACCGGCGGATTCACCGATTGCTTGCTCCAGCACAGCGCAACTAAGGTCTTTGCCGTAGATGTGGGTTACGGCCAGCTTGCCTGGTCTTTGCGCCAGGACCCGCGAGTGGTCAACCTGGAGCGGCGCAATATCCGTACGCTCGACCCGGCCGAACTGCCTGAGACGCCCACCCTGGCGGTGATTGATGTGTCGTTCATCTCTCTCTCTGTCGTGATCCCTAAGGTGCTGGAGCTGATCGCTCCGCACGGCAGGCTGATCGCACTGCTCAAGCCTCAGTTTGAAGTCGGGAAGGGCAGGGTGGGCAAGGGGGGAGTAGTGCGGGATCCAGCGCTCCACGCCGAGGTTGTGGCCCGTTTGCGTGCCCAGGCCGAAGAGTGGCAGGTGGCAGTCAAAGGGGAGATCGAGTCCCCGCTCCGCGGCCCCAAAGGCAACAAGGAATTTTTATTTCATTTGCAAAAACGCTAAACTCTCTACGAACAGTTGCCGAAAGATAGAGGGGCGACCGTGTGGCCGCCTCACCGTGGGAGGAGAGGGAGAAGAAGATGACTGGGAAGTCACACCGTCTGATGGCGGCTGCGGGCGTGGTGTTACTAGGTGCAGCCCCTATTTATGCAGCAGCTGCAGCCCTGGGCGCGACCCTGCCCGATCGGATCGAGGCCGTGGGGCTGCCGCACCGCGGCATCTCGCACTGGCCCTGGCCCTGGGCCCTGGCGGTTTGGTCGATGTGGGCACAGCACACCCAGTGGGGGACGTTGTTGGCCTGGTGGCTGGCGGGTGCGTTGTTTCACATCGGCGCTGATCTCATGACCATCGGCGGGGTTCCGCTGTTGTTACCTCATTGGCGCGTACACCTGGGCGTGCTGCGTACTGGAGGGACCGGCGAATACGTGGTGGTGCTGCTGTTCGTGGTCGCGGCGCTGGTGCAGGTGGTGCCTCTGCCCGTGCTGCGGCTGGCGATGCCCTGAAACCTCACCCTGACCTGCTCCTCCTGTGTGGGGAGAGGGTCGGGATGCGGGTTTTGTTGTACCCAGGTTGAGGTTTTCGTATGACTCTCAGCGAACGACTCCGTCAGGCGGTGGCACCGATCTGGCAAAAGACCCTGACCCATCCTTTTGTGACCGGGCTGGGTGACGGGACGTTGCCACTAGAAAACTTCCGTTTCTACATGTGTCAGGATTACGTCTTCCTCATCGAGTACAGCCGGCTTTTAGCCTTGGCCACGGCGAAGGCTCCGGATCTCGATACCATGGGGCGCTTTGCTAACCTCCTTGACGCTACGCTCAACCGCGAGATGGCGCTACACCGCGAGTTTGCTGCCCAGTGCGGCATCAGCCCTGCAGAACTGGCTGCCACCCAGGCCGCCCCCACGACCTACGCCTATACCCGTCACTTGATACGGGTTGCGTCCCTGGGCGACCTCGCCGAGACGGTCACTGCTCTGCTGCCCTGCCAATGGGGATACTGCGACATCAGCCAGACCCTGGCCCGCCGTGGCAAGCCTGCCGCCGTGCCGTTCTACGCCCAGTGGATCGACCTGTATGCGTCCCCGGAGTTTGCCGCGCTTGCCACCTGGCTGCGAGAGCTGCTCGACGCGCTCGCAGGCACAGCAAGTGAGGAGCGGCTAGTCGAAATCTTCCGCACCAGTGCGCGTTACGAATACCTCTTCTGGGAGATGGCCTACCGCCTGGAGCGCTGGCCTTTGCAGTGTCAGAGAGGCAGTCAGAGTCTTTATGCCACAGTTTCCAAGCTCAGGGTCGTGAGGATAGACTGGAGGCGGGAGAGTTCTGTTTCCAGTGTGGCGAGAGCTGCTGAGGCGTGAGTGAGGTCTCCTTGGCGCCCCATTCTCTCGAGCTGACGGGCGGCTTCAAAAACCCCTAGGGCAGCAAAGTTCCCCACTGAGCCCTTCAGTCTGTGGGCGGCATGCTCGAGAGCCGTGGCATCATGGTGCAAGACAGCGGTCTGAATATTCGAGTGCAGTTTGGGGCACTCCTGCAAAAAGAGCGCGGCCATCTCGCTCAGTAGCTCCCGGTCTCCTTCCACCCACGCCAGTACTTCCTCGAGGTCGAAGGCGGGGGTTGGGGGCTGAACTCGGGACTCGAAGCTCTGGACTCTAGACTCTTCTGCTGTTCCCGGTTGCGAGACCCAACGTTCTAGGGTCACTTTGAGTGTGTCAGGTTTGATGGGTTTCGAGATATAGTCATCCATGCCAGCCTCCAGACACCACCGTTTTTCATCCCCCTGCATGGCGTGGGCGGTCATGGCGATGATGGGAATGTGGCAGGGAGTTGGGGATTGGGGGTTGTGGGTTGGGTGGGCTACGGCCTCTCGTTCGCGGATGGCTTTGGTGGCGGCAAGGCCATCCATCTCGGGCATCTGGCAGTCCATGAGCACGGCTGCATAGGAGGTGCGCGACAAGGCTGCTATAGCCTCCAGTCCGTTGGCGACGACGTCGGCGTGGTAACCCAGTTTTTCTAGGAGGCGCACAGCCAGCTTCTGGTTGACGGGGTTGTCATCGGCTACCAGGACCAAAGGACGACCCTGCGGGGGAACTGCCGTACCGGGCTGTAGAGTGACCCAGGAGGCTGGTTGAGGCTGTCCGAGCTTGAGGGCCTGCCCCATGACGGTGGCCAGGCAATCAAAGAGCTGGGATTGGCGTACGGGCTTGGTCAGATAGGCGTCGATACCTGCCTGGAGGGCAGCCTGACCTTCATCGCGTTGCCCTATCGACGTCAGCATCACTAGCCTGAGGGCAGCGAGGGTGGGATTCGCCTCGATAGCGCGGGCTAACTCCAAACCGCCCATCCCTGGCATCCGAAAGTCCAGAATCGCCAGCTCATAGGGTTCCCCGCCTGCGGCTGCAGTGCGCAGCAGCTCTAGCCCCTGTGCTCCATCCTCCGCACTCTCGCTGTGCATACCCCAAGCGGTGAGGTAGTGGTGCAGGATAGTGCGGTTGGTAGCACTATCATCGACAATGAGTACACGCAGCCCGTGCAGATCAGCACGGGGCGGGGGCACAGCCTGGACACTGGTGGATTGCTTTGCCAGCCGCACGGTAAACCAGAATGTGCTGCCCTGGCCAGGTTCGCTGTCCGCGCCAATCTCGCCTTCCATCAGCTCGGCCAGCTTCTTGCTGATAGCCAAGCCCAAGCCCGTACCGCCATACTTGCGGGTGGTCGAGGTATCGACCTGAGAAAAGGACTGAAAGAGACAATTCAGCCGTTCCTTGGCAATGCCAATACCGGTGTCTCGCACCGAGAAATGCAACTCACACTCGCTAGACTCTGGACGCCGCACCTCTACCACTACCTCGCCCTGCTGGGTGAACTTGAGGGCATTGCCCAAAAGGTTGACGAGGATCTGGCGCAGGCGGCCAGGGTCGCCCCGTAGAGCCGTAGGTACGTCAGCGTCAATGAAACAGGCCAGCTCTATCCCCTTGCCTTGGGCTTGGGTGGCAAAGACCCCGACGGCTTCCTCAACAGTGGTACGCAGATCAAAATCAATAGTCTCTAGCTCCAACTTGCCCGCTTCGATTTTGGAGAAGTCAAGAATGTCGTTGATGATGGTGAGCAGGGCTTCTGTAGAATTTTTGACAGTCTCGGCGTACTCACTCTGCTCGGGGGTGAGGTCGGTCTCGAGCAGCAAGCCGTTCATGCCGAGGATGCTGTTCATAGGCGTACGGATTTCATGGCTCATGTTGGCCAAAAACTCGGACTTGACTCGGTTGGCCCGTTCCGCCTCCTGACGGGCCGTCGCTGCATCTGCATACAGAGAGGCGTTGATCAGCGCGATCGAAGCGTGATCGGCGAGGCGAGAGAGCAGATCGAGATCAGCTTCCGTGTACTTCCGTTCGGAACGGCGAGCCGCGTAGAGCAGGGCGATGATCTCTGTCCCGGCTCGTACCGGAACGACCGCTTGGCTCACGATGTCCTCGCCGCGGATTACGCCGTGGTACTGCTGTCCAAGCCGGGGATCGTACAAGTAGTTGTCTGTACACGCGGGCGCTCCAGTGGCCAAGGCCACTCCCCCCAAGCCACGCCCTGCCCCTACCCTGAGCCCGAGCAGCTTTTCCGTCCAGGCTCCGCTCTCGGCGCAAATCCTATATTCGTGCGCAGCGCCCTCCTGCACAGCGATGTAGCTGAGGTCGCTGCTGGTCAACCTGCGCGCGTGTTCCACAAGCCGTTGTAGGACTTGGTCCCGCTGCAGCGAGCTCGCGAGGTCCCGGGTGCTGGAGGCCAAGGTCTCGGCCACCTGGCGGGCCCAGCTGATCGCCTCCTCCGCGCGCTTGCGCTCAGTGATGTTCTCCACCAGGCCGACGGCGAACTGGGGTTCACCCCCAACGCCCCGGATCAGGGACACGGTCAGGTGGACCCAAATCAACCCGCCATCTTTGCGGATGTAACGCTTCTCTCGCTGGTAGTGGTCCTGTTTTCCTTCGAGCAGCTCTCTGAAGAGGCCCCAATCCGTCGTCCTATCCTCCGCATGAGTGAGGGCGGTGAACATCTTTCCGCTCAGCTCTTCTTCGCTATAACCGAGCATCGCCCGCATCGCCGGATTGTTCTTGACAAACCGTCCCTCCATATCGACGAGCCCGATACCAATCGCGGCCTTCTCAAAGACCGCCCGCAGTCGCGCCTCACTCTCTCGCAGCGCTTCTTCTGCGCGTTTGCGTGCGCTGATGTCGATCAATAACCCATCCCAGAGCAGGTCGCCGTTAGCTTGCCGCTCTGGGCGGGCTGCCACCTGAAACCAGCCGAGGGCACCTCCCTTGAAGATCCCTCGCCCTTCCCAGTGCCAGGGCGAGAGGGTTTGGGCAGAGACCGCTATGGATTCATGGAAGGCTGCGCGCTCCTCGGGATGCACCGTCTCCATCAGGAGGGCGGGATTGTGGTAAACCTCTTGCGGCTCTAACCCGTACAACTCGCGACAGCTCGGGCTGACATAGGGAAAGGCCACCGAGCCATCCGGGCGTAGGAGCAACTGGAAAGTCAGACCTCCTGGGAAGTTCGCGGCCATCCGCTGGAACCGCACCTCGATTTCTCGTAAGGCGTCCTCGGCCCGCTGACGCTCGGCGTGGAGGGTTTTTACGGTTGCTGCTACCACCGGGGCACAGAGCGCAAGAACGAACGGCACAGTGTCGATAAGCCAATACAAGGGGCTGAGTTGATGCGCTGTGACCACACTGGCCCAGGTCCAGGGCAAGCCCAGCCGTTGGCACTCAAGCACCAGGGCGCTCAGCGGGAAGACGCTGCCAAACAGGGCACCCTCGATGATATAGTGCCAAACCGACACGGCTGTGACTTTGAACCTGGGCACTATTTGCCGCCCCCCTCCACGACAAACAACATCGGCCAAAGTGAAAAAAACTTTGATAAAAATTGGCCTTTGGTATAGTGTGTTGTAATTCCCGGAGCCGGGCTCTATCCTATAGCGGTTCGCATATGGGTGCGAACTGGGAGTGCTAGTGTCCGTGATCGTATTTCTTTAATGGTGCGGGCGAGATGTCCGCGCCCCCAGAAGGGAGGAGGCTATGAAGCGGTTGATTGTTGTACTGGCGGTGGTGGCTCTACTGTGGCCCGGGGTGGGTCAGACTCAACAGACCCAACAGACCCAACAGACTCAACAAGTGACCAGATCGATGACCTCAGAATTTGCCCTGAGCTGGCTCACGCCGATCCTGAACTTGGTCTACTTCCCGGTTAAGTTTTCCGTGGGAACAGTGGGTGCCGTCTTGGGCGGAGTCAGTGGCTGGGCCACCGGGGGCAACGAGCGGGCTGCCGAGGGTATCTGGCGACCGCTGACTGGCGGGACCTATTTCTTCACCCCGGAGATGTTCGACGGTGAGCATGAGCAGCCCTTCTTGCCGTTTGACGGCGGGCCGTACGAACCGCAGCCAGCTGGATCGGCACCTTCGGGATCAACGTACATGCAGCCATAAACAGGGAACAGGATACAGGGTACAGGTGACAGGGGAGAGGAAGAGGGTCAAAGGAGCTGTCCTTGGTCTCCCTATAACCTGTTACCTGTTACCTCTAACCTGAGAAGGTGGGGTGAGGGGTGCCCCACGGCTTGACAGCGCGCGCCGGGGGCGCTAAGAGGACCATACCTTTTAATCTAGCCCAGAGAGGTTAGGAAGGGTGAAAACTACGTTCGACACCTTTGTAAGCGTGACCTTGCGGGCCTCCTTGAATCTTCAAGGAGGCCTTTTTTTTGGTTGCCTATGAACGCGAGATCTGCGCGGGTGGTCCTGGACCGGGTGGCGATTCAGCGGGCGCTCACTCGCATCACGCACGAGATCCTGGAGAAGAACCGGGGCACTGAGCAGCTTGCCCTGGTCGGTATCTACACCCGCGGGGTGTATTTGTCGCAGCGGCTCGCGGCCGAGATCAAAAAGGGGGAGGGCGTCAGCGTGCCCTGTGGGGAGATCGACATTACCCTCTACCGCGACGATGTAGGCCGCAGCCGGGCGCGCCCTGAGGTACGCAGCACCACCATTCCTTTTAGTGTAGACGACTTGCGCATCGTGCTGGTGGACGATGTGCTGTACACCGGCCGCACGGTGCGGGCGGCGATGGACGCCTTGATCGACTTTGGCCGGCCGCGCAGCATCCAGTTGGCCGTGCTGGTCGACCGCGGCCATCGGGAGCTGCCGATCCGGGCTGATTACGTGGGGAAAAACCTCCCCACCGCGCACGACGAGCACGTCCATGTGCGGCTGGTCGAGCGCGATGGGGTTGATGAGGTCGTCACTGAGTAAGGTGCAACCGTGACCTTCACCCGGCGCCATTTCCTCGGGATCGAGGGGTTATCCAAAGACGAGCTGCTGTTTTTGCTCGATACCGCCGAGTCGTTCCGCGAAATCTCTGAGCGCGAGGTGAAAAAGGTGCCGACCCTGCGCGGCAAGACGGTGATCAATCTGTTCTACGAGCCCAGCACGCGCACTCGCACCTCATTTGAGATCGCGGCCAAGCGCTTATCGGCCGACGCCATCAACATCACCGCTGCGGCCAGCAGTGTAACTAAGGGTGAAACCCTGCTCGATACCGCCCGTAACCTCGTTGCCATGCGGCCGGCCGCTATCGTCATCCGCCATCCCTCTTCCGGCGCGCCGCATTTGCTGGCCCGCCTCGTCGAATGCCCGGTGATTAACGCTGGTGACGGCACCCATGAGCATCCTACCCAGGCGTTGCTCGACCTCCTGACGATCCGCCAGCGCAAGGGCGAGCTCGCCGGGCTGACGGTGGCGATCGTCGGGGACCTGCTGCATAGCCGGGTCGCCCGCTCCAACTTGCTGGCGCTTACCACTTTGGGTGCGAAGGTGCGTCTAGTCGGGCCGCCGACTCTGCTGCCACCAGAGTTCGGCTTCTGGGGCGCCGAGCTGCATACCAATCTACGAACTGGGCTGGCTGGGGCAGATGTCGTTATGGCGTTGCGTCTGCAGCGGGAGCGCCAGGCCCGCAATTTCTTGCCTAGCGTTGAAGAATACTCACGTCATTTCTGCCTCACGCCCGTAGCCCTAGCCGAGGCCAGCGCAGGCGTCATGATTATGCATCCCGGGCCGATGAACCGTGGGGTCGAAATCGACTCGCGGGTTGCGGATGGACCCTACTCGGTCATCCTTGACCAAGTGACCAACGGAGTGGCGGTGCGCATGGCGCTCCTCTATCTGCTGACGGCACAAGGGAAAGGAGTCCGGGACGAACATGCCGAGCCGGTGCACGAAAGGCCCGCTTCCAGACGCCGCGCTGCGAGTCACTGAGGTCGATTGCGGAGTGCGGAGTGGAAGAACTGAAATTCACGTGAGATCTTTGTGAGAATTGTTATTCACGGCGGGACGGTGATCGATCCGGCCAATAATCTGGAGGCCGTTTGTGACCTGCTGATCGAGGACGGTCTGATTCGCGGGATCGACAAACCCGGCAGCTTTTTCGGGGCCGGAGACACGGGCATTGACGCCAGCGGCCTGATCGTGGCCCCGGGCCTCATCGATATGCACGTCCACCTGCGCGAGCCCGGCTACGAGTACAAAGAGACCGTGCTGACCGGCACCCAGTCGGCAGTGGCCGGTGGGTTCACCGCCGTCGCCTGCATGGCCAACACCAACCCGGTCAACGACAACGGCGCGGTCACCCGCTACATTATCGAGCGAGCGCGGGCGGCGAACCTGGCGCGGGTGTTGCCTATCGGTGCGCTCTCGAAAGGGCTCAAGGGCGAAGAACTGGCCGAGATTGGCGAGATGGCCGCAGAAGGCGCTGTGGCCATCTCCGATGACGGCCGGCCGGTAATGGACACCAACCTAATGCGCCGCGCCCTGGAGTATTGTTCCCTGTTCAATCTGCCGGTGAGCGTGCATGAGGAAGACCTGCACCTAGCCGCGGAGGGCGTGATGAACGAAGGGCTGACGGCGTTGCGCCTAGGGCTCAAGGGCGTGCCCAACGCTGCTGAGGAGGTGATGGTTGCGCGCGACGTGGCCCTGGCCCGGCTCACCGGCGGGCGGTTGCACCTCGCTCACGTGAGCGCGTGCGGCTCCGTGGCCTTGATCCGGCAAGCCAAGGAAGAAGGACTGGCAGTGACTGCCGAAGTGACCCCGCACCACTTCACCCTGACCGAAGAGGCGGTGGAAGGGTACAATACGAACGCCAAGATGGCTCCTCCCTTACGTGTGGCCGAGGATATACGCGCGCTGAAAGAGGGGCTGCGCGACGGCACCATTGACGCCATCGCCACCGACCATGCTCCTCACCATCGCGACGAGAAAGAGGTGGAGTTCGACCAGGCTGCGTCTGGGATTATTGGCCTGGAGACCGCGCTGCCGTTGACCCTCAGGCTGGTGGATGCTGGGGTCTTGTCCCTCTCCGAAGCGCTCCGTAAACTCACTGTCAACCCCGCACGCATTCTGGGACTGCCGTACGGCACCCTCTCGGTCGGCGCTCCGGCCGACGTGGTGATCTTCGATCCGGCCCGTAGGTGGCGGGTGGAAGCTGAAAAGCTGCGCTCAAAGAGCAACAATACTCCGTTCGCTTTGGCAGACGGCACAGTCTTCACCGGTACCTCGTTCGGCGCCGAAGGCGAAGCGATGGGCGAAGTCGTGTTCAACACTTCGCTCACCGGCTATCAGGAGATCCTCACCGATCCTTCGTACAAGGGGCAGATTGTCACTATGACCTATCCCGAGATCGGCAATGTCGGGGTCAACCCCGAGGACGTGGAGTCACGTCAGCCGTTTGTTGAGGGCTTCATCGTCAAAGAGTACTGGGAGTGGCCGAGCAACTGGCGCGCGCGGCAGAGCTTGGCCCAGTATCTACGCGCACACCAGATCGTAGGCATCCAGGGCCTCGACACCCGCGCCTTGGTCCGTCACCTGCGTGATCAGGGCGCCCAACAGGGTGTGATCTCCACCGTCGACCTCGACCCGCAGCGGCTGGTGGCAAAAGCCAAGGCAGCCCCAAGCCTAGTCGGCCGGGATCTGGTCAAGGAAGTGACCTGCGCGCAACCCTACGACTGGCACCAGGGGCGGTGGGAGTTGGGAAGAGGATACAGAGGTCAGGGGTCAGGGGTCAGGGGTCAGGGGTCAGAAAAAAGGGAAGAGGAGAAGGCTTCCGACCAGCGATTTCCAACCCCCAACCCCCGACCCCCGACCCCCGATTTCTTCGTTGTCGCCTACGACTATGGCATCAAGTTCAACATCCTGCGCAACCTCGTTGAGGCGGGTTGCCGGGTCCGGGTCGTGCCGGCCCAGACGCCGGCCGCGGAAGTCTTGGCTCTTAAGCCGGACGGCGTGTTCCTCTCTAACGGCCCAGGCGATCCGGATGCTGTGCCCTACGCCAAGGAAAATGTCGCTGCGCTGATCGGCCAGGTGCCGATGTTTGGCATCTGTCTCGGTCACCAAATCATGGGGTTGGCCCTGGGGGGACGGACTTACAAGCTCAAATTCGGCCACCGGGGCGGCAACCATCCGGTGATGGATCTGGCAACCCGCAAGGTAGAGATCACCACCCAGAACCACGGATTTTGCGTGGACGTGGACTCGTTACAAAATCGGGCCGAGATCACGCACCTGAACTTAAATGACCATACGGTCGAGGGACTGGCACATAAGCAGTATCCACTGTTTTCTGTCCAGTATCACCCTGAGTCGTCCCCGGGTCCGCATGATGCAAACTATTTGTTCCAGCGGTTCACCGCCATGATGGAGCGCCATAGGAAGGGATGATTGGTTGCCGAACCGGGGTAGGGGCGACCGGCCGATCGCCCGCATGTATCGCCCCTACAGTAAGCACACATGCCAAAACGCACTGACCTGCACTCGATCCTACTCATCGGCTCCGGCCCGATCGTCATCGGCCAGGCGTGTGAGTTTGACTATTCCGGCACCCAGGCCTGCAAGGCGCTCAAGGAAGAAGGGTATCGCGTCATTCTGGTCAACTCCAACCCCGCCACGATCATGACCGACCCCGAGTTTGCCGATTGCACCTACATTGAACCACTGACCGTGGAGGTCCTGGAGAAGATCATCGCCCGGGAGCGACCGGATGCGCTGCTCCCGACGATCGGCGGGCAGACCGGTCTGAACCTTGCCATCGACTTAGCTGAGGCTGGCGTGCTCGATCGTTACGGCGTGGAACTGATCGGGGCCAAGCTGCCGGCCATCAAGAAGGCCGAGGACCGTTATCTCTTCAAGGCGGCGATGGAGAAGATCGGTCTCGACCTGCCGCGCAGCGGCTACGCTCGCTCGCTACCGGAAGCCGAGGAGATCCGCCAGCAGATTGGCCTCCCCGTGATCATTCGCCCGTCCCGCACGCTCGGCGGCAGCGGTGGTGGCATCGTCACTGCGCTGGCCGAGTTTCATGCGCTGGTGCAATGGGGGCTTGACGCCTCGCCCATTCACGAAGTGCTGATCGAGGAGTCGATCGCCGGCTGGAAAGAGTTCGAGCTGGAGGTGATGCGCGACGGCAAGGACAATGTAGTGATCATCTGCTCGATCGAAAACCTCGACCCGATGGGCGTGCACACGGGCGACTCGATCACCGTCGCGCCGGCCCAGACCCTGACCGACAAGGAATACCAGATCATGCGCGACGCGGCGCTGCGCATCATCCGCGAGATCGGCGTAGACACCGGCGGCTCGAACATTCAGTTTGCTGTTGATCCAGACACTGGTCGTATGGTGGTGATCGAGATGAACCCGCGCGTCTCGCGCTCCTCAGCACTGGCGAGCAAGGCCACGGGCTTCCCCATTGCCAAGATCGCCGCCAAGCTGGCTGTGGGATACACGTTGGATGAGATCCCTAACGACATCACCCGCGAAACCCCAGCCTGCTTTGAGCCGACGCTTGATTATGTCGTGGTGAAAGTGCCGCGCTTCACCTTTGATAAGTTTCCCCAGACCAAAGACACGCTGGGGCCGCAAATGAAGTCCGTGGGCGAGGCGATGGCAATCGGTCGCACGTTCAAAGAGGCACTGCAAAAAGCCATACGATCGCTAGAGATCGGAAGTTACGGGTTTGAGGAAAAAGTCCAAAGTCCAAAGTCCAAAGTCCAAGGTCTAGAGTCTGGAGTCCCGAGTCCCGAGTCCCGAGTCTGGAGTCCGGAAGGAGAGTTGGCAATAATACAAGAGCGCCTGCGCACGCCTAATGCCGAGCGGCTATGGTACGTGGCCGATGCCCTGCGGCTGGGGATGAGCGTCGAAGAGCTGTACCAGCTCACCAAGATCGACCCGTGGTTTTTAGAGAACATTGCCCAAATCATACAGTTTGAGGAAAAAATCCGGACTTTGGACTTTGGACTTTGGACTTTGGACTTACTAAGCGAAGCGAAGCGTATGGGCTTCTCCGACGTGCGTCTGGCCCATCTGCTAGGTTGTAGCGAAGCCGAGGTGCGGGCGCGACGAGAACAGTGGGGCATTCTGCCGGTCTACAAGACCGTGGACACCTGCGCGGCGGAGTTTATTGCGCACACGCCATACCTCTATTCTACGTATGAGGGCGAAGACGAGGCTCAACCGACACATCGCCGCAAGATCGTCATCCTGGGTGGCGGACCCAACCGCATCGGTCAAGGCATCGAGTTCGACTACTGCTGTGTGCACGCGGCCTTTGCCCTGAAGGAAGATGGGTTCGAGACCATCATGGTCAACTGTAACCCTGAGACCGTGAGCACTGATTACGACACCTCGGACAAGCTCTACTTCGAGCCGCTGACCCTGGAGGACGTGCTCAGTATTGTGCGGGAGGAAAAACCCTTCGGCGTGATCGTTCAGTTCGGTGGTCAGACCCCGCTGAAACTGGCGATCCCGCTGGAGCAAGCGGGAGTACCCGTGCTTGGCACGTCGCCGGATTCGATCGACCGGGCAGAGGACCGAGAGCGGTTCAAGGAGGTTCTCGATCAATTAGGGTTGCGCCAGCCACCGAGCGGCACGTCTCGCTCTCTGGGGGAAGCCCTACGCATCGCCGGCGAGATTGGCTATCCGGTCCTGGTGCGGCCCTCGTATGTGCTCGGTGGCCGGGCTATGCAGATCGTCTATGATGCAGAAAACCTGCGACGTTACATGCATGAGGCGGTGTCAGCCTCGCCGGAACACCCTGTGTTAGTCGATAAATTTCTTGATGACGCGACTGAAGTGGATATGGATGCGGTAAGTGACGGGCAAGAGGTGGTCATCGGCGGGATCATGGAGCATATTGAATTGGCTGGCGTGCACTCGGGCGACAGCGCCTGTTCCTTGCCGCCGCGCAGTCTCTCACCGGCGGTGCAGGACGAGATCCGCCGCCAGACCGTGAGCCTGGCGAAAGCGCTCCAGGTGGTCGGCCTGATGAACGTGCAATTCGCCGTCAAAGGAGAGACCGTCTATGTTTTGGAAGTGAACCCGCGCGCCTCGCGCACCGTGCCCTTTGTCAGCAAGGCTATCGGCGTGCCGCTCGCCAAGATTGCCGCCCGCGTGATGGCGGGCAAGACCTTGCGCGAGCTGGGGTTTACCCGCGAGATCGTGCCTCAGCACATCAGCGTCAAAGAAGCGGTCTTTCCCTTCATTAAGTTTCCCGGGGTAGACACGATCCTGGGACCGGAGATGAAGTCTACGGGTGAGGTGATGGGCGTGGACACCTCTTTCGCACTGGCGTTTGCCAAGGCGCAGATCGCTGCCGGCACCCTGCTGCCGGTGCAAGGCAAGGCCTTGCTCAGTGTGCGCGACCACGACAAAGCCGCGGCCCTGCCGATCGCGCGGCGGTTGGTCGAGAATGGGTTTACCCTGGTAGCGACCCGCGGCACGGCCGCCTACCTACACAACGCGGGTATCGGGGTCGAGACCGTGAACAAGGTGGCGGAGGGATCGCCGCATATCGTTGATGCCATTCGCGCCGGCACGATTGCGCTAGTGATTAACACCATCGACGGCGCCCAATCGGTTGCCGATTCGTTTTCCATTCGCCGCAGCGCCCTGGAATGCCGCGTCCCCTATTGCACAACCATTGCCGGTGCGGGCGCCGCTACCGAGGGGATCGCGCGCCTGCGTCAGGGGTTGCTGACCGTACGGCCGCTGCAGGAGTATCATCGACTCATTGATCCATTAATCCATTGATTCATTGGCTCATTGATCCATTGGCTCATTGACTATAATGAACAAATGACTCAATGACTCAATGATGCAATGACCCAATGACCTAATAGGTCCGTCCTTCTCAGCCGCCCCTGAAAAAACCGGTCCAGTTCATGAAGGGGGTCGGGCCGCGCCGGGCCGAGCAGTTGGCCCGGCTGGGCATCTCTACTGTCGAAGACCTGCTGTATCACATTCCGTTCCGCTACCAGGATCGGCGGGAGATCAAAAAAATCCGCGACCTGACGCTTGGGGAGGAGGGGGCGACGGTCGGACAACTAGCGCGCATGGGTCGCCGCTTTATGGCCCGTAGCCGCCGCTGGGTGCTCGAAGGCGTGGTGCGCGACGAGACCGGCTTTCTGTTCCTGCTGTGGTATCACCAGCACCGCTACTTCGAGCAGCGCTACCAGCTTGGCCAGCGGGTCCTGCTCTATGGCAAGGTCGAGCTGGGTCTCAAGGGTGGCAAATGGATGATCCATCCCGATATGGAGCCGGTGGAAGAGGAGGGCGAGACTGCCCGTATCCTCCCCATTTATAACAAGACGACGGAAATGACGGTGCCCGCTATGCGCCGCCTGGTCCATAGTGCGGTGGCCGAATACGCCGATCTGGTGCCCAACGGCGTGCCGCCCGAGATCTGCGCACGCCTCGGACTCATGGACCTGAGCGCGGCCCTGCGCGCTTTACACCTGCCGCCGCTGGATGCCGATCTGGTGGCGCTGAACAACGCCACCTCGCAGGCTCACCGCGCGGTAGTCTTTGACGAGCTGTTCTACTTACAGCTCGGCATGGCCTTGCGCCGGCGGCAGATGGTGAAAGAGGACGGGCTCTCGATTGTGCCGGGACCGCTGGTCAGACACTTGCACGAGGTCCTGCCGTTCCGCCTCACTCATGCCCAAGAGCGCGTACTGGATACGATCTTTCGCGACATGGCTGCCCCGCACCCGATGAACCGCCTGGTGCAGGGGGACGTCGGCTCAGGCAAAACGATCGTGGCCTTCTTTGCCGCCCTGGCCGCGCTCGACAGCAGTTATCAGGTCGCATTCATGGCGCCGACCGAGCTGCTGGCCGAGCAACACTTTCGCACCCTGCTCCCGTTGGCCGAGAAACTGGAAGTGTCGATCATGCTCCTCACTGGCGAGGTCAAGGCCCGGCGAAAACAAGAGATCTATGGCCTGCTTGAACAGGGGAAGGTGGAGATCGTGGTCGGTACCCATGCGCTGATCCAAGAAAACGTGCGCTTCCACCGGCTGGGGCTGGCCATTGTAGACGAGCAGCACCGTTTTGGCGTGATGCAACGGGCGGCGCTGAAGAAGCTTGGGGCTAACCCGGACATGCTGCTGATGACCGCCACGCCGATTCCGCGCACACTGGCACTGACGATCTATGGCGACCTCGACGTGTCGGCCATTGACGAGCTGCCGCCGGGGCGCAAACCGGTGACGACGCGGGTCTTTCACGAAGGGGAGCGGCAGAAAGCCTACCGCCTGGTCAAGGAGCAGCTCGATCGTGGGCATCAGGCCTACGTGGTGTATCCGTTGGTGGAGGAATCGGAGAAGTCCGATTTGAAAGCGGCAACCAGCATGGCCCAGGAGCTAGCACGCACGTTCTTTGCGGGCTACTCGGTCGGCCTCGTGCATGGCCGCATGAAGGGCGAGGAAAAGGATGCGGTGATGCGCCGTTTCAAGGAGGGCGAGTATCACCTATTAGTGTCCACGACGGTGATCGAGGTCGGTATCGACGTGCCCAATGCTACAGTGATCCTGATCGAGCACGCCGAGCGTTTTGGGCTGGCCCAGTTGCATCAGTTACGCGGCCGTGTCGGCCGCGGTCAGGCCGAATCGTTCTGCTTACTGCTGGCGCAGTACACACCCGCAGACGAGGCGCACCGCCGGTTGCGAGTGATGGTCGAGACCAACGACGGGTTCAAGATCGCCGAGGCGGACCTAACGTTTCGCGGGCCGGGCGAGTTTCTCGGCACCCGGCAGTCCGGGTTGCCGGACTTCCGCGTGGCCAACATCGTACGTGAGAGCCCGCGGGTGGGATAGGCCTCCCTTCTCCAACGGCTTTCACTCATATGACTCTGCTACGTGATGTTCGCCTAGCGCCTCGCCCCTCAGGGGCGCGAACGTAGTGAGCGTCCCTTGCTGGGGCTGGTTATACGCCTAACAGGTTCCAATGGCATTTTGCAACAGAAGAACAAGCTTTTGCGCATCAGCCGGGGACAAGCGGATGGGAATCATTTCGCCGCATGTTCAGGCCGGACTTAATGGTGACGAACACAAAGGTCGCCGCAAAGAAGATAAGAACCGCGAGGTAGGCAAAAGGAATCAGGAAGACGGTCAACCAATCTATCAACCACCACTGGAGTGCCGTGAAAAGCAGTAGTGTCACAGAAGCAATGATAGAAATTACAAGATCCACTCGGTGTTTGAGCAACCTCTCAACATTCATAGACTGACTAACGCGGGTGCTCACCTGCCGCGGCCCAAACGGAACTTTGGGTGTTTACTCTCAACCGCACTAGGGCCGCGGTCAGAGTGGAGCGATTCGTTAGCCAGCCTGGCTCGGAGCGGTGGGCAACGCTTCGCGTTCATCCTCCCTACTTGACTGTACGCTCCTGATAGAGGGCATGCGCACGGCGCAGTCGCTCTGAGAGGAGTTGCATTAATTGCAGGGCGAAGTGAGGATTCTGGCGCACGAGAATATAGAACTGGGGGGCATCAATCTCGACGAGTTCGGTCTCTTCAAGGGTAACAACCGTTGCCGTACGAGTCTTGTGCTCTAAGAGGGCCATTTCGCCGAAGACTTCCTCCGCGCCCAAGGTATCGACGGCCTGGCCCTCGACCAGGATAGCGACTTGCCCGCGTTTGATGGCATACATCACGTGTCCCTCCTCGCCTGCCCTAAAGATCGTCGTGTCCGAGGGATAGACCCTGGTGTGGGAGGCGTGGCGAAACAATCCGAATTTCCACGGGGTAGTGCTCATCGAGCGTATTTCCTTTCAGGGGTTGATAATAGACAAGTCACGGTGGAGCAGCTAGGGGATCGAAGCCAGAATAGAGACAGCGGGCTAACGAATTAGTTAACCGGCCCACCGGCTCGGCCGAAGGCCCGCCGGTGGGGGTCCGCGTTGAACGACGGGTTAGGCCGCGCGCTGTCGGTTACGAATGCGGACACGGACGACACCGATGATGATGCAGATGACCGCCGGCCAAAACGTAAAGAAGAACAATAAGCCGGGGCCGATCGGATTGGGGTTTGGATCAGGCCACAACCCGATAGCAGCAGCGACGATGATAAATAAGAGCGGACCGGCACCGACGAAGAGCAACGCTAGACCAACTTTGACCCATCCGGATTGAAGATATGCGCCCATGCGAGTTGGATCGAATCAGCGAGAGTGCGGCCTAACGCGAACGGCCACCCGCCGTGGCCAGACTGTGTCCTTTCGCATTCATTCAGATCCGCTCGCGGGCCGCGGTCGGGTGGACCGGCAAGTTAGAGGACCTCACTCTCCCGGCTGCCTCAGCTCCGTACCTGCTTGAACCCTGGTGACCGTCCACATGCCGACTGAAGCGCTGGCGGTTGAAGCCAAACACAGAGCCTGTAGCCTCGGTCCCCAGCACGGCTTTGCCCACTCTCACAGGGATATGTCCGTCTATGCGAGCCTCGACCGTCAACCCCCTGTCAAATCGCACTGCCACATATCGCCGCAACCCTCCTCCCCATGAGGCTGTGGTTCGATAGGCTACGACAACACCGGCGACCTCGATCGTGTCCCTGGGGACGTAATACTCCAGAAACGCTAAGGTGGCTAGTCCTACAACCCTCTTCATCGCCCCTTCTTTGGTGCTGTACTTTCTGTGCAGATCATTTTGGAGAATCTGATTTCGAGAAGATACCTTGCCGAGTGATGAGGTCAAACGTAAAGCCTAGACCAGTTGCGAATAATAATATGGGCAACATTAAAATCAAAAAAGTAAGCATGGCGAAAAACCTTCCCCCCAATAGTTTTGACTGGATTGCAATAACAGGAACAGCGGGACCTGTCTGAGTAACCACCCAATAGAAACAAGCAATAGCCGCAATGAGCCCGATGGCACTCACGAGGAATCTCGAGGTTTTGCTCAACTGAGATCTCAGACCAGCGCCCTTCTGATGCCACGATTCAAAAGATTCGGCAGACTCAACTTGCGAATCGATCTTGTCCACTCGTGGATGAGAATCCTGACCGCGCGGAATTGTTTTCAACACTTCCTTACACAGTCCACAAAACGGACTCTCCGAAGGGTTTGAATAACCACATTTTGGACATTGCATAACTCTTTTCCTCTCAGACAGCGTTACAAATACCCACGAGCGGCCTAACGACTCTGGCGCTAAGCCGCTGGCGCCCACCAACGCTCACCCGTAGCACGCTGAACGTGGGCCGGTCGGCTTCCGCGCCTAGTGAGCTGGCCGACCTTCAAGTGAGCAACCTCGCAGTCTCGTGTACCGCGGCGGAGTCGTTGGACCGGCCTCCTTCTCCTGCAGAAGACGCTGGGCCTTCTCGATACAAACCATCTGCATATGACCGGTGCGTTCAAGCGTGAGAGGGCAAACAGTGTAGTCGCCGTACAGGTTGGTATCGAAACCTACGTTGCCGAGCAGGCAATCGGGCCTGATCGCGCCTTCTTCGGGCAATACACCAAGCAGCCTGCGGCTCCCTACCGGCCACAAGCGGAGGCCCGGGCTACCATTGTACGCCGACAGCCTAGCGTGAATCGTAAAGCACGGGCTAACTCGCTTTGGATTGGTACGGCACCGGCGGTCCGACAGCTCGCTGGGCCAAGGCTCCGCTCTAGCCAGAGTCACGAAGAGCCACGCTGCCCCGATGAATTGCATGAGAACGCCGTAGCGGGACGTGGAAAGCCGTTTCGCCAAAGCTCTCATGCCGACGCCCTCGACATCTCACGCTTGGGGCATCTTCGCGCGGTTTGGCAGTGAAAGTGCGGAGGCCGCGATACTCCGCTGCGAGCTACAGATCGTGGCATCATGTCACCGTTCTAGCTTCTCTGGGGACAGCTGATTGGGATGCGCAGCGTCTAATGGCTTCACAGCACCGCCGGGTCGCAACGGCGGCGTGATAGTGGCTGCGACGGGTGGAAGCTGGTAGCAGGAACTCGTGCACTCGTTCCTCATGGTCGG
>WNGG01001699.1_pt1 | contig 24884 bp, 28 predicted proteins | sample 5400661 | NCBI WGS metagenome assembly WNGG01 (sample SAMN13153372, study PRJNA577476) | soil metagenome | isolation source: 100 cm soil or saprolite under Garry oak tree replicate 1 | place: USA:California | collected 2016-06-15
CCCAACGACAAGGTCGAGGCAAATCTGAAGCGCCCAGATCCCTTCGAGTTCAAGCACCGCTACGAGATCAGCCGCGACGGGCAGATGCTGAGCTGGTTCACGGCCACCGCCGTCAGGCCCACCAGCCCAGAGTACGAATCAAACAAACATCTCATGTGGGTGAACTGGTCGGTGCACCGCGACCACCGTCGCCACGGCATCGGGCGATCGTGGATCCCGCTGGTGCTCGAGCTCATGGAGCGCCACAACAGCACGACCCTTTCAGTAGGCAGCGATGAGGATTCCGGGCACGCGTTCTTGAAGTGGCTCGGGGCTGAGGCCAAGTTGACGGGCGCCGAGAACCGGCTTCAGTTCGCTGAGGTCGACTGGGACATGGTCCGTCGCTGGGCGGAGGAGGGGCCGCGGCGATCTCCCAATACTCGGCTCATGGTCTACGACGGGCACCTACCGCGCGAGCTCTGGGAGGAGTACTGCCCTCAGCTGTCGAGCATGCTCAACACAATGCCGTGGGAACAGCTCGACCACGGCGACATCGTGGTCACGCCGGCGATCATGGAAGAGTGGTATGCGCGTATGGACCTGGCCGGCGAATCGCACCACGTGATGTTCACGCGCGAACCTGACGGGACCATCTCCGGCATCACGGACATGTTCTACGCCCCGTACAACCCGCAGATGATCGGCCAGGCCTTCACCGGAGTCAGGCCGGATGAAAGAGGTCGCGGCCTGGGCAAATGGTTGAAGGCGGCCATGCTCCTGCACGTGCGCGAGCTCTATCCAGACCTCGTGCGCGTCACCACCGACAATGCCGCCTCCAACGCTCCGATGCTCGCCATCAATAAGCGTCTCGGCTTCAAGCAGTACCGAGCGGGGAGCGACTATCAGATCAGCCGCGACAGGCTGCAAGCGCGCGCGAGGGAGTTGGCCGCCGCGCGCTGAGGAGAATCTCCTCGTCAGGCTTGCCGGCTGCGCTGGATGCTGCGCATCAGAAGGATCGCCCCGATCACTATCAGCAGCGCCGGCAGCGCCGCCTTGCCGAACCAGCCGTAGTCGATCCCGCTGATGTTGAGGATCGTCTCGAAGATGACGAAGCCGATCATGAAGATCAGGGCGGCGATGAACATGAGCGTGCGGCCCTGCTTGAGTGTCTGCACGTCGCGCGTCCGAAGTCCCTGTAGGTACATGCCCAGCCCTACGCCTCCCGGCGCGACCAGCGGCCAGGCGTATGCCCACGACGGCCAGTCGCCTGTGCTGTTCTGGTAGGCGAGTATCAAGCCGGTCATCGTGATGATGCCGCCGGGAATCAGCGCGCCCGTGCCCAGGCTGACGAAACCCACCACGATCAGAGTCAGGCCCGGGATGATGATGAACAGCGGCCACCCGTAGCTGCTGAGGTCGACGTCGAGCACACGGACGACGAGGAAGAAAAGGCCGATCACCACGAGCACGACGCCAAGCGCGACGCTCGATCCCACGCGGCGCGTGGGCTCCGCGCTGGTGGTTACCGGCGGCGGTATGTAGACGGCGGGCGGTGGCGGGCCCTCAGGCGGAGCTTCCGGGGTTTCGGTCGGGGCTTCGGCTGCAGCCGGCCCGGCAGAGGTCTCCTCCTCGGCAGGTGGCTCCGCGGCCGGCGACGGCTCTGCCTCTTCAGCGACGGGCGTGGCCTCCTCGCCTCGAGGCTGCGCCTCAGACTTCCGCGCGAACACGTCTGGGCTGCCCGCCAGGACGTCACGGCTCACGTGCACCTTAGCCTCGCCTTCGCTGCTCTCCTCAGTGCTCTCAGGCGGCGTCTCGGGGCTCGGCGGCGGCTGGCTGGCGCGCTTGCGTTTGCCCATGTGGCCTCCAGCTTATACGGCCGAGGCCGCCTCAAACATGACGCCATGGAGCCGGGAGCAGATGGGACAGAACGCGGTATACGTCGGGATTGAGGGCCAGGCCGACGTGGCTGCCCTGGACCTCGACCGCGTTGACGTCGCGGCGCAGGCAGGCCCGCCAGCTCACGACCCCGTCGGAGCGCGAGTAGATCGAAGTCGTGGGCACGCGCGGGGGGGCTGCAAGGTCGCGAAGGAAGCGCTTCTCGACAGAAGCCGGATGGCCGTAGCGAAAGACGTTGTAGAGGTGAGCCGCTCGGACGCCGGCCATCGTCAGCGGGTGGATGTCGAATGGATTGCTCAGCGGCGAGCCCAGCGTAATGACCTGCTCGACGAGCTCGGGCTTGCGGTGCGACAGCACCTTGGCCAGCACCCCGCCACGACTGTGGCCCACCAGTGACACGCGGGATCGCGTGCGGCGGTGCAGCCGAAGCAGCGCATCCATCAGCGGCCGCAGCATGACCTCGGAGTAGGTGACGTTGAAGGCGACGCCCGCCATCTGCGGCCGGTAGCCGACCCGCCGCAGCCAGTGGTGGGGTGTGCGTAGTGTCCAGTCTCCGGCCAGAAAGCCAGGGATGAGCAGCACCGGCCTCCCGAGCCCGGCCGGCACCTCGATCCCGCGGAACACTGGGTCACGAATCAGCCGCAGGTATTCGAGATAGAAGCGGCCCTCGAGCCACATCGGAGGGATTGGGTCCCAGCTGCCGAATTGGCGGAGATCGGGGAGGACGGAAGAGGCGAACTCCTCCCAACGCCCACGCCTCCTCTCGCCATGTTCAGGGACGGTCGCCAAGTTAAGTTCTGAGTGCTTCTCCGTTAAGAAACCGTAGCGGGCTCCGGTGCGATTCTATCCACCATCCACTGGCTTAGAACGCTCATGAACCGATCTGGTGTTTCCATCATCGGGACGTGCCCTGCGCCTTCGATGACCTCCAACGTCCAGTCTGGCCGGCGTCGCACGAGCTCCCTGGCGGCGGCGAGCGGGATCAGACGGTCCAGCGAGCCGTGGATGACCAGGGTCGGCGCTCGCACCTGCCTGACTCGAGCCCAAAATCTTGGATCTGCCATGCGCAGGCCAAGCGAGCGCGAGGCCTGGACGAAGGCGCGGCCTCCCTGCGGACCGAGATGCCCGCGCTCGCGAGCCAGCTCCACGTGCGCCGCCACCACCACCGGATCGACCCGCGCGGGATCGGCGCAGACCAGCGCCAGCACCCGCTCGACGAGGCGCTCGGGACCGAGCTGCCGGAACCGGCGGTCGAGCAAGGCTTCGACCAGGCCCGGGATCGAGAGCGCGGCCGCTACGGCCATCAGCGCTGGATCTGGAGGTCGAACCCGCATCCCGGGGACCGCGGGATCGACGAGCACCATCGAGCTCACCCAGCGAGGATGATCGGCGGCCTCCAGGATCGAGATGTGCCCGCCCATCGAGTTGCCGACCAGCGTCACGGGCTCGCTGATGATCTTCTCGATGAACTCGTGCACGAGGCGCGCATTGGCCCCGACTGTCGCCGAGCGTCCAAACAGCGGCGTGCGGCCGAATCCGGCGAGGTCGATGGCGAGCGTCCGGTGGCGCCCGGCGAGGCGGGGCCCGACGGCCATCCAGTTCAGGGCGCTGCCCCCCAGTCCGTGCACCAGCAAGATGGGGTCGCCGTCGCCGCCGAAGTCGAGAAAGTGCACCGGGCCGTCGAGGTCAACGACTCTTTGGCGCACTGCGTCAATCCTACGCCAGGATGCCGCCCGCCAAACGCATAAGAATCTCGGTCACGGCCGCCGTCGAGCGCCGGCCATCCTGGTGCAGATGATCGAAGGTCGCGAAAGAGGTGATGGCGCCGATCACGTCCTCTGCCTCCTTCAGCGAGCACCCCGGCCGCAGCTGATCTGCGATCGCCAGACGCTCGGCCAGGCGCCTGTCCTCGCGGCTGGACTCGGTCTGAGCGGCCGCGACGGGCGTGAGACCGCGAAACAACGCAGGATCTGAAGCCCACCTTGCGCAGGAGGAGGCGATGCGGCGGCGCAGCTCGTCGCGCGCATCGCCGGGCTCTCGATCCGCTTCCGGCTCGATGACGCGGCGGTGCGCCTCGCCCGACACCGCGCGGAGGAGACCGGCTCGCGAGCCGAAACGGTTGTAGATCGTGAGCCGGGAGACGCCCGCGCGCCGAGCCACGGCGCCGACACTGGGAGGCGCCCCCGCAGACACCAGTTCGCGGGCGGCGGCCATGACAGCGGCCCGAGTCCGATCGACAGCCTCTTGCCGCTTGCCCGTCCCAGGGCGACCTGCCATACCGGCCAGATTAACATACTGTATGTCAATCCAACCGACTGCTCTTAAAGGCCGAGTGTTATCCTCGCCAACCGGTCGCGCACCTCGGTGGGGAGGAGCTTCGAGTAGATGTCGATGGCGCGAGCGTCATAGCCCACCAGGTAGCGCGGCTTCGGCTGTTTGGCGGTCATGACGCTCGAGATCAGGCGCGCGACCTCGATCGGGTCTCCCATCAATCGCTGACTGGCCTTGATTCCGTCCTGGAGCCGGCGGTAGGCGGCGAAGTACTGGGAGTCGAGCCGGCGCTGGACGTCATTGCCCGCACCCTCCCAGATGTTGGAGCGGAACGCGCCTGGCTCGATCAAAACCACTGCGATGCCATCCGCGGCGAGCTCGACCCGCAGGGCGTCCGACAGCGCCTCTAGCGCGTGTTTGCTGGCCTGGTACCAGCCGGTGAGTGGCGTGGTCATCAGGCCGTAGATCGACGAGATGTTGACGATCCTCCCGCCACCCTGCTCGCGCATGTGCGGGACGGAAAGCCGGGCCAGTCGCATGGGCGCGACGACCATCGTCTCGAGCGCGGCGCGGGCATCCTCGTCGGGCACGTCCTCGATCGCGCCGCTGGCCGGCACCCCGGCATTGTTGACCAGTCCGTACGGCTTGAGCTCCTCGGTGACTTGAGTGCAGGCTTGCGCGTCGGTCACGTCGAGGATGACGGTGCGGACCTTCACGCCGGCCTTACGTGCGGCTCGCGACACAGCTCTGGCCTTCGCATCGGAGCGCACGGCGGCGACTGAGTCAAAGCCGCGACGTGCCAGCTCGATGACGGTGGCGAGCCCGATCCCGGTGCCGGCGCCGGTGGTCAGGACCGTTCGCTCCACTGCGGCACAACCTACCATCCCAGCCCATGAGGCTCCCGGATCCGCTGGCCCTTCGCGAGCTGTCCGCGCTGCTCAGGGATCCTGTCTTTCGCGGGCGCGGGGTGCCACGCGGCGACGGCAGGCCGGTGCTTCTGGTCCCGGGTTTCCTATCGGGGGATTGGTCTCTGCGCGTGCTGCACGGCTGGCTGCATCGAATCGGCTACACCGCCTACCTGTCGGGGATCTACCTGAACGTGCGTCACTCGGAGCACATGCTGGCGGGACTCCGACATCGCCTGGCGGAGGTCCAGGCCTTGCACGGATCGAAGGTCAGCATGGTCGGTCACAGCCGCGGCGGGCTGCTCGCCAAGGTGCTCTCGCAGCGAAGGCCGGACAGCGTGGAGCAGGTGATCGCCCTCGGCTCCCCGCTCGCCGATCAGCTCGACATTGCACCGATCACGCAGGCCGCGGTCGGCGTGGTGCGGGTCGCGAACGAGATCGGGCTCGGCCGGCGGATTCGAACCGAAGGCCGGTTTGCCTACGACCTGCGGCAGCCCCCGGTGGTGCCGACCACCTCCATCTACACGCGATCAGACGACGTCGTGAACTTTCGCAGCTGCGTCCGACCCGACATCCCCGCGATTGCCGTTTGGGGCAGCCACAACGGCCTGGTCATCAACCCCGAGGTCTACCGTCTTCTTGGCCGCCTGCTGGCGCGGCCGCGACGTCCGGTTGACGGCCTTCCGAGGTGATTTGACCGGTCGCCTGCGAGGTGTCGCCGCCGCCTGATAGTCGGCGACGGAGCTCTCGAGGTGTCTTGCGAAGTCGTCGAGATCGGGGACCAGGTCGCGGTCGGCGAGCATTCCGAAATGCACGTATCCGTTGTAGGAGACGATGGCGAGATTGAGGCCCAAAGCGTGATAGATCGCGACCAGCGGCCAGAACTCAAGCAGCTGTGCGCCGCCGGTGTAGAAGGGAATCTGCGGACCCGGCACGTTGGTGGCCACCAGGTTGATCACCGATTGACGCGACCACACCGGCTGCGAGGTCATGAGACGCCCGGCGAGCGCCTGAAGGGTCGCTGGGGCCCAGTTGGCGAGGCGCGTAAGGGAGCCAGCAGCCACCGCCTGGCGTGATCTCTTGAGGTCGCCGGTGGCCGCCGTCACCCGAGCGAGTCGATCTTTGGGTCGCATCGCCCCGAGTGGCACCTCGACCACCATCGCGCTGACCTGGTTGCCGAGCATGTAGCGCTGTGAATCATCGCGAACGCTGACGGGGGCGAAGACCCGGAGCACAACCGGCACCTCGTCGCCCCGATCATCGAGCCAGCGCCACATCGCCTCGCCGATCAGCGCCAGCACGACGTCGTTCACCGTTCCGCCGAATGCGTTCTTCACGTCCTTGAGGTGCTGGAGAGGCACCCGCACCGATTGCACGCGGCGGTGCGGTCCGATGGGTCGGTTGAAGAACAGCGGTGTGCCGGGCCGCAGCCATGCAAGTGCAAGCTGCAGGCCCCCGGACCACGGCGAATGCATGACCGCATCGGCCAGCTGCTGTGGCCGCATGTTCAACAGCTTCCTCAGCGCCTCCACGGGCGACAGCTCGGAGACGGCGCGGCGGACGAGCTCGGCCTCGCTCGGGGCCGGACGTGGTCGCCAGCGCTTCGGCCGCTTGTGTGCGGTCGGCGTTGGATCGGGGTCGAGCAGGAGCGTCGCGAGGTCGACCGTGGAGATGCCGTCGACCATGGCGTGATGCACCTTGTTCACGACCGCCACGCGACCGCCGCTCAGCCCTTCGATCACCGTCATCTCCCACAGCGGCTTGTTGAGGTCAAGCGGCCGCGCGAAAACGCGTGCCGTGTAGTCGCGCAGCGTGGCTTCGTCGCCGGGACTGGGCAGAGCCGCCCTCCGCACGTGGTACGAGAGGTCGAAGTCGGGGTCATCGACCCAGACCGGGATCCCGATGTTCGCCGGCAGCCACATCAGCTTCTGGCGGTAGCGCGGCACGAGGTGCAGTCGCTCTTCGATCGTGCGAGCGAGGCCGAGAGCTCCGCGCCCGCCCTTGACCCGCGGGGTGCCCTCGAAGATGTAGGTCGCCCCAATGTGAAGTGGCGCTTCGTGGCGCTCGCCATAGAGGAACCACGCGTCGAGCCCTGCCAGCGGCTCGAAATACGTGTTGCTCATGTCACCCCTGCCTGCGCCGATTCTCGCACGCTCCCGACGGTTGCTACAGTGCCGCCGTGATCGCGGTCGCCATCGCGCTGGCGCTTGCTGCCGCCGTCGTTCATGCCACCTGGAATGTGCTCGTGAAGATCACGGGGGACCCGATGCGAACATTCCATCGCGCGACAGTGCTCGTCGCTCTGGCCATCACTCCGCCCGCGCTGGCAGCGTGGCTGATCGCTGGCCGGCCCGATTTTCCGCCGTCAGCTGTCGGATTCGCCGCTGTTTCCGCTCTGCTGGAGCTCGCCTACCTCCATTTGCTCTCCACCGCGTACTCGCGCGGCGAGCTGTCGGTCGTCTATCCGATCGCACGAGGTTCGGCGCCGCTGCTCGCGGTGTTGGCCGGGCTCCTCATCCTCGGCGAGCGCTTGAGCGCGGCCCAGCTGACCGGGGTCTCGCTGCTGCTCCTCGGCATCCTCGCCGTCACACTGCCGCAGAGCAGCGCCAGAGCCACATTACCCGCGCTCCTCACGGGCGTGAGCATCGCCGCGTACACCGCTGTCGACAGGGTGGGCGTGAGGATGACCGCGCCCTGGCTTTATGGGTGGCTGCTAGTCGTCCTGCTGGCGGTGGGCCTTGTCATCTCGCGTTGGGTGCTGTCGAGACTCGCCCGCCAGGACCCACACCGCTCGCCCGCTCCCGGGCCCCAGGCGGTGGGCTGGCGGCAGGCGATTGTGATCGGGCTCTTCATGTGGGGCGGATATCTTCTGGTCCTGCTCGCCCTCAACCTGGCCCCGCTGTCGGTGGTGGCACCTGTCCGCGAAACAGCGGTCGTGGGGGTGGCGGTCTGGGGGGTGTGGCGGCTGCGTGAGCGGCGAGGCGCGGCGATGAAGGTCGCGGGCGCGCTCGCGACGGTGGTCGGGGTGGCCCTGCTGGCCCTGTAAACCCCGGCCGGAGGATTCTGGACGGCGTGGTAAGGTAAACGCGTCGCTCGGATGTCGGGCGATGTTCGCCGCGGTCGTCGATTCTTCTCGAAAGGACCCGTGCGTTCGCGAGATTGCTTTCGAGAAGAGGAGTAGCCGATGCCGACAGGCACCATCAAGAAGCTGGTATCCGACCGCGGTTTCGGATTCATCGCCGCAGAGGACGGACGGGAGTATTTCTTCCACCGCACCGGACTCGACTCGAGCGTGAACTTCGACTCCCTGGCCGGTGGAGAGCGCGTCAGCTTCGAGATCGAGCCGAGCCAGAAGGGCCCGCGCGCGAACCGAATCAAGCTCGCCTAACCAGCTGAAAGACAATCGGGCCGGCCGCGAAAGCAGCCGGCCTTTTTCTTGTCCTGAGAATCGGCCCGATTCCGCACGTTTGGCGCCAAAAGTGCGCTTCGCGCCTTCGAATTCCGCGCGTTTGGCGCCAGAAGCGCGAAATGCCCGCTCAGCGTGAGGCGCGCCTGACCAGGACCATCGCCCCCGCCCAGGCCACCGCTCCGGAAACGAGCAGCGCCCACATCGTCGGGACGATGAGCGAGAGCTCGACCAGCGCGCCGAAGATGCACATGGCCGCCGCGCCCGCCAGCAGGAACGCGCCCGGGAGCAAAGCCCACGCCGAGTACCACGGCGGCTGCACGACATCGCCGCGATCGAACAGGCGACCTGTGCCGAAGACCAGCGCCGCGGTGCCGGCCGCCGGCGCTGTGAGTCGTATCGCCCATCCCAGGTCGACGTTGCCGGCCGCGGCGCCCAAAAGAGGCTGGATGCCCGCCAGCGCCAGCGCGCACGGGACAGCGAACGCAAGCAGGCGAAGGAGGGCGCTGGCGCGCGGCATTATTTCTGCGCGAGCAGCACGTGGTTCCGCCCCGTGGTCTCGATCGTCCCCGGATACTCCCGCTTGAGGGTCGCGGTCGCGTCATCCATGAAGCCCTGACGGTCAGCCGCCTCCATCGCTTCCAGCCTCACCGCCCAGCTCCACCAGCCCATGAACATGGCGACCAAAGACTCGGCTGATTCCCAACGCACCACCTCCTCGACCACCTCGACGTCGGCAGAGGTGAACCCCGCGTCAAGTGCTGCCTGGCGCAGCGCATGGGCGTCTTCGGCCACTCGCCTGGTCGGCTGCTGGTCGACTACTTCGGGCGCGGGCGGGAGGTGACGGTCAACCACGGAGTCCAGAAGTGCCCAGACCGACTGGACCACAGGAGAGACCGGCACGCTGGCGACCAGGCGGCCACCGCCCTTCAAAACGCGCTGCGCCTCGCGCAGTGCACGTCCGAGGTCGGGCGCGAACTGCAGCCCGTGCCCGCAAACGGCGGCGTCGAATGTCGAGTCATCGAACGCGAGCGATTCGATATCCATGACCTCGAACCGTGCGTTGGGGATGCGCAGCGCTCGAGCGCGCTCGATCATCCCCGGCGCGAGATCGACGCCGATGACCTCGCCGCCCGGAGCGACGAGCTCGGCGATTGGCCGGCTCAGGACGCCCGGACCGCACGCGAGATCCAGGATCCGCATCCCCGGAGCGGCCCCCGCGAGCTCGATCACCCGTGTCCGGCCGCGCGCTTCGCCGCGGGCCATGATCTGGTCCAGGCGCCGCTGGTAAGCCTCGGCGTGACGGCTGAACACGCCCGGAAAGAGATCCTTCGATTTCACGAGGCGAGCCGTTGCCATTCGCGCTCCAGCCAGCCCGCGGCAGAGATCGCATCGCCGTTGGTGCGGCTGACGACCTGGATCCCAACCGGAAGGCCGTCCACCGGCGCGGGAATGACGACCACCGGCTGGCCCGTCGTGTTGAAGGGACGCGTAAATCGCGTGAGCGGCTCGCGCGCCTCGTTGCCGGCTTCGACCGATGGCGCGACGATCGCCGTCGCCGGGACGAGCAGGGCATCGATACCCTCCATCGCCTTCATCGCCTCGTTTCGCAACCGAGGCCATGCGACCAGCGCTTCGTCGAAGTCGACGGCGAGGATCTGGAGTCCGCGCTGCAGGTGGCCGAGGACGTCAGCCCCGTACTTCTCAGGGCACTCGCTCACCCATCGCCTGTGAAACGCCGCAGCCTCGACCATCAGGATCGTCAAGCCGACATCGGCGAGCTGCTGACGATCGGGAAAAGGCACCTCAGGCACGTCGCGGGCCGCTTGCTTCCAGGCCCGCTCGGTCGCCTCATCGAGGCCGGTTACCCATCCTGCAGGGAACGCCAGGCGAGGCCTTCGGCTCGAGTCCGCCTGCAGCGCCTCGCCCGACATCATCGTGTAGGCGCGAGCCGCTCCGGCGACGTCGGGGGCTATGGGTCCCAAAGTGTCGAGCGACCTGCTCAGCGGGATGACGCCCGCGGTGTCGATGCTTCCCAGCGCCGGCTTGAAGCCGACAACCCCACACAGAGAGGACGGAATCCGGATCGAGCCACCGGTGTCGCTGCCGATCGCCCAGTCGCACATGCGCGCGGCCACCGCCACCGCCGACCCTCCTGACGATCCGCCCGCGACCCGGCTTGTGTCGTGAGGGTTGCGCACCGGCCCGTAATGCGGATTTGCGCTCGTCGCGCCATATGCGAACTCGTGGAGGTTCGCCTTGCCGACGACGACGCACCCCGCCTGCCGGATGCGCTCGACGACAGGCGCATCCTTGGTCGCCGGAACCTGGGGAAGGATGATCCCGCCGGCGGTCGTGACCATGCCGGCGACGTCGACCAGGTCCTTGACCGCCACCACCGTCCCGGACCCAGATTCCTCTGAGACCGAGATGAATGCGTTGAGCTCGGACCGCTCTTGAATGGTCTGCCGGGCGGCACTCAGTTCCACCTCGCCCATTGTCCCCGCGTTATCCTCGCGGAGATGAGTCAGGCCATGGGCGCGCTCAATCCGAACATCGCCTGGTCACGGGTCGACGTCCTTACCGCCTACCAGCGGCTCACAGCCGAGGTTCAGATCCGGGGTCGCCTGCGCGAGACCATCAACGACCCCGAACCCCTCTTCCATCTCCGCAACGTGAGCGCCGAGCCACTGCTCCCCGGCGCGGTGCCGTTGAGCGGGGTACCTGAGGGCCTGTTCAACAAACAGCTCATCGGCGGCATCAGGACCATCGAGCCGGAGCCGCCGCTGCCAGACCAGGTGGGCATGGAGGTCGTGCGCCGCTATGCCATGTTCCAGGCGGCCTCGTTCATGGTCACCGGCGCCGCTGAGTTTCCCAAAGCTGCGGATCCGAAGATGCACACCGAGCTGCTCATGAAGGGCCGATTCTTTCCGCTTATCGACGTCACGGTGACGATGATCGGCTCCGCGGGCAAGACCTGGAGCCAGCCCGCGATCCTGGTCAACCGAGATCAGATGCTGGCGCTCTACCTGGGCTGACGAGGACCCCCAAAAAGCCTCGTCAGACGACCCCACAGCACGGCGAAGAAGATCTCGAGGGCATTGACGTGCTGGATCTGGACAGGGGCCTGGGCTGAGCTCATCGACGCCGAGCCGGCGTCGCCGCCGTTGGTCCCCTTCGATGTGGACTCGTTTTCGACGTTGGCCTTGATGCACGCCGCCATGTCGTTGACAAGGCGGCGGGACACGTCCTCCATCACGCCGCGCCCGAATTGGGCGACGCGCCCGGCCACGGAATAATCGGTCACGATCTTGACCACCGAGCCGCCGTCACCGGGCTCCACGCTCATGTGCGCCGTGGCGCGGGCAGAACCGGGGCCGGTGGTCTCGCGCCCCTCGGCCTGCAGCATGGCGGACCGCTCGGCCTCGTTCCGCTCGGCGATCCTTGCCGTGCCGCTGTAAGCGACGGTGATGGGGCCGACCTTGATCTTGACCTTGCCCTTGAACGTGGCCTCGTCGACGATCTCGGTCAGCTCGGCGCCAGGAACGCATCCGACCACCCGGTTCACGTCCAGCAGGTAGGCGAACACCTGGTCTGGAGAAGCCCCCACGCTGAAGGAATTTTCTAGTTGCATTTCGCCGCTAAAAGTAGCCGAATAGAGGAGTTCGTTTCGGTCTCGCTCTTCTTGCCGCCCCTGGGCGCGCGTCGCGCGCCCCCTTTCACTGGCTATTGGGAGGACGCGAATGAAGCATAAGGTCGAAACCACCATCAACGGCCGCAAGCACGAGCATGAGGTCGAGCCGCGGCTGCTGCTCGTGCATTACATCCGCGACGTCGCCGGCCTTACCGGCACCCACATAGGTTGCGATACGAGTCAGTGCGGCGCATGCACGATCCTCGTCGACGGCAACGCGGTCAAGAGCTGCACGATGTTCGCGGTCCAGGCCGAGGGCAGGCAGCTCACGACGATCGAGGGCATGGCCAAGGACGGCCAGCTGCATCCGCTGCAGCAGGCGTTCTGGGATGAGCATGGCCTGCAGTGCGGGTACTGCACCCCCGGGTTCATCATGGCCGCGGCGTATCTGCTCTCACAGAACCCGAACCCGACCGAGGACGAGATCCGCCGCGGGCTCGAAGGCAACCTCTGCCGCTGTACCGGTTACGTGAACATCATCAAGTCCGTCCAGAGCGCCGCCAAAGCGATGAGCAGCGCCCCTGCCAAGCACACCACGGTCACGGCAGGAGGAAGCTGAGATGGCGGTCACCCAGCTCGTCGGAGCCAAGATCCATCGCCGCGAAGACCCGCGCTTGATCACGGGCCACGGGCACTACATCGATGACTTCACGCGCCAGGGCACCGTTTACGCCGCCTTCGTGCGCAGCCCGCACGCGCACGCCCGCATCAAGAGCATCGACGTCACCGACGCAAGCACGGCGCCCGGCGTGGCGGGCGTCTACACAGCGCGCGACTTCAAGGGCCAGCTCGCGGGCACGCATCCCGCAGCGCCCGCGTTTGTGGCGGAGAAGAAGTACGTCCCCGAGCGATTCCCGATCGCTGAGAAGGAGGTCTGCTACCAGGGCGAGATCGTCGCCGCGGTGCTGGCCGAGACCACAGGCCAGGCCGCAGACGCAGCCAACCTGATCCAGGTCGAGTACGACGTGCTGCCGGCGGTGATGAATCTCGAGAAGGCCCTGGAGAAGGGCGCGCCACTGGCCCACGAAAATGGACCGGACAACGTCTGCTGGGATCTCACCTACACAGGACCCGATGTCACCGAGGCGGCGTTCAAGGAAGCCGACCTGGTCGTGAAGCAGCGGATCCTCCAGAACAGGCTAGCGCCAGTATCGATGGAGCCGCGCGGCGTGCTGGCCGAGTACGAAGGCTTCGACAAGAAGCTGACGATCTGGATGTCGAGCCAGAACCCGCACTTCATTCGCCTTTTCGTCTCGGGATCGATGGGTCTCAAAGAAAGCCAGGTGCGCGTGATCTCGCCGGACGTCGGAGGCGGTTTCGGCAGCAAGATCAGCCCTTATCCAGAGGACTATCTCGTGCCGGCGCTTTCGCGGATCGCGGAGCGCCCGGTGAAGTGGATCGAGACGCGCACGGAGTCGATCCAGAACGCGACCCACGGTCGGGGTCAGTTCTACGACTGCGAGGTCGCCGCCAAGAAAGACGGGACCCTGCTCGCCATGCGGATGGTGCAGTACCTGGACGTCGGCGCGTACTGCGGCACGTTCGGCGCCTTCCAGGCCGTTGCGTGCCTGATGGCGGGTGGCGCATATAAGTGGAAGGGCATCTCCGCCCGCACGATCGGCATCCTGACCAACAAGGTGCCAACGGATCCATATCGCGGCGCGGGCCGGCCCGAAGCGACCCACCTGGTGGAGCGCATGGTCGACCTTCTCGCGCTCGAGCTGAAGATGGATCCCGTCGACGTCCGCCGCAAGAACTTTATCCAGCCCGAAGACTTTCCGTTCACCCAGAACTTCGGGCTCGTCGTCGACTCAGGCGACTACGACAAGGCGCTCGACCGTGCCCTCGAGCTCGCGGGCTACCAGGAGCTGCGCAAGAAGCAGGCAGACCTGCGCAAGCAGGGTCGCTACCTCGGCATCGGCCTCTCGACCTGGATCGAGCTGTGCGGCTTCGGTCCCAGCGCCGCCACCGCACCGGCGACCGGCGGCATCGCGCTGGTCGAGTCGGCGCACGTTCGCGTGATGCCCACCGGGTCCGTGACCGTCTATACCGGAACCCACTCGCACGGTCAGGGCCACGAGACAACGTTCAGCCAGATCGTCGCCGACCAGCTTGGCGTGCCGTTTGAGAATGTCGAGCTGCGGCATGGCGACACCGCCGAAGGCACTGCGTTCGGCTACGGCACCTATGGCAGCAGGAGCCTGGCGGTCGGCGGGGTCGCGATCAGCAAAGCTGTCGGGAAGGTGATCGACAAGGGCAAGAAGCTGGCCGCGCACATGCTCGAGGCGGCGGAAGAGGACGTCATCTTCGAGCACGGAAGCTTCCACGTCAAAGGCTCGCCGGACAAGGCGAAGGCCTTCGGCGAGGTTGCCTTCGCCAGCTACGGCATGAGCCTGCCGCCGGGCATGGAGCAGGGTCTCGAAGCTGTCGCTTACTTCGACCCGCCCAACCTCGTGTGGCCATTTGGGTCGCATGTCGCGGTGGTCGAGGTCGACCCGGAGACCGGCAGCGTTCAGCTCCAGCAGTACGTCGCGGTCGACGATTGCGGAAACATCATCAACCCGATGATCGTCGACGGCCAGATCCACGGCGGCGTGGTGCAGGCCATCGCGCAGGCCCTGTACGAGGAGGTCGTGTACGACGACGACACCGGTCAGCTCAAGACGGGCACGCTGACCGATTACATGGTCCCGTCGGCGGCGGAGATCCCTCCGTTCAGCCTGGACCACACGGTGACGCCGAGCCCGACCAATGACCTGGGAGTCAAGGGCATCGGCGAGGCGGGCACGATCGCCGCCAGCGCCGCGGTCATCAACGCGATCTGCGACGCGCTCAGCCCGCTCGGCATCAAGCACGTCGACATGCCCGCAACGCCCGATCGGCTCTGGAAGCAGATGCAGGGCGCGCACGGCATGTCTCACGACGGGAAGGAGGCACGCAAGTGATCCCTGCCGCATTCGAATACGCCCGAGCCTCCTCGATCGACGAGGCGGTGAAGCTGCTCGACCAGTTCGGGGATGAGGCCAAGGTGCTGGCCGGAGGCCACAGCCTCATCCCGCTCATGCGTCTGCGTCTTGCCCAGCCGAAGGCTCTGGTCGACATCAACGGCATCAAGGGTCTCAACCACATCGAGGCCAAGGGCTCCAAGCTGCACATCGGCGCTCTGGCCCGCCACTTTGACATCCAGAACTCGGACGTAGTCAAGGACAAGCTTCCGATCCTCGCCGAGGTCGCAGGCGAGGTGGGGGACAACCAGGTGCGCAACATGGGCACGATCGGAGGAGTCGTAGCGCATGCCGACGCGGCCGGAGACTACCCCACGATCGCCCTGATGCTCGATGCCGACATCGTCACCAACAAGCGGACGATCGCGGCCAAGGACTTCTTCAAGGACATCTTCACGACGCCGCTGGCCGCCAATGAGATCGTCACCGAGGTCGTTTTCCCGGCCGCCGACGGTCCCCACAAATACATAAAGTTCCGACGCCGGCTCTTCGACTGGGCCATCGTCGGCGCTGCCGCCCAGAAGATGAACGGCGGCTGGCGAATCGGGCTGACAAACGTCGGCCCGACGCCGGTGCGCGCGAGCGCGGTGGAAGAGGCTTTGCACAAGGGCGCCAGCCCAGACGAGGCGGCGCAGCACGCATCAGACGGTCTCAACCCATCAGGCGACCTGCGCGCGAGCCCTGAGTACAAGAAGCACCTCGCGCGGGTGCTGACCCGGAGAGCGATCGAGCAGTCGAGCTAGTAGGGGCGCATGGCGTTGCCGGCCGCGTCAGCGCGACGCGGCCGGTAGTCTTTTGGACGTGGCACAGGCCCTATCCACGATCGACGATGTCGAGGAGCGCCTCCGCGAGCGGCGTTACATCGGCGACCGCGGCCTGGCCACCTCGATCTTTCTCTCGCTGAAGCTCGACAAGCCGCTGTTCATCGAAGGCGAGGCGGGGGTGGGCAAGACCGAGGCGGCCAAGGTCATGGCCGAGGTTCTCGGTGCGCGGCTGATCCGGCTCCAGTGCTACGAGGGTATCGACCTCGCCCACGCGGTTTACGAGTGGAACTACCCCCGCCAGCTGCTCCACATCCGCCTGCTCGACGAGCGCGATGACCGGCGCCTGGCCGAACGCGAGATCTTCAGTCATGAGTTCTTGCTGCGCCGGCCGCTGCTGGACGCCATCGACAACGACGATGCGATTCCGCCAGTGCTGCTCATCGACGAGATCGACCGCTCGGATGAGGAGTTCGAGGCGTTCCTGCTCGAGCTGCTTTCCGACTTCCAGGTCTCGATCCCTGAGATCGGCACGATCAAGGCCAAGCGCACGCCTCTGGTGGTCATCACGTCCAATCGCACCCGCGAGGTGCATGACGCGCTGAAACGGCGTTGCCTGTATCACTGGATCGATTACCCCGACCTCGAGAAGGAAGTCGAGATCGTGCGCGCTCGAGCGCCCGAAGCCGCCGAGGGCCTGGCGCGCGACGTAGCGGCCTTGGTGCAGGGACTGCGCGGCATGGATCTCTACAAGGTTCCGGGAGTCGCTGAGACGCTCGACTGGGCCCGGTCCCTGGCGGCCCTGGGCGCGACGCGAATCGACGCCTCCCTGGTGGATGCGACGCTTGGGGCCGCACTCAAATACCAGGAAGACGTGGCGCGCGTCCGCGAGCAGGTCCCGGCACTGGTCGAGAAGGCAAGGGGTGCCTGAGGCCGACCTCCTCCAGCGTCTCGGAGCCTTCGCAAGGCTCCTGCACGACGCCGGCGTGGAAGCTGGTCCCCGGCGGCTGACCGACGCGACGCGGGCGCTCAACCACGTCGACCTCAAGCGCCAGACCGACTTCCGAAACGCGCTGCGCGCGGTCTTTGTGAGTCGCAAGGACGACATCCCCACGTTCGAAGCGGCGTTCGACATCTTCTGGGCCCCGGCCGACCCGCGCGCCGCGGCGGGCATGATCCCGGGGCGCGGCCGTTCGCTGCCGATCTCGCCCGAGCGCGCGAAGGCGTGGGCGGCGGCGCTCGGGCTCAGCGCCTCGCAGCTCAATCGCGAGCAGGACCCCACCACGGTGCCCGCCAGCTCGAGCGGCTACAGCGCAGAGGAGCTGCTTCGCCACAAGGACTTCGACGCCATGACCTGGCAGGAGACTGAGCAGGTCCGCCGCCTTCTCGAGCAGGCTCCGTGGCGGGTCTCGCAGCGCAAGACGCGCCGCCTCCGGCCGGCCAGATCCGGCCGCATCGACCTGCGGCGCACCGCACGGCACGCGATCCGCTCGAGTGGCGAGCTCGTCCGGTTGTTTCGACGCCGGCCCAGGCTACGGCGCCGGCCGCTCGTGCTCGTATGCGATGTCAGCGGCTCGATGGAGCGCTACTCGCGCCTGCTCATGATCTTCGCTCACGCCATCGCGCGCCGTGAGGACCTGGAGGCTTTCGTCTTTTCGACTCGCCTGACCCGAATCACGAGACTGCTTCGCCAGCGTGACCTCGATCGTGCGCTGGCCTCCGTGAGCAAGGGAGTGCATGACTTCAGCGGCGGCACGCGTATCGGCGAGGCGCTCGCCGATTTCAACCGCCGGTGGGCGCGGCGGGTGCTCGGCCACGGCGCGGTCGTGATCATCATCAGCGATGGTTGGGATCGCGGCGATCCCACACAGCTGGCGGCCGAGCTCGTCCACCTGCGGCGCTCTGCGCATCGGCTCATATGGCTCAATCCGCTGCTGGGATCAGAGGGGTACCAGCCGCTGACACGAGGCATGGCCACCGCGCTGCCTTTCTGCGACGACTTTCTCGCCGCACACAACCTGCAAGCGCTGGACGAGCTGGGCCAGCTGCTGGGCCGCCTCGACAGCCGTCCCGCGAGGTCGCGGTAGTGCGCGAGGTTCTCAGTGAGCTGCGGGAGTGGACCAGTGCGAGCGAGCAGGTGGCTGTCGCCACCGTCGTCGAAACATGGGGATCGAGCCCGCGCCCGCTGGGATCCAAGATGGCCGTAACCGGTTCAGGGAAGATGGCCGGCTCGGTCTCGAACGGCTGCATTGAGGGCGCGGTCTTCGAGGAGGCGCAGCGTGTGCTGAAGGCTGGCAGGCCGAAGCTGGCGGCCTTTGGGGTGACAGACGATGTCGCCTTTTCGGTCGGCCTCGCATGCGGAGGCCATATCGAGGTGTTCATCCAGCCTCTCGATCGTGTGCACCAGCAGCTGATCGAGATTCTGGAGCGCGACGAAGCGGCGACTCTGCGGACCAACCTCGTCAGCGGGGCGACTGAGCTGGTCGGCGGTGTGGCCGCAGGCATCGAGCTGGCATGGCGGGACGGTGACTGGTTTGTCGAGCCTTTCAAGCGACCGGCCCACCTGATCATCGTCGGCGCCATTCACATCGCCATTCCCCTGCACCGCCTGGCCAAGCTGATGGGTTATCGCGTCACCGTCGTCGATGCACGCGCAAAATTCGCGTCAAAAGACAGGTTTCCGGAAGCCGACGACCTGATTGTCGCGTGGCCGGACGAGGCGATCTCGAGGCTTACCCTGGACGGCTCGGCATACGTCGTGATCCTGACCCACGACCCGAAGTTCGACCTCCCCGCTCTGCGCTCGGTGCTGGGGAGGGAGGTGGGCTACATAGGCGCCATCGGCAGCCGCAAGACGAACCAGAACCGCTTCGACGCGCTGCGCTCGGAAGGCTTCACCGAGGAGCAGCTGTCACGGGTACACGGCCCGATCGGCCTCGACCTGGGCAGCCGCGGAGCCGAAGAGACAGCGCTCGGCATCCTGGCCGAGATCACCGCGGTGCGCTTTGGCGGTAAGGGCTCGTCGATGCGGGAGGTGCGTCAGCACACCGCCGGTTAGCGCTGGGTGGCGGCTTTGAAACGTTGGCGGAAGCGCCTGGCCTTCTGGCGATTGCCGCAGGAAGACATCTCGCACCACCGGCTGGAGTGATTGCGGGACTGGTCGAAAAAGACCCACCGGCAGGTCGGTGACGCGCACAGCTTGAGCTGCGTCCAGCGGTCGTCGGCCATGGCTGCGAACACAGCGGCGACGATCCGTCCCATGGCTCCATCGACTCCGACCACCTCGGGCTCCAGCCTCGGCCTGCCGTCGGCGCCGAATCTTGCCCGCAGCCGGCTTGCCGACGCCGCCTGGTTGAGGGTGGCCAGGTCGACCGGATAGATCGTTCCGCCTGAGTTGGCTCCGATTACGTTGCGGACAGCCTCACGCAGGCCGATGGCGTGCTGGAGGTCGGCCGCTCCGACCGGACTGCCAGCCGCCATGAGGCCCTTGGCGACCAACCAGGCCCCGAGCGCGACCGGATCGGAGAGCTCTTCCGGTCCCTCCTGCAGGTCGACCGAGTTCACGAATGTCTGGACCAGGCCCAGCGCCCCGGACGCGGTTCCTCGCTCAGCCACTCACACCACTACCCATAACCTATGACAACCTCACGTCGGTTATAATAACCCCTGTATCCATGTTACAGGTTAGATTGGAGGAATGCCGTGCTGCCGCACATGAACGAGGACGCGGCCTGGCAGCGGTTGAAGGACCTGCAGCGCGAGGCGGAGAACCACCGCCTGGTGGGCGATCGCGCGAGCGGGTCAGGGTGGGCCGGCCTGCGAGGCTGGGTCGATCGAGCGTTGCTTGGGAGGCCGCAGCGGCACAGGCGATGGTCGGCCTAGGCTTTGGCCAGGCGCTTGAGGACCGCCACCTGCTTGGCGTCGGGGCCGTCGCCAGCGCCGGGCACCTCGAGGATGAATGGGAGCTTCGAGAGTCGAGGCTCATGGAGGATGGCGCGAAAGCCCTCCTCGCCGATCTGGCCCTCGCCGATGTTGGCGTGACGGTCGCGGTTGGAGCCGAGGCCGGTCACCGAGTCGTTGCAGTGGATGACCTCGATCCGCTTCAGGCCGACGACCTTATCCAGCTCGTCCAGCGTCCGTGAGATGTCGGCGGCTGTGCGAACGTCGTAGCCCGACGCGAAGGCGTGACAGGTGTCGAAGCACACGCCGACCCGCGGATCGTTGAGGCCGGCCAGCATGCGCGCGATCTCCTCGAACCGAGCGCCCACGCAACCGCCCAGGCCCGCATTGTTCTCGATCAGAAGCCGTGCGCTCTTCGGATCCGCACGCTCCAGCACATGCCGGATGTGCTCGAGGATCGAGGGCAGCCGAGCGTCGAAGCCCGCGCCCTTGTGCGAGCCGGTGTGGAAGATGACGCCGTTCACGCCAAGCTCGTCGGCCGCTTTGAGGTAGCCGGCCAGTGTGCTCTCGGAACGCGACCGCATGGTTGGGTCGTTACCCGCCAGGTTGATCAGATAGACGGCATGGAAGTAGAAAGGCGGCTTCCCGTGTTTGGCCGCCGCCTCTTTGAACGTCGAGATCCGGCCCTCATCAAGCTTGGGCGAGCCCCAGAAGCCCGGCGGGGTGGGGTGGACCTGGATCGCTTCCGCCCCCATTGCCCTGGCACGCTCGTAGGCGAGATGGAGCCCTCCTGACGAGTCGATGTGGGCGCCGAGCATTGGCACCCAATGAGATTAAGGGGTGCCCGGATCGCGGGTCCCGTCTGCAATATTGAGCGTGAAGTGTCTGTCTTCGTCATGAGCGACCTCGAGCTACCGATTCGAGGGCGCACCTATCGCGAGCCCGAGGGACCCCACAGCGTCGTCGTTCGTGGACGCGACGTCGAGCAGGCGCTGCAACATGTGGCCGCGCGCAACGATTGCCGGGCGCTCGCCGTCGTCGGCCTCCCGCCTTCTGGGCCGGACTTCTCGACCATGAAGGGGCGCCGGGTCTTTCTCGTCGACTCCGACAGCACCCGCCTGCGCGACGTCGCAGCTGCCGCTCTCGAGGCCGGCGCCGAGGTGGATTGGATCCGCGCCACGCGGCCGCCGATCGATCGGCTGGCTGACGCACTCCTGCCAGTTGGCGCCGTCGTGCTCGCCGCCGGCTCCAGCTCGCGGATGCCGGGACCGTCGAAGGTGCTCCTCGAATTCGACGGGCAGCCGATGGTGCGGAGCGCGATCCAGGCGGCGTCCGATGGCGGCTGCCACCAGATCCTGATCGTGTACGCCTCCGACGATGTCAGGAAGGCGATCGGCGGCGACGCTGAGCTGGTATTCAACCCACACGCAGAGACAGGCATGGCCTCCTCGCTGCAAGCCGGTCTGGGTGCGCTTCGCCCGGAGATGGAGGCGGCATTGGTGATGCTTGGTGACCAGCCTCTGGTCGGCTCGCGTTCGGTCGCTGCGCTGCTCCGCGCGTGGCGACGCGAAGGGGCTCGTCCCGCGGTCGCCCTGGCGCGAGGCGTGGGAAGGGAGTGGACGCCGCCCGTGGTGCTGGCCCGCGAGCTGTGGGATGAGCTGTTCAAGCTCACGGGCGATGCGGGCGCGCGCCAGATCCTGGAAAACCGCCCGGAGCTTCTCGACATCGTGCCTGCGCCAGACCGGCTGGACGACATCGACACACCCGAGGACTACGCGAAGATCGTGCGGCTGTTCCCGCGCCCCAAGCCGACGCCGCGCTAGCAACAGCGCTGAGCGCGTACGATTTCCAATGGTGCTAGTGATCGCTCTAGGAGTGTGAACTTGAAAGGTCGCCGTCCGTCCCGGACAAGCACAGCCAGGCCGTCCCGAGCGGGCTGGAAGCGGCAGGGTCGCTACAAGGACATCATCTACGAGACCTGGGACGGCATCGCCAAGATCACGATCAACCGGCCCGAGGTCAGGAACGCGTTCCGGCCCACGACCGTCTTCGAGATGGGCAAGGCATTCGAGCTGGCGCGGGACGATCCGAAGATCGGAGTCGTGATCCTGACCGGCGCCGGCACCGAAGCTTTCTGCTCCGGAGGCGATCAGCGGATTCGCGGCGACGACGGCTACATCGATCCCAAGGGCGTCGGGCGTCTCAACGTGCTCGACCTTCAGGTGCAGATCCGGCGACTGCCGAAGCCGGTCATCGCCATGGTCGCCGGCTATGCGATCGGCGGCGGCCATGTGCTGCATGTCGTGTGCGACCTGACCATCGCCGCCGACAACGCCCGGTTTGGTCAGACCGGTCCGCGGGTCGGGAGCTTCGACGGTGGATACGGCGCGGGGCTGTTGGCCCGGATCGTCGGCCAGAAGAAGGCGCGAGAGATCTGGTTCCTGTGCCAGCAGTACGACGCCCAGCAGGCGCTCGAGATGGGGCTGGTGAACAAGGTCGTTCCGCTCGACAGGCTGGAGGCGGAGACGGTGGCGTGGTGCCGCCGGATGCTGGAGCTGAGCCCGCTCGCGCTGCGCATGCTCAAGGCCGGCCTCAACGCCGCGGACGATGGGCTCGCCGGCATCCAGCAGCTGGCCGGCGACGCGACGCTTCTCTACTACATGAGCGACGAGGCCCAGGAAGGCCGCGACGCCTACGTACATAGGCGGAAGCCCGACTTTTCGAAATTTCCCAGACGGCCCTGATGGCTGCGTCCATGCGGGCCTTGAGTCCCGCGCTGGTGTGGTGGTCCGCGGTGCGGCCGGCGACGCTGGCTGCCTCGGTCGCGCCCGTGCTCGCCGGCACTGCGGTCGCGCTTCACGACGGTGGCGTGCGCCCGGCAGCCGGGCTCGGCGCGCTCGTGGTCGCTGTCGCGCTTCAGGTCGGCGTCAACTTCGCCAACGACTACTCCGACTTCGTTCGTGGCGTCGATACGCCACAGCGCACAGGACCGCTGCGAGCTTCTGCATCTGGTGTCGTCAAGCCTGAAACCGTCAGGGTGGCCGCGATCGCTGCATTTGCCGTCGCTGCAATCGTGGGGTTGTTCGTCAGCCTGACCACCGACTGGATCCTGGTCATCGTCGGCGCGGCGTGCCTGCTCGCCGGTTGGTTGTACACCGGCGGGCCGCGGCCTTACGGCTACCTTGGGCTGGGCGAGCTGTTCGTCTTCGTTTTCTTCGGCCTGGTGGCCACGTGCGGCACGGCGTATGTGAATGAGCTTCGCGTGACGCCGCTGGCGATCCTGGCCGGATGCGGGATGGGCTTTCTTGCCACGGCGGTGCTCGTGCTCAACAACCTGCGCGACATCGAGACCGATGCCGCGACCGGCAAACGGACCCTGGCCACGCGCATCGGCCGCGAGCGGACCCTGGTCCTGCTGGTGGTGCTCGTGTGCGCCGCGTTCGCAGTGCCGATCGTGATCCTGGTCACTCACCAGGCCGCGGTGACCGTCATGGCCGTGCACTTCGGAATCCCCATCGCGTCGGTGCCGGTGCGCACCGCCATCGCCACCAGCAGTGGTCCGGCGCTTGTAATCGCGCTCAAACGCATGGCAGCGACAGAGCTCGCGTACGCGCTGCTCCTGACCGTGGGCCTGCTTCTCAGATGAGCGCTTACATCACGGCGCGACAGCCGTCGGACGTAGCGCGCGAGGTGGAGCGAGAGCTCATCGCCGGCTGCAGCTCATTTGCTTTGCGTCGAGTCGACGGTGGCGGGATGCTGGATCGCGAGCGGCTGGGGGCAGCTCGCTACGCCGCTGGGATTCAAGCCCATGTCGTGCTCGAAGAATCGTCCTCTGAGGTCGCGGCGACGTCGCTCGCTGCGGCCGGTCGGAGATGATTGGCCAGCACATGGGCGAAAGCGTCAGGCCGCTCCTGATGCACGGTGTGGCCCGCGCGCAGCACCACCTCGACTCGGCCGTTGCTAACCGCCGCTGCCAGCCGGCGAGCAGAAGCCACGTAGCCGTGGTCCAGCTGGCCGGCGACGAACGTGGATGGGACGGTGATCTGCGCCAGCTGGTCCCAGAGCGGCGCCATACCTCCGGCGCCCATTCCGCGCAGCGAGGCTGCAAGGCCCGCGACGGTGTTCCCCATGCGCTCGGCGCGCAGCTGTGCGACAAACGACGGGCCGCGCCGCTCGAGGCCCGCGAACAGAGGCAGGCTGCTCCAGTAGTTGACGAAAGCCCCCACGCCATCGGCTTCGATGCGCTGCGCCAGCGCTTCGTCTCCACGGCGGCGGCCCTCGCGCGCCTCCTCTTCCAGGCCTGCGTGTGCGCCGATGGTGAGCAGCGAAAGAAGGCGCTCGGGACGTTTCACCGCCACATGAAGCGCGAGCCGTCCGCCCATCGAGTAACCGACGAGGTGGGTGCGGGCGATGCCAAGTTGATCCCACAACATCTCGAGATCCTGCGTGCAGGCGTCCATCGTGCAGGGCGCACCGGGCTTGATCTTCGTGTCGCCGTGACCGCGCAAGTCCGGGGCGACCCAGCGCCAGCCGGTCGGCATCTTGGAGATGAGCTCCTGCCAGCTGCGGGCGTTCTGCGTGAAGCCGTGGAGGAGGGTGACCGGCGTGCCTTCGCCGCTGTCGAAATAGTTGAGGCGCACGTCGGCACCCTCGACAATCCCCATGGGCAAATGCAAATGCTATGGATGTAGCGCAGTCGTTCGCCGCGACTTTCGTCGACGAGCTGGCCGCACAGGGCGTCGAGTACGCGTGCATCTCTCCGGGCTCGCGATCGGCGCCGATCGCCATGGCCATGCAGCGGCACCCGAAGATCAGGGTCTTCGTTCACATCGACGAGCGGAGCGGGTCCTTCTTCGGCGTCGGGCTCGCCAAGGCGACCGGCAAGCCGGTGGCGCTGCTCTGCACCTCGGGGACCGCCGCCGCCGAGTTCCATCCAGCGGTGGTCGAGGCGTTTCACTCACGTACGCCGCTGGTGGTCATCACAGCCGACCGCCCCCCTGAGCTGCGGGATGTCGGCGCGAACCAGGCCATCGACCAGCTGCGCCTGTATGGCGGCGCGGTCCGTTG
>WNGG01004740.1_pt1 | contig 24801 bp, 17 predicted proteins | sample 5400661 | NCBI WGS metagenome assembly WNGG01 (sample SAMN13153372, study PRJNA577476) | soil metagenome | isolation source: 100 cm soil or saprolite under Garry oak tree replicate 1 | place: USA:California | collected 2016-06-15
TCACGCCGGACGACCTGAGACGCATCGACGAAGTGGCGCCGAAGGGCGTCGCTGCGGGGGAGCGCTATCCCGCCGCCGCCATGCAGCGGGTCAACCTGTAAGGTCAGTGTTTGTGGCGGTGGTGCACGTCTGAGGCGTGCGGGTGGGAGTGCTCGACCTGCTCGTGTCGGTGGACGTGGCTGTGCGGCTCGGTGGCGGGCCCCGGGTGCGGGTGGCGGTGGTGCTCGTCGTGGACGTGCAGGTGCTCGTGCTCGATTGGCTCGTGGACGTGGACGTGCGCGTGCTTCTCGCGGGCGAGCAGCGCGACGCCCGCGGCCATCAACGCCGCCGCGATGCCTTCGCGCACGGTGAAGCGCTCGCCCAGGAGCGGCACCGAGAGCAGGGCCCCGGTAAACGGGGCGGTGGCGAACAGCGCCGACTGGCGCGCCGCGCCGAGGACGCGCATCGCCTCCACGTGCCAGACGATCGACGCTCCGTAGCCGAGGGCGCCGACCGCGAGCGCCGCGGCGGTCTCGCGCGCCCCGGGCAGCTTGCCTCCGAGCGCGAGCCCCACAAGGAGCGTGCACGCGCCGCCGGCCAGCGCCTTGAAACGCACCAGCGCGACCGGATCGCGGAGCGACAGCCGCTGGGTGAGGTTGGTGTCCAGCGCCCAGGCCGCGCAGGCGCAGACGAGCGCGGCGGCGCCGGGCCCGTCCAGGTGGAGGGCGCCGGGCGCGGCCGCCAAGGTCACGGCGCCGCCGGCGAGGAGCGCCGCGGCAGTCCAGCCACGGCGCGACAGGTGCTCTCCGAACGCGGCGACCGCCAGCACGGCCGTGAGCGGCGCCTCCAGGTTGAGCAGCAGCGCCGCGGGCACGCCGGGGAGCCTCCGGAGCCCGACGACGAGGAGGGTCGGGCCGGCGATCGCCCCGGCGGCCACGATACCGAGGAGCCACGGGGCATCGGACCGGCGGAGCCTCGCTTCCGCTCCCGGCCGCAAGGACCGCAGCACGGCGAGCGCCGCGCCCGCTCCGAGGTACAAGAGCCCCGCCAGGACGAGCGGGTCGGCGTCCGCCGCGAGCAGCTTGGTGACGGGAATGCTGGCGCCGAACAGCGCCGCTGCCAGGAGCCCCAGGCCGATGCCTCGTGCCACGGGCGCACTGTACTCCCGCCATGCGCAGCGGCTCGACGCCTCGACCTCGACCTCGAGCTCGACCCCGGTCCCGACCTCGACCTCGACCACGACCTGGATCATCACGCCGTGTAGACTCTCCTCCATGGGCAACCCACTCCTCTCCGACCGCGACGTGGCGTTCCAGCTCTACGAGGTGCACGGCGCGCTCGAGCTGTGCAAGCTCCCCTACTTCGCCGAACACGGGCGCGAGACCTTCGACCCGTTCCTCGCCAGCGCCCGGAAGCTCGCCCGCGAGGTGCTCTTCCCCGCGTACCGCCCGATGGACCAGGAACCGCCGCGCCTGGTCGACGGGCGCGTCCGCGTGCACGCGGCGATGCGCGAGATCTGGCCCCGGCTGGTCGAGCTCGGCCTCACCTGCCCGACGCGTCCCAACCAGGTGGGCGGACAGCAGATGCCGGCGATCGTCGCCTCGATGGGCGCGGGCTACCTGATGGCGGCGAACGTCGCTGCGATGGGGTACGTCGGGCTCACCGCCGGCGCAGGCCACCTGATCGAGGAGTTCGGGAGCGAATGGCTCCGCCAGACCTTTCTGCCGCGCATGTACGGCGGCTCGTGGAGCGGAACCATGGCGCTCACCGAGCCGCACGCGGGATCCAGCCTGGCCGACGTGCGCACGCGCGCGCGGCCTACCGCGGGCGGGCACTACCTCCTGGACGGCAACAAGGTGTTCATCTCGGGCGGCGACCAGGACTTCACCGAGAACATCGTGCACCTCGCGCTGGCGCGCATCGAGGGCGCGCCGGCCGGCGTGAAGGGCATCTCGCTCTTCGCGGTGCCCCGGCTGCGGCCCGGGCCCGACGGGCTCACGGACAACGATTGCCATTCCGCCGGCGTCTTCCACAAGCTCGGCTGGCGCGGGCTGCCCAGCATCGCGCTCAACTTCGGCGAGCGCGGCGACTGCCGCGGATGGCTGGTCGGCACCGCGCACCAGGGGCTTGCGCACATGTTCCAGATGATGAACTCGGCGCGCCTGATGGTCGGCATGAACGGCGTCACCACCGCCTACGTCGCCTACCAGGAGGCGCTCGAGTATGCCCGCACGCGCGCGCAGGGCCGGCCGCTGTCTGCCCGCGACCCGCGCAGTCCACAGATAACCATCGTCCAGCACGCCGACGTGCGCCGCATGCTGCTGCGGCAGAAGGCGATCGTGGAGGGGGCCCTCTCGCTGCTCGCCGCCTGTGCGCGCCTCGCGGACCTGGCTGCGCACTCGGAGAGCGAGGCGGACCGGAGCCGCTGCGCGATCCTCCTCGACCTGCTCACGCCGGTGGCGAAGACCTTCCCCGCCGAGAAGGGGTTCGAGGCGAACGTGCTCGCGGTCCAGGTGCACGGCGGCTACGGGTACACCAGCGAGTACCTCCCCGAGGCGTGGATGCGGGACCAGAAGCTGAACACGCTGCACGAGGGGACCAGCGGCATCCAGGCGCTCGATCTCCTCGGCCGCAAGGTGCTGGGGACCGGCGGCACGTCGCTGCGCGCGTTCGCCGGGCAGGTGATGGCCGACTGCAAACGCCCCGGCGTCGACCCGGAGGAGAGCGCGCTGCTCCAGCGCGCGCTGGCGACCATCGGCGAGACCACCATCCACCTCGGCTCGCTCGGCGATCGCGACGCGATGATGCGGAACTCGTCCGACTACATGGAGCTGTTCTCGATCGCGGTCGTCGCCTGGCAGTGGCTGCTCCAGGCGGCCGCCGCGCGCGAGGGGCTGCGCCGCGACCCCGCATCTTCCGACTTCTACCGGGGCAAGCTCGCGGCGGCCCGCTACTGGTTCGCCACCGAGGTGCCGCGCATCGATCAGCTCTGCGCGCTCTGCCGCTCCGCGGACGACTCGTACGCGACGATGCGCGCGGAGTGGTTCTAGACCAGCCACAGCCCCGTCGCGATGACGACCAGCGCCAAGCCGTCCATGGCCGTGAGGGGCTCGCCCAGCAGCAGCGCGCCGAGCAGCAACCCGAACACCGGAGTGAGGAAGAAGTATGCGCTGACGCGGCTCGCTTCTCCGTGCTGCAGGATCCAGAACCACAGCATCGACGCGCCGACGCTGAGGACGACCACCAGGTAGGCCAGGCTGGCCCCGATCGGCGCGGTCCACTGGATGTGGGGCGGGCCCTCGATCAGCAGCGCCGCGGGGACGAGCGCGAGACCGGCGCAGAGCAGCTGGGCGGCGTTCAGCACCACCGGGTGCGGCCGCGCGCGCATGCGCTTGTAGAGCACGTTCGAGAAGACGAACGAGAGGACGCCGGCCAGCGAGAGCAAGACGTCGATGGGGCGCGCCGCGCTCGATCCCGCTCGCGTGTGCATCGCGAGGACCACTCCCGCGAAACCCAGGACCAGCCCGCTCGCCTTGCGGAACGTCAGCGGCTCCCGGAGCAGCCACGGCGCCACCAGCGCCAGGATCAAAGGGTTCGTGCTGGCGACGATGGAGCCCATCCCGGCCGACATGTGGCGCAACGCCTCGTAGCTGAGCCCGAGGTACAGAGCGTTGCCGCCCAACCCCAGCGCGAACAGCCGGAGCCAGGTCCCGCCGCCGCGGGGCACGGGGAGCCTGGCGATCCGCGCGACCGCGAAGAGCAGCCCGCCGGCGAGGAGGAACCGCATCCACAGGATGGTCAGCGGAGGGGCGCCGAGCGCGAGGACCCTGCTCGGGACGAACGCGCTCGCCCAGAGGAACACATAGAGGATGGCTACGGCGACTCCCAGGGCCGGGCGGGGCCGCGGCTCTGTGGGCAGGGGAACTTCGGCCACGGTCGCTCAGATGTCAGTTCGGGCGGCGCGGTTCGGCGGCCTGCTCGAGTTGCTCGATCTGCTCCCGCGCGTCGTCCAGCTGCGCGCGCAGGTCCTGGACCTCGGACTCGCGCTGGCGCAGACGGCCCTGCACGTCGGTCAGCTGGAAGAGGAGCCCGCGGATCTGGGTCATCAGCCGTGCGGCCTCGGATTGCTGCGGCTCGGCGTTGGGCGGCGGCGGCGCGGCGGGCTGCGGGGGCAGCGCCGGCTTGGAGGTGGCGAGCGGCGCTTCGTCCGCCTCGAGCGCCTCGCTGATGTCCCGCAGGATCGCCTCGGGGTCGCCGGCCGGCCCCTGGCCGCGAGCCGCCCGGCCCGCCCCCTGCGCCGGTGCGCGCGCCGCGGGAGCGGCCAGCGCCCACGGGACCTGCTCGGCCCCGCCCGGGTTGGTGCGGCGCAGCTCGGGCGCGACCACTGCGTGCACGCGATCGATGCCGAGCGCCGTGAGCAGCTCCTCGAGGCGGTCCGCCTCGTCCGCCTCGATCTCGGTGAATTGCACGCCGAGCCCGGCGATGAAGCGCGCGGTGGCCGCCTCCTCGGCAGTGATTACGCCCGCGACCAGGCCGGCCAGGTGCAGCGGCTTGCGCCCACCCGGCTTGACCAGGTCGATCTGCAGCGCGGTCCCTTGCGGGAGCTGCTGCTCGGTGCGCAGGAACAGCCCTCCGGCGGAGAGGTTTTCCACCTGGCAGGCGAACGCCGCCGAGGGCCCGCGGACGTGCGCGACGACCCCGCGGGGCCTCACGCGCGTGTACCTTCTCTTTTCCTTGCTGGTCGGCACGTCCCCAATCTACCGCGATGCGTGCGCCGTGGAGAAGAACCGTGACACGGCCGGCCCCTGCGCGGCCCGGAAGGCGGCGCAGGTGCGCAGCTTCTCGACGGCCTGCGCGTAGCGGCGCGGGCCGCCGGGCAACCCCGCCATCCGTTCCCGGAAGAAGGCCTCCACTTCGGCGCGCTTGCCCTCGTCGCAGAGCGCGGACCCGGCGGCGACCAGCCCGGCCGCCTCGCGTGCCGGCAACCTGCCCGCGAGCTCCCCGAAACTCTCGCGGACGAAGTCGTACGCGGCCGCGCGGGCCTCGACGGAATGCGTGGCGCCGTAGACCAGCGTGATCGCCTCGCGCGCGGGGAACTCGCTGGAGAGCGTGATGCGCATCGCGTCGCGAGCGATCGCCGGATCGCGGAAGCTGCCCATTGCCTCGAGGAGCAGGAGCCGGTGGTGCCGGTCGCCTTCCTTCCGGGCGGCTGCGTGGAGCTCGTCGAAGAACGCCCGGTCCCCGTGCTCGGCGGCGACCGTCAGCGCGACGGGGACCACGGTGGGATCGACCGCGCGGGGGTCCGCCAGCCACGCCTGCGCCCGCGCGCGCGCCTCCGAGACCACCTCCGGGTCGTCGGCCGCGTGCCCCAGCACCTCGAGCAGCGACGAGCGGAGCAGCTTGAGCTCGTCGGCCTCCCCGCGCCGTGGCGTCCAGCCGAGCTGGCGCGCGCGCGGCGCGTACAGGTCGCGGATCCAGCGGCGGTACTGCGGCAGCTCCGCTTCGCGGAGGAGGTTCTCGTCGCGGAGCCCGCTCGCCACCGCGATGGTCGCTTCCACGACGTGCCGATCCCGATCGCGCGCGAGCGGCGGAACCACCCGCAGCAGCTCGCCGTGGTCCAGCTTTCCAGCGCGCGAGAGCGCGATCAGGTCCTGCAGGGCGGCAACGCGTTCCGCCGGGACCAGCCGCCGCCCGCCGTCCGCCAGCGCGCGCTCCTGGTGCGCGGAGAGGTGGTAGTACCCGGCCGCGCCCGGGTTGGCGACGAGATCCTTGGGGCAGCCCCTCGCTGGCAGCTCGGTGGATCCGGACTGCGCCGCCAGGAGCGCGCAAGTCCGGCCGCCGCTCCAGCGCGCGCAGATCGGGACCTGCCAGACCTGCTGCCGCTGCTCCGGCGTCGGCTCCGCGCCGAGCGCCACGTACCGCTCCTGCGACAGCTCGAGCCGGGGCCGTTTTCCCGGTTCGCAGCGCACCTGCGCGGTGACGAGCGGAACGCCGGCCTGATCGAGGAAGCTGGAGAAGGCGGGCTGGATGTCCACGCCGGCCTCGGCCGAGACGTCGGCGAGGAAGTCGCTCGCGGTCGCGGTCGAGTACGCGTGCGCCTTCAGGTAGCGCTGGACGCCGCGGCGGAACTTTTCCGGGCCGACGAACTGCTCGAACATGTGGATGACGGACGCGCCCTTCTGGTAGGTGATCGCGTCGAACGCGTTGAGCATGTCGTCGTCCGACTCGATCGGCTGGCGGATCCGGCGCGCGCTCAGCAGGCTGTCCGCCGCGAGCGCGCGCCCGCGAGCTCCGACGCGATCCAGGGCCGCGCCCCATTCCGGGTGCCACGACTCGAGCGTCTTGTAGGTCATCCAGGTGGCGAACGCCTCGTTGAGCCACAGGTCGTCCCACCAGGCGTTGGTGACCAGGTCGCCGAACCACATGTGGGCGAGCTCGTGCGTGGAGACGCTCGCCTGCGCGCGGCGGAATGCGGGGGTGTCCTCGCCGGGGGGCGCGAGCAGGAGCGTCGACCCGTAGGTGACGAGCCCGACGTTCTCCATCGCGCCGCGCGCGAGCGGCACCGCGATCAGGTCGAGCTTCTCGAACGGGTACGCGATGCCGAACCAGTCCTCCAGGCGCGGCACGATCTGCGGCGTGATCTCCTTCGCCCAGCCCGCCTGCGGGACCAGCCCCTGCGGCACGATCACGCCGACCGCCGTGCCACCCTCGCCCGTCTTCCCCCCGTCGATGCGTTCCCAGGGGCCGACCGCGAACGCGGTGAGATAGCTGGGCAGCGGACGCGTCGGGGCGAAGCGCACCGTGGTGAAGCCGTCCGCGCCGTCCTGTTGCGACTCGACCGGGGTGTTGGCGAACACGCGCTGTCCCGTCTTGACGCGGAGGGTGAGCTGCCAGGGCACCTTGAACGACGGCTCGTCGAAGCAGGGATACGCGCGCCGCGCGTCGATCGGCTCGAAGTGCGTCGACGCGTACCATCGGCCGCCCTCCTCCGTCTGGAAGATGCCGGCGCTGTCACGGCGGGAGACCCCGCCCGAGTAGATCAGGCGCAGCGTCGCGTCGCCCGGAGGGAGGGGCCTCTCGAACGCAATTCCAACGATGTCCTTTGGCCGCGCGAGCACGCGCCCCGGCAAGATCGCTCCGCCCGCCCGCGCTTCCGCGCGCGAGAGCTGCAGGTCCTGCGCGTTCAGCCACACCACGGGCGTGGCGGCCAACACGTCGAGGTCGATTTCCATGACGCCGGTGAACCCGTCCTGGTCCGGCACCACGGTGAGGGTCGGCCGGTAACGGACGGGGCGGACGGTGTCCGGGAGACGCAGCGCGGGCGGCTGCGCCTCGGGAGCGTCGGATCCCGGCGCCGTGGTGCTCGCCGCGGCCGTCGGGTTGGCGCTGGGACCCGCCTGCGGGGCGGGGGGCGGGGGCGTTCCACGCTCGGTGGCGCACCCCAGCACGAAGAGCAGCGGCACCAGTCGCTTCATCTGCAACACCTCCGGGCCGCGCACGATCCCGCGCCACCGCGCGGTTTGCAAACCTGCACGCCCGCTCTCCGTGCAGTACAAGGAGCCGTGCCCGCCGTGTTGGAGCTCCAAGGAGTGGCGCACCGCTTCGGACGGCTGGGGCCGCTGGACCTGCGCGTCTCCGAGGGGGAGACGCTCGCCGTGCTGGGTCCGAGCGGCGCTGGGAAGACGACGCTCTTGCGCCTCCTGCTCGGGCTGCTCGCGCCGGACCAGGGCACGGTGCGCTTCCGCGGCGAGGACGTCCGCGCGCTCGATCCGGCTGCGCTGCGCCGCCGCATCGGCTACGTCGTGCAGGGGGGAGGGCTGTTCCCGCATCTCACCGCCGAGGGGAACGTGACGCTGGTCGCGCGCTTCTTGAAGTGGCCCGAGGAGCGCATCGCCGGCCGGCTGGACGATCTGCTGCACCTGGCGCGGCTCCCGGAGGCCGCGTTGCGGCAGTACCCGGCGCAGCTCTCCGGCGGGCAGGCGCAGCGGGTCGGCCTCTTGCGCGCGCTGATGCTCGACCCGGAAGTGCTCCTTCTGGACGAGCCGCTCGGCGCGCTCGACCCGGTGACCCGGTTCGACCTGCAGGCCGACCTGCGGACCGCCTTCGAGAAGCTGCGCAAGACGGTGGTGCTGGTCACCCATGACCTCGGGGAGGCCGCCTTCTTCGCCCACCGGATCGCCCTGCTCCACGAGGGCCGCATCGCGCAGGAGGGCACCTTCGACGAGCTGGCGCGCGCTCCGGCGGACCCGTACGTGGCGCGCTTCATCCACGCGCAGCGCGCTCCGCTGGAGCGGCTGCGATGATCCTCGCGCTGCTCGCCGTGGTGCAGATCGGCTCCAAGGCGTTCACCGAGTCGGTGATCGTGGCGGAGTTGGCCACGCAGATCGCCCGGAGCGCGGGCATCGAGACCGTGCACCGGCGCGAGCTGGGCGGCTCGCGCATCCTCTGGGATGCGCTCCTCGGCGGCGACATCGACGCCTATCCAGAGTACACGGGCACCATCGCGCAGGAGCTGCTGCCCGGGCAGGGCGATCTGCGCGAACGCGTCGCCGCGAAGGGCCTGGTGATGTCCCGCTCGCTCGGGTTCTCGGACAGCTACGCGATCGGCATGCAGCGGCGCGCGGCGGAGCGGCTGGGGATCCGCACGCTGGAAGACCTCGCGCGCCACCCCGGGCTGCGGCTCGGCCTCAGCAACGAGTTCATGGACCGCAAGGACGGCTGGCCCGCCCTGCGCGCCGCCTACCGGCTGCCGCAGAAGGACGTCCGCGGCATCGAGCACGACCTCGCGCTGCGCGCCCTCGCCGGCGGCGCGATCGACGCGACCGACCTGTACACGACCGATGCCGAGATCGCCGCCTACGACCTGGTGGTCCTCGAGGACGTGCGCCGCTTCTTCCCCGACTACGAGGCGGTGCTCTTGTGGCGGAAGGACCTGCCGCCCGACGCGGCGGCGGCGCTGCGGAGGCTGGAGGGGCGCATCTCCGCGCGCGAGATGATCGAGATGAACGCGCGCGTGAAGCTACACCGCGATCCGGACTCCGCCGTCGCGGCCGACTTCCTCGCCGGCGCTCTCGGGGTGCGCGGCGCGGCGCACATCGAGGGACGCGCCCGCCGCATCGCCGCGCGCACCGCCGAGCACCTGGAGCTGGTGGGGATCTCGCTCGCCGCGGCCCTGGTGGTGGCGGTGCCGCTCGGCATCGCCGCCGCGCGCAGGCCGCGCGCCGGGCAGCTGCTGCTGGGCGCCGTCGGGCTGGTGCAGACCATTCCCTCGCTGGCCGTGCTCGTCTTCATGATCCCGCTGCTGGGCATCGGCGCGCGTCCCGCGATCGCCGCGCTCTTCCTCTACAGCTTGCTGCCCATCGTGCGGAACACGGCGGCGGGCCTCTCCGGCATCCCGCCCGAGATCCGCGATTCCGCCGAGGCGCTCGGGCTTCCACGCCTGGCGCGCCTGCGGCTGATCGAGCTGCCACTCGCCTCGCCCGCCATCCTCGCCGGCGTCCAGACCGCCGCGGTCATCGACGTGGGCACCGCCACGCTGGGGGCGCTGATCGGCGCGGGCGGGTACGGGCAGCCCATCCTCACCGGCATCCGGCTCGCCGACCTGGGCCTCATCCTGGAGGGCGCCGTCCCCGCGGCGCTGCTCGCGCTCCTCGCGCAGGCGCTGTTCGAGCTGCTCGGCCGTGCCGTCGTCCCGCGAGGATTGCGCCTGTGAGCGTGCGGCTGCGCAGCGCGCACGGTCGCGGCGTGCTGCTGGCCACCGTTCTCGGCTCCGGCGTGGCGTTCCTGGATGGGACCGTCGTCAACGTGGCGCTGCCGGTGCTGGGGCGCGAGCTGCACGCGGACATGGCGGGCCTGCAGTGGACCGTGGACGCGTACCTGCTCACGCTGACCGCGCTCCTGGTGGGCGGGTGGCTGATCGGCGCGTGGTCGTGGCGCGTGATCTTCTTCCTCAACCTGCCGCTCGCTGCCGCGGCGGTGTGGGCCGGGCTGCGCTGCATCCCCGAGGCGCGCACCTCGGGCCCTTTGCGCATCGACGTGCTCGGAGCCGCGGCGGCGACCCTGGGGCTCGGGGGGTGCGTCTATGCGCTGATCGAGGCACCGGCGCATGGGCCCGGCGTGGCAGCCGCTGCCGCGCTGGGAGCAAGCTCTTTCGCGGCGTTCGTCTGGATCGAGGCGCGCAGCCCGAACCCGATGCTCCCGCTGGAACTCTTCCGCTCCCGGCAGTTCTCCGGCGCGAACGCGGTGACGCTCGCCGTCTACTTCGCCCTGAGCGGAGCGACGTTCTTGCTCATCATCTACCTCCAGAACGTGCTCGGTTACTCGCCGCTCGCGGCGGGCGCCGCACTGACGCCAATCACGCTGCTGCTGCTCGTCCTCTCCCCGCCCGCGGGCAAGCTCGCCTCGCGAATCGGGTACCGCGCGCCGATGACCGCGGGCCCGCTCCTCGCGGCTGCAGGCGTTGCGCTGCTGGCAGGCGCCGGGAGAGGCACGAGCTACGTCTCGGGCGTGCTGCCAGGGATCGCGGTGCTGGGTCTCGGACTCGCGGCCACCGTCGCGCCGCTCACCACGGCGGTGCTCGCCGGGGCGAAGGAAAGCCACGCGGGAGTCGCCGCCGCGGTCAACACGGCGATCTCGCGGCTCGCCGGGTTGCTCGCCGTCGCGCTGCTGCCGCTCCTCGCCGGCATCTCGGCCGCCGAGGCCGGCTCGCTCGCAGCCGGCTTTCCGCGGGCGATGTGGATCTGCGCGGGGGTGTGCGCGGCGGGCGGGCTGTGCGCGCTGGCCACGCTACGCAGCTAGAACACCCAGCTGGAACACAGGGCCGCCTCATGGCGGCCGCTGGGCTGCCGCAGCGCGGCGCGACGCCGGCCAACGCGTCTGCTACACGCGTCCCTCGACGTCCGCGACGGCCTCCGGAGGTTCCCCATGCGCACCCAGATCCTCGGCAGCGGCTTCGTGACCGGACAGAACCTCGTCACCAACGACCAGCTCGCCCGGATGATGGACACCTCCGACGAGTGGATCCGCGAGCGGAGCGGGATCGAGACCCGCTACTTCGTCGAGCAGGGGACCACTACCAGCGACCTGGGCGCCGGCGCGGCCAGGAAGGCGCTCGAGGACGCGGGCGTCGCCAAGGAGGAGATCGACTACATCGTGTTCGCCACGATGACGCCCGACCACTACTTCCCCGGGTGCGGCGGCATCCTGGAGGACAAGCTGGGTCTATCGAACGTGCCAGCGCTGGACATCCGGCAGCAGTGCACCGGCTTCATCTACGGGCTGCAGATCTCCGATGCTCTGCTGAAGGGGGGCCAGGCGCGCACGGTGCTGCTCGTCGGCGCCGAAGTGCACACCGGGTTCATGCCGTGGACCAAGTGGGACTACCTGCTCGGCCGCGGCGGCGAGCCCCCGACCGCCGAAGAGAAGGCGGTGTACACGACCTTCCGCGATCGGGTCGTCCTGTTCGGCGACGCCGGCGGCGCAGTGGTGCTGCGCCAGGGCGACGGCGACACGGGGCTGCTCGGCTTCCAGGTCCACTCCGACGGGGCCAACTTCAAGGACCTCTACGTCCCCGGCGCCGGATTCGCCCGCCGTCCCTACGTCAATGAGGCAGACGTCCGCGAGTGGCGGCACGTCCCCGAGATGAACGGCCGCGCCGTCTTCAAGACGGCGGTGGCGCGCATGCCCGAGGTGGTGCGCGAGTTGTGCAAGAAGCAGGGCGTCCAGGTGGCGGAGATCGACCTGCTCATCGCGCACCAGGCGAACCTGCGCATCAACGAGATGGTCCAGCGCGTCCTCGGCCTCCCCGACGATCGCGTCTACAACAACATCCAGCGCTACGGAAACACCACCGCCGCCACCATCCCCATCGCCTTCGACGAGTGCAGGAAGAACGGCCGCATCCGCCCCGGCAACCTGGTCTGCTTCGTCGGGCTGGGGGCGGGCTTCCACTGGGGCGCAGCGCTGATGCGGGCGTAGTGCGAATGCCTGCTTTCGTCTGTCCGGTCTGTGGATTCGGCGGTCTCGACGAGCCGCCATACGAGGACTCAGGCTCACCGTCCTACTCAGTCTGCCCGTGCTGCGGGACGGAATTTGGATACGACGACGCAACCGAAGCCCACGCGGCATTGCGTAAAGCGTGGATCGAGAGAGGGACGCCCTGGTGGAGCGGGAGCGTCGGCCCACCGAGCGGCTGGGACCCGCAGGGGCAACTGCACAAATTGATTACAGCAGCCCCACGGCGCAGAAGAGCATTCATAGTGGTGCTCCTCGGAGCGGGATGGGCTCATGCCTGGGGGCGCAGCGGCCGATCGAGCTGGGTCTCTTGCACGGAAGATCGGGTATTCACTTCAAGCCGCGCGCGCCAGCACCTCGCTCAGACGCTCCCCAATCATGCGCCGCCAGCCTTTGCTCGCGCCGTCGAAAGCGAACGCATTGCCGGGCAGGAAGCCGGATTGCTCAAGCGCGAGCCGCGTGCCACCTGTGGCGTCGGCGTGAGCGTCCAGGTGACCACGGTGTCCAGACGCGAGGACTCCGGGCCGCTCCGCCACGAGTAACGGAGGCGCTTGTGCAGATCGATCTCCAGCACCTCGCAGCGGACGATCCCGTCCCACCACGGCGTCGGCTCCGCCTTGAAGGTGAAGCTGTGCCCGACGAGAAGCTGCATGTCATTGACCATGAGCCACGCCGCGAGCAGCTCGGGCTCGGTCAGCGCTCGCCATACTTTCGCGGGCGGGTATGGCAGGTCGTACTCCATGGAGACCGACTGCGTTTCGGCTTTGGCGTTCCAAACGTCCCGGCGGCAGGCGGCTCTTGATCACCAGCATCGCCTCGCCGTCCCCCTGCCCGTGCTGCGCAAACTGCAGCTGCGGCAAGTAGACCTCCGGGAGAGACCTTTCGGCCGGTCCCCATTGGCGCACGTCCTGGATCACGCCGACGATCACCCGGGAGATCCCTGGCCAGTCGTATGAAGCGAAGCGGGCGCCGATGGGTTCGCGACCGGAGAGGTAACGCCTGGCAAACGTTCGCCCTGTTCCATCTCCTCGGAGGAGTCCTTCTTCCCGCGATTCGCTTCCTTGCTGCCCTTCTGCAGCTCCTGCTGGCTGCGGCCCAGCTCGTCCATCTCCTTGCGATGGGTCTCGGGGAACTCCACGTTGGCGGGGTTCATCGCCTCGCCGATCTTCCCCGCATCCAACTGCACGCCCTGGGCCTTCATGGCGACGACCATGCCCGCCTGAATGGCGGCCATGTGGACCATGATGAACTCGCGGGCGGTGATCGACTCGGCGCGCAGGACGGAGGCGATGCGCGGATCGCTCTCCAGCGCCTTCGCCTTCGCATCCAGCGCGTCGGCCTGCTGGCCCCGCTTCTCGGCGGAGAGTCCTATCGCCGGGTTCTTGGCGACCTCGGCCGAGAGGCGGCGGGTAGCGGCGGAGGCCTTGCGGACGTTTTCGGTGGTGAGGCGGAACGCCTTCATGGCCTGGTCGTCCGAGGTCTTGAAGCGGGTTCCGGCGGCGGACGCGGCAGAGGCGAGGAGCAGGAGGGCGAGCGTCGCGGTGCGCGGCATGGAGCCTCCGGTCGAAGGTGCGTGCCCTGCCTACCACAAGAATCTCGCCGCGAACGGCGCGGTCATGGCAAGGTTACGGCCCCATGCACAGGACCACCCTGCTCCTCTGCCTGGCGCTGTCGTTCGCCGCGCCCGCGCAGGAAGATCCGGACTTCCAGTTCCTGCAGAGCCTCACCCAGACCCGCTACTGGGACCTGGGGCGGCCGACCTCGATCCGCGTCACTCCGGACGGAAGCGCGGTGCTGTTCCTGCGGGCGCTGCCGCGCAAGCCGGAGATGCGCCTCTTCTCCTTCGACCTGAAGACGGCGCGGGCGCGCGAGCTGATCACCCCCGAGCAGGTGCTGGGCGGAGCGCCGGAAGAGCTCTCGCCCGAGGAAGCCGCGCGGCGCGAGCGCATGCGCGTCACCTCGCGCGGGTTCACCAGCTACGACCTGTCCGAGGACGGGAGCAAGGTGCTGGTGACGCTCTCGGGCCGCGCGTACCTCGTCCCCGTCTCGGGCGGAGCCGCGCGCCAGGTGGCCGCGCCGGGCGAGAACGGAGAGCCGGTCTTCGATCCGCGCCTCTCGCCCGACGGCAAGAGCGTCGGATTCATGCGCGGTGGCGAGCTGTGGGTGGCGAAGGTGGACGGCGGGTCCGAGCTGCAGATCACCGACGGCGCCACCGCGCTCGTCACCCACGCCGCAGCCGAGTTCGTCGCCCAGGAGGAGCTGCGCAGGTACACCGGCTGGTGGTGGTCCGGGGATTCTCGCTGGCTGGTCTGGGAGGAGGCCGACTCGACGGACGTGGAGAAGCTCTGGATCGGCGACCCCGCGCACCCGGAGAAGCCGGTCGTTGCCAGTCCGTACCCGCAACCGGGGAAGCCGAACGCGGTGACCCGATTCGGCGTCACCGGCGCCCAGGGAGGGCCGACCACCTGGATCAACGTGGACAAGAAGTGGGAGTACGTCGCCCGGGTCGAGTGGCCGCCCGGCGCGCCCCTGACGCTCGAGCTCCTCTCGCGCGATCAGAAGGACCTGGCGCTCGTCTCGGCGGACCCGAAGAGCGGCAAGACCCGCGAGTTGCTGCGCGAGCACGACGACGCCTGGGTGGAGTCGGTGCGCGACTACCACTGGCTCGCGGGCGGCAGGGGATTCTTGTGGAGCACCGAGGCGGGCGGCGAGTGGCAGCTCGAGCTGCGCAAGGCGGACGGCGCGGTGCTGCGAACGCTGACCCCGCTCGACTTCGGCTACGCGGGCCTCCAGCACGTCGACGAGCGCACCGGCGTCGCCGTGGTCGCGCGCAGCCCCGATCCGCAGGACCGCCAGCTCTACGAGGTGCCGCTCGGCGGGGGCGCACCGCGCCCCGTCACGGGCGGTCCCGACCTGCACTCCGGAGAGTTCTCGCGCGACTCGACCGTCTGGGTGCGGATCGCCTCCTCCCGCACCGGGCAGGTGCGCCACGAGGTGCTGCGCGGCGGCGCCTCCCTCGGCGAGCTACCCGCGATCAACGAACCCTACCCGTTCCTGCCGCGCATCGAGATCAAGAAGGTGGGTCCCGCTCCGGGCTTCTTCGCCTCGGTGGTGCGGCCGCGCGAGTTCGACCCGCGCAAGAAGTACCCAGTCTGGGTCCAGGTCTACGGCGGGCCCACGGGACCGCTGGTGGTCCCCTTCGCCGCGCGCTACCTCGTCGACCAGTGGATCGCCGATCGCGGCTACCTGGTGGTCCGGATCGACAACCGCGGCACCACCGGCCGCGGCCACGCGTGGGAGCGCGCCATCCTGGGCCGCTTCGCCGAGGTACCCCTCGACGACCAGGTCGCGGCGCTGCAGGCGCTGGCCAAGCTGGAGCCGGCGATGGACCTGGGGCGCGTCGGCATCTACGGCCACAGCTTCGGCGGTTTCATGTCCGCGCTCGCGGTGGCGCGCCGTCCCGACGTGTTCCGGGTGGGCGTCGCCAGCGCGCCGGTGGTGGACTGGATGAACTACGACACCGGGTACACCGAGCGCTACCTGGGGGTTCCGCCTCCCGCCGGCACCGCGGACGACTACCCCCGCAACGGCGTCCTGGCCTACGCGAAGGACCTCTCCCGGCCGCTCCTCGTCATCCACGGCACCGCCGACGACAACGTCCACTTCAGCGAGTCGCTGCTGCTCGCCGACACGCTCTTCCGCGCCGGGAAGAAGTTCGACTTCCTGCCGCTCGCCGGCATGACGCACATCATCGCCGACCCGGCGCTGCAAGCCCGCGACTGGCAGCGCGTCTTCGCGTTCTTCGACCAGCATCTGAGGAAGGAACCATGACCGCAGTGAGACCCTCCTCGATCTCGAGCATCCAAGCCCCATGACCGGCTTTTTGCTGCGCAATGGCTACGTCCTGCTGTTCGCGGCATCGCTCTGCGAGCAGCTCGGCGCGCCCCTTCCCGCGTCCCCGCTGCTCCTCGGCGCGGGCGCGCTGGCCAAGTCGGGGCGCATGGCTTTACCGCTGGTGGTTGCCGTGTCCGTCCTCGCCTCGATGCTCGGTCACGCGGTCTGGTTTTTGGCGGGGCGGAAGCGCGGCGGGTCGGTGCTGCGCCTCATCTGCCGCATCTCCATCGAGCCTGACTCTTGCGTGCGGCGTACCGAGGACCTGTTCGCGCGGCACGGAGGGCGCGCGCTGGTGGCGGCGCCCTGGGTTCCGGGGCTCGCCGTGGTGGCGCCGCCGCTCGCCGGCATGTCGGGCATGAGCTGGCGGCGTTTCCTGGCGCTGGATGCGCTCGGCGCGCTGCTCTGGGCCTCGGTGTTCGCAACGCTCGGATTCGTCTTCGGTCCGCAGCTGACGCTGGCGTTCGATGCCGCGCTGCGGCTGGGCAGCTGGTTCGGGCTGGGCGGCGGCATCGCGCTCGGCCTCTGGCTGGGGTGGAAGATCGCCCAGCGCCAGTGGCTGCTGCGCAGCCTCGCGCTTCCCCGCGCCGAGCCGGCGGCCGTGCTCGCGCGGCTGGACTCGGACGCGGCCCCGCTGGTGGTGGATCTGCGGCACGACCTGGACCTGCAGGCGAACCCCACCTCGCTGCCCGGCGCGGTCGTGGTCGGCATCGACGAGCTTTTGGACTGGGCGGAGGGTATCCCGCGCGAGCGCGAGATCATCCTCACCTGCGATTGACCCAACGAGGTCTCGAGCGCCCGTGCGGCGCTCCGTCTCCGCGACCGCGGTTTCAAGAACGCCGTCCCCCTCCGCGGCGGGATCAGCGGGTGGCGCACCCTCGGCTATCCCCTCCACCCGACCCGCCACCACTCGCACCCCGCGCCGCCCCTCCGTGTCGTGCAGGGATAGCGAGTTTCGAAGTAGGCTCTAGCGGCATGGGGGAGACCTACAACGCGACCACGGACCTGTTGGAGAGGAACCTGGCCCACCCGGACCGGCCGGTGTTCCGGCAGGACGGGAGGGTCACCCCGTACGGCACGCTGTGCGAGCGCGCCAACCGGGCCGGGAACGCGCTCAGGGCGCTGGGCGTCCAGCTGGAGCAGCGCGTGCTGCTCTGCATGCTGGACACGCCCGATCTGCCCGCCGTCTTCTGGGGAGCGATGAAGGCGGGCCTGGTCCCCGTGCCGGTCAACACGCTGCTCACCACCGCCGACTACGACTACCTGCTGCGCGACAGCCGCGCGCGCGTGCTGGTGGTCAGCGCGCCGCTGCTGCCCAAGGTCGAGCCAGCGCTGCGGGAGCAGCCGTTCCTGCACTCCGTGGTCGTCGCGGGCGGCTCCACGCCGGGCCACGTCGCGCTCGACGAGCTGCTCGCGCAGGCCCGCCCCGACCTGGATGCCGCCCCGACCACCCGCGACGACGTGGCGTTCTGGCTCTACTCGAGCGGCTCCACCGGCCAGCCCAAGGGAGCGATCCACCTCCACGGCGACCTGGCCGAGACCGCGCGCCTGTACGGCGAGGGCATCCTCCGGCTGCGCCCGGACGACGTGGTGTTCTCCGCGGCCAAGCTGTTCTTCGCCTACGGCCTGGGCAACGCGATGACCTTCCCCTTCGCGGCGGGCGCGAGCTCGGTGCTGCTCGCCGATCGGCCCACGCCCCAATCCGTGGTGGCGCTCCTGCAAAAGGAGAAGCCCACCTTCTTCTTCGGGGTGCCCACGCTCTTCGCCGGCATGCTCGCCGATTCCACCGCGACGGACCTGGGCGGCCGCCTGCGCTGGTGCGTGTCCGCCGGCGAGCCGCTTCCGCGCGACATCGGCCTGCGCTGGCGCGAGCGCCACGGCGTGGACATCCTCGACGGCATCGGCTCGACCGAGCTGCTCCACATCTTCCTCTCGCTGCGACCCGGCGACGTGCGGTACGGCACCACGGGCAAACCCGTTCCGGGCTACGAGATCGAGATCGTCGATGAGCAGGACCGCCCCGTGAAGCCCGGCGAGATCGGCGAGCTGCGCGTGAGCGGACCGTCCAGCGCGGTCGCCTACTGGAACAACCGCGAGAAGAGCCTGCGCGCCTTCCGCGGCCGCTGGACGTACACGGGGGACAAGTACCTGCAGGACGCGGACGGCTACTACGTCTACTGCGGCCGTTCCGACGACATGATCAAGGCGGGCGGCCAGTGGGTCTCGCCGGCAGAGGTGGAATCTGCCCTTGTGGCGCACCCGTCGGTGCTGGAGGCGGCGGTGGTCGCGCACAAGGACGAGAACCAGCTCGACAAGCCCAAGGCGTTCGTGGTCTTGAAGCCCGGCGCCCGCGCGACACCCGAGGAGCTGCAGCGCTTCGTCAAGGAACGCCTCGCCCCCTTCAAGTATCCCCGCTGGGTCGAATTCGTGGACGCCCTCCCCAAGACCGCCACCGGCAAGATCCAACGGTTCAAGCTCCGCCAGACGCTTTCCCCCCAGGACTAAAAGTCGATGCTGGCGGAGAGAATGCCGACGGCCGCGGTGATGTCGGTCTTCTTCGGCTGCGCCAGGCCGGCGAGCGCCTGTAACTGAAGGTTGCGCGCCGTCCTGCCAAGATCTCGCGCCACAATCCAGGAGACGGCTGGTCCAACAGTCAGGTCGTAGTCGCGGCCGATCTGGACCACGCCCGGGACTTGGGTCTCGGCATCGCCGACCTCGACCTGCAGTCTCGAGTCGACGCCGGCGCGAAGCGCATCGCTGAAGCGCCATCCACCGAACCCCTTCAGCTCTGCGTCCTTGCCACCCCCACCGCCCGTCTCAATGCCGAACACTCCGTTGAGCACGATTTCGAGTTGGCCGAAGCGGCGTCCGGCCGCAACGAGCATCTCCACCTCGCCGTTGTCTGGATGGAAGCCCACCGTCTTGAACCGCAGGCCGGCGGAGAGATCCACGCCGTGCCGCCATTGCGAGAGGAACTGATACCGGATCCGAGCAGAGGGTCCGTTGGCGCCCACTTGCCAGTATGCGCCCACGTCGCCGGACAGGCTCGGAACAGGTGTCCACGATATCGAACCGTTGAAGCTCGCTTGGCCATTGGCGCCGCCAATGCCGCTGTCCTCGTTGGTGCCTGTCGCGCCACCCGTAACCCGCACCGTCCCCATGTCCGACGCGGCAGGCGCGTCACTCAAAAGGCTGTCGCGGTCGATGCCTTCTGCGCGGACAGAAAGGGCAACGCATACCAGGCAGGCGAAAGCAGCGGTCCGCATCGGATTTCCCTCCCTACGATTTATCGACACAGGGTTCCATTACCGGTGCAGTAATCGCCGCAGTTATAGTAGCCTGCTTTGCAAACGAAACCACAATTTCCAGAACTGCACGTGCGCACAGCGCCACCCGGGGTCGGACAGGAATTCCCGCAGGCGCCGCAGTTGTTCACGTCTGAAGAGGTGTTTACACAAGCGCCTCCGCACGATGAGTACCCGGACTGGCATACGCACGCCCCCGCGCTGCAAGCCGCCCCCGTACCACACGTGACGGTCGGACAAGCACCGCCGCATCCGTCCGCCTCGCCACCACACGCCGTGCCGCAGCCGACGGAACATGCCAATCTTGCCTCATACAGAGCGTAGAACCCGGCTGAATATGTAAGCAGATCTGTACTCATGTTGACTTGAACGTCGAACGTGCCGGCGGGGAGGTTTGTGCTCGCGAGGCCGGTTGTCTGCCCATTCCAAGTGTTCACCACCACTTCTCGCACGCTATATAGGTACCGATTCGGCTGCAGCGGTGGGACGACCGTTTCGCGGAATGAGATGCTTGAGCCTCCCGAAATGCAGATCGCGTACGCAGCAACCAGGTGCGGATCCCCTGGTGGTGTCAGCCTGGTCATGAAATCCACGGAATGAATCTCAGCCCAGCCTCGCGTCTGACCGTAAAAGTTGCTATCCCAGCAATTCTTTGCTGGTAGTGCATCGTTGCCATTGTTCCAGGCACCATGATTGTCGACGGTATGCGGCTCGTCTTCCCAGAGCAATCCGACCATACGAACATAGTCTCCAGCATAAAATGCCACAGGATCTGGATCATCGCGCGTACTCAACGGTGGGGGAGTGATGTGATCGGACGCCTTGTAAGCCTGCAGCGCGCCGTTCGAATCGGTAGTGAAGGGCATGAAGGGCAAGTATGCATAGTACGTCGTCAATGGGCACGTCCCGTGTTCAGGGGGTACGCAGCAAGAGTTCCCGGGCGGTTGAGGAAGTCCCGGTCCACAGCAACTGATGTTGCAGGCTGGGTTCCAATAGGAAGCACCGAGGAAGCTTCCAGCTAGGACCCATCCGCTCGGTATGTGGTTCAGGTAGTCTAGGTAATTCTTCGTATCATAGGCCCTGCCCTTCGACCACGCGTTCAACTCAACATGAACCACCGCTGTACTCAGGCCGCCCCAGGCGCCGCCTGGGCCTGGCGTAAGGCGACCGCCAAACTGGGAGATGTTGAACGCTGGCAGGTACTGGGCGATCTTCTCCAAGCTGTTGATCGGTACCACCGCGGGCACGGCAGATTGTACCTCGGGCGTGGGCGTCCAGCCCACGTCGAGGCTGACGTTCAAAAACTTCTCCTGCTCCCCGTCATCGTCATACGGCAGCTGAGCGGGAGCAGGAGGAGCAGGGGGTGCCGGAGGAGTATCTGGTGGATCCTGAAGCCAGCCGCGGATCTCAACCAGGGTCGCCCTGCGCCGGTTGGCTCCAGCCTGGTTCGTCCAGTGGCTTGCGCCCCACAGCGAACGGCAGTTCCCAGCTGTATCCATCGGCGACTGCCAGGTGGCATCGTTGAGAGTCTCAAGACCTGTTGTCGGATCGATCAGGTGTGTCGTATCCTTTCCACAAAATACCTGAGAACTTGGTGTGACGCCTGGTGGCGTTACCAAAGTGTAAGCAGAGTACGGATCGTTGGGGCTATTGCAATACGGCAGCGGGCACGACGCAGTCTGCGCACGCGCCGCGTGACGTAGCCCGAACAGCGTCCCCACGACGGCCGCGATCACTAGCAAACAACCAATCATGAAGCGACGCATGTTTTACCTCCGACATTTTGGTAGTCGCTTTAGAAGAAGGGTGGCGTATGATCACATACCAGTCCCTCTCGCATTGGCCCTCTTGGCGCGAGCCCGAGCCATCTGTCAACAGGCAGAAATTGGGCTAAATGGGCTAGGAATCGGGCCTAATGGCAATTGCGCTTTGGGTCCGGGCGGTTGGCACGTGATACCGAAACCGGAATTCCCGTGAACAGTGTCGGGCCCCTAACAGATCATCCGACTCGAGTCCTATAATATGCAAACGGTCAAGGCGAAGCATGGCACTGCAGGGCATGGCGAGAAGTCGGAGCCGAAGGGGCTCCGGGCCAAGACTCGCGTAGACGCGATCAAGTGCCCATCGTCGGTGCGCTCAGCTCGTTGGGACGCCGTCGGCACGTAGCCATGCGGGAGTGGGTGGGGCAGGTCCCCGAACCTGGTTGAAAAGACGGTCAGGGGTGACGTCCTGGCGCATCGCGCGCTGGGGTGCCGGCGGCTTCTGCCGACAACCCAACGATGAATGCTACTTTGCGTAGCCGCGTTTTCGAGCAGCTCGCCGAGGAGTGCCTCGGGTTCAGCTGGGCGTGATACAACTCGTGCGACGTGCTGGGCGAAAACGCCTCACGCTTTTCTTGCTTGGTCAGAATCGCAGGGATCGGATATGGCGTTCGGGAACGTGGTCGCAGAAGGATACGTAACGAACGCTGACGAAAGACTATGGAGGGCTGCTTCTGCAGCCTCGCTCCTCTTCGCAGCAGCGTTGTGCGCCGCTCCGCTTCGCGGACATTCCGACGCCATCGACCCGCATACTTATACAGTTCTGGCGCGGCACATGGCGGAGAGCGGGCGCTGGCTCGATCCGAGTTACCTGCCCTCGATCTTTCACCACTTCCGCGAGCATCTGCCGTTTGGGATCTGGCCTTGGGCGCTCGCCGTACGCCTGCTCGGCGAGGGCGCGTTGGTGCCGCTCGCGCTGACCTTTTCCCTCGGGACCCTCGTGATCATGCTCGTGGTCGGAGCGCGAGTCTTCGGCCGTTCCGCTGCTCTTCTCGGAGTGCTGGTGCTGAGCTCGACGGACAGCTTCTTTCAGACCGCTGGGCAGGTCCGCCTCGACAATCTGCTCCTCCTTCTTACGACGGCGACGACACTGCCCCTCTGGGAGCCGGTCAGCATCCCAACTGCGCGCTGGGCGTTCGCGGCGGCCATGGCGTCGCTCGCCGTGCTCGTGAAGGGTCCGTTCGGTCTCTTGCCACTCGTGGCTACGACGGTCGCTCGAGCGTTCACCCTGCGCAGCCCGCGGGAGATTCTGTTTGGTGGCCTGGCGGCCGGAGCTGCCCTCTTGCCGGCGGTGCTGTTCCTCGCGCACGACGCGCTACTGGCGGATGGCACTTGGTGGCGCGGGTATGTGCTCGACCAACTCTACGCTTCCGCCCGCGGACTTCGGAACGATAGTGAGCAGGGCTTTGTGCCGCTGAAGAGCCTCGCTGGCCGCTTCTGGCCCGGGCTGCCGCTGTCGCTTTGGGGTATTGCCATCGGGTTGCGCGATCTGATGCGTCGCCGGGCGACCCCCGTATCGATGGTCGCTGTGCATACGTTGGCCGGTTTCGCGCTGCTCTTTCTTCCGGCGCGGAAGCTCCCGCATCACAACCTCGTCATGTATCCGGCTTTGGCGCTCCTCGCCGGAGCCGCCGCCGCACCGGTCGCGAGGCGTCTCATTGCGTCTCTACCCAGAAGGCGCGCGGCGGTGATCGCACTGATTGCCCTCGCGGCGGCGACGACGGTCGCTTCGGTGGCGGGGGTGGGCGCGTTCCTGACGTCGCGGTTCTGCGTGATCCCTCCACGGCTGGGAGCCTCGCTGCCACGAGGCGCCGACGTGCTCGTGGTGGCTCCGGAGTATGACTGGCGGGCTTTGGCGGCGCTTGCCGCTGAATACGACTTGAACGGTTGGCCAGTCCGCACCGTCAGTGCGGGTGTTGCGCTCGAAGGAGCGCCTGGGTCCGCGTTGGTGAATCCTGGACGGCCGGTGCCATTGGCGCTCGTGCGCGCCGATGTTCCGCCGGGCTCACACGGAGGCTGGCAACGACGCGCGCAGGACGGAAGATGGACCCTCTGGGCACGCGACCCGAGGGCGTTTCCCTGAGCGCGTGAAAGCCGGCGGCCCGTGCGAGTGGCCCGCCTTGACCGGGATCTGCCGGTCCGGGTACTGAACCCAGGACAGCGGAGGGGACATGGCTGAGATCGAGGCGCCGGAGCCGGCAGCCGAGTTCAAGCCGTATGTGGCGGACCAGGCGCGGGTCGCGGAGTTCACGCCCAAGGCGGTGATCACCGGAGCCATCTTCGGGCTGATCTTCGGTGCGTCCACCGTGTACCTCGCGCTCCGGGCCGGGTTGACGGTCTCCGCCTCGATCCCCATCGCGGTGCTCGCCATCTCGCTGCTCAAGAAGTTCGGCGGCTCGACCATCCTGGAGAACAACCTCGTCCAGACCATCGGCTCCGCGGGCGAGAGCATCGCGGCAGGGGTCGTCTTCACCCTTCCCGGCTTCCTCTTCCTCGCCACCGACCCGCGCACGCGGCAGAGCGTGGGCGCCGCCTACTTCAGCTACTGGACCATCTTCACCCTGGCGCTGCTCGGCGGGGGCCTCGGCGTCCTGATGATGGTGCCGCTCCGGCGCGCGCTCATCGTCAAGGAGCACGGCAACCTCCCCTATCCCGAGGGCACCGCGTGCGCGCAGGTGCTGATCGCCGGCGAGCGCGGCGGCGAGATGGCCCGGACCGCCTACCTGGGGCTCTTCTTCGCCCTCGCGTACGCGGCCCTGCAGCAGATCTTCCGGGTCATCGCTGAAGTCCCCGGCTACGTCACCCGCGCCACCAGCCGGATCTTCCCGGCGGCGACGGTCAACGCGGCCATCACGCCCGAGTACCTGGGCGTCGGCTACATCATCGGCCCGCGCATCGCCGGCGTGCTGGTGGCGGGCGGCGTGCTCGGTTGGCTGGGCATCATCCCGCTGATCGCCGCGCTGGTGCCGCCGGACACCATCGCCGCCCAACTGGTGAAGCTCGGGTACCTCGTGGACCTGAACCGGCCCGGCGCTTACGGCTGGGACCCCACCACGCACACTTTCGCCGCCCTGAACCAGGCCATCTATCGCGCGTACGTCCGCCAGATCGGCGCAGGTGCGGTTGCCGCGGGCGGCTTCATCACCCTGCTGAAGACGATGCCGACCATCGTCGCCGCGTTCAAGGGCAGCATCGCCAGCCTGCGCGGCGGCGCCGGAGCCGGCTCCACCTCGCGGACCAACCAGGACATCCCCATCGGCGTGGTCATCGGCGGGATCGTGGCGCTGATCGCGATCCTGGCGGTCCTCCCGTTCCTTCCCGGGACGTTCGGCGGCCGGATCCTGCTCGGCGTCCTCATCGTCGTCTTCGGCTTCTTCTTCGTCACGGTGTCGTCGCGCATCGTCGGCATCATCGGCACCAGCTCGAACCCCGTCTCCGGCATGACCATCGCGACGCTTCTCGCGACCTCGCTGCTCTTCGTCGGCCTGGGATGGACCGGCGACTTCTACCAGCCCATGGTGCTCTGCGTGGGAGGCATGGTCGCCATCGCGGCGGCCAACGCGGGCGCCACCAGCCAGGACCTCAAGACCGGGTTCCTCGTCGGCGCCACGCCCCGCGCGCAGCAGGTCGGCCTGCTCATCGGGGTCGTCGCGGCCTCTCTGGTGATCGGCTTCACCATCCAGGTGCTGGACAAGCCGACGATCGATGCGGCGACGGGCCTGGTCCGCCACCAGATCGGCAGCGAGGCGTTCCCCGCTCCGCAGGGGACCCTGATGGCCACGCTGATCCGCGGC